>Ga0214175_1000182_pt1 | contig 20897 bp, 19 predicted proteins | sample TroBogEpilimnion_17_FD_153013 | JGI IMG/M metagenome (GOLD analysis project Ga0214175, IMG submission 153013) | Freshwater microbial communities from Trout Bog Lake, WI - 09AUG2007 epilimnion | ecosystem: Environmental > Aquatic > Freshwater > Lake > Epilimnion/Euphotic zone | place: Trout Bog...
GCTCCCGCCATGACGTGGACGGCATCACCGGTCAACGTGGTGGCTGGTGGATCGACACCGGCGTTCTCGTGGCCGAAGGATCAAGCAGCGGTCGCGATTCCCGGCTTCGCCCTCACGGCATCACCGGGGTTCGAACGGCCCGAACCGATCGCCAGCGTGACCAAGATGATGACCGCACTGGTGGTCGAGCAGTACCTGCCGCTCACCGGAGACGGATCGGGTCCGACCTGGACGGTGACAACCCACGACGTCGCACAGTGGCAAAAGGTCATGGCTGAGGGTGGCTCCAACCTCTCGGTTGACGTCGGTGAGCGGCTGAGTGAGCGCCAACTCCTCGAGGGCCTGCTCATCCACTCGGCCAACAACTTCGCCTTCCTCCTCGTCGACCTCTGTGGCGTGTCGTCATCGACCTTCGTGGCACAGATGAACGCCACCGCACGGTCCTTCGGCCTGATCGCCACCACCTACGTCGACCCGACGGGGTTCCCGGCAGGCAACGTGTCGACGCCGAGCGATCAGCTCATCGTGGCTGAGCACCTCCTCGCCGACCCTCAGCTCGCTTCCATCGTGGAAATGACGAGCGCCGCTCTTCCCAACGGTGCTCCCGATATGACCTACACCCCCATGCTCGGCCGCTACGGCATCGACGGCGTCAAGACGGGGTACTCGAGCGCCGCAGGGGGGTGCGACGTGGTGGCGGTGCACCGGAGGATTGGCGGCGTCACCGTTCAGTTCCTCGCCGTGGTCCTCGGTGCTCGCGCCGGAGGTGAATTTCCCTCACTCGACAAGGCAGCACGTGAAGCCCTTGCGCTCATCGACCACGCGGTGGCGAGCGTGGTCGTGACCACGATTCCTGGCGGGACGGTGATCGGTGTCCTCCACGCCGGAGGTTCGAACGTGCCGGTCGCCCTCGGCACCGCCCTCGCGGTGCCCATGGTCCCTGGAACCACCCTCCCGGTGCACTACTTCCCTGTGGTCGACGGCGGGTTCGTGGCCACCGGGAGCTCGGTCGGCAGTGGCGGGATGACCATTGGCAATCAGACGGTGCTCGTGCCCGCTCTCGCTACAACCGCCATTGCACCACGCTCCACGCTCGACCGCGTAGGGTGAGCAGATGCGCGCTCTCGCTCCTGGTTCAGCCGCCAATCTCGGTCCCGGCTTCGACGCGTTGGCCCTCGCGGTCAACCGCTACGTCGAAGTGGAGATCACCCCTGCACCCTCGCTGATGCTCGTCACCCGAGGGGAGGGGGCTGAGCAATTCGCCCCCGAAGACCACCTCGCCGTGCAGGTGGCACGCCAAGTCGTCGGCCACGATCGCCTCGCCATCACCGTCACCAGCCAGATTCCGTTAGCCCGTGGGCTCGGATCCTCTGCGGCCCTCGCGGTAGCCGCTGCCGCCGCAGCGGGGTCTCCTGACCCGCTCGGCGTCGCCGTGGCCATCGAGGGCCATCCCGAGAATGCCGGCGCCAGCGTCGTCGGCGGTCTGGTCTCTGCCTGCATGGTTGGCGGTGCACCGAACGTGGTGCAGTTGCCGCTCGATCCAGCATTGGCGGTCGTCGTGATCATCCCTGAACGGACCCTCAAGACCAAGGACGCCCGAGCGGCCCTCCCTCAAGTGATCGATCGCGGGGATGCGACCTTCAACTTGGGTCGAATGGGCCTCCTCTTGGCTGGCCTCGCCGACGCTCGGTTCTTGATCCCCGATGCCACTGATGACCGGTTGCACCAGCGGCAGCGCACGCCGCTGTTCCCCGAGGCGCCAGAGCTCCTCGCTGCCCTCATCGAGTCGGGATGTCTGGCGTCGTGCTGGTCAGGGGCTGGACCCACGCTGCTCGGATTCGTCGAGACCGCCAACGCCGACCGTGCCTCCGAGGCGGTTCGCAGTCGCATGGAGCGAGCCGGGGTCGCCGGCAGCGTTGCGGTGCTCCAGCCCGATCACCACGGGCTCGTGATCGGCGCGCCGCCGCTCGCACTGTCCTGACCTGCGTGCGCAGCACGGTGCGCCGACTCCGTAGGCTTGGGCAATGACCGAGAAGTTCCTCATCCGTACCTACGGGTGCCAGATGAACGACCACGATTCCGAGCGCATTGCCGGGTTGCTCCGCGCCAAGGGGATGGAGCCGACGACCGAGGTCGACGAGGCCAACGTCATCGTCTTCAACACCTGCACCATTCGAGAGAACGCCGACACCAAGTTCTACGCCCACCTCGGTCACGTCAAGCAACGACGGGAGTTCGGGGAGAACGTGCTGGTGGCGGTTGGGGGCTGCATGGCCCAGGCTCAAGGCGGCGCCATCTTGGACAAAGTGGGCCACGTAGATCTCGTCTTTGGTACCCACAACGTCAGTCAGTTGCCGCACCTCATCGACCGGGTGCGCGCCGAGGGTCGGTTGGCCGTCGTTCCCGATGCGCCCGATCCGTCCGGTGGTGATCTCAGCGAAGCGCTGACTGCGGTTCGAGAGCTCCCCTACGCGGCGTGGATCACGCTGCAGACCGGGTGCGACAACACCTGCGCCTACTGCATCGTCCCCGACGTGCGTGGCCCCGAGGTCTCACGACCCTTCGCCGATCTCGTCGCCGAAGCCACCGAACTCGCACGACGTGGGGTGACCGAGGTCACCCTGCTCGGCCAGAACGTGAACAGCTACGGCCGTGACCTGACGGGGCGCTCGCCGCTGTTCGCTGACTTGCTCCGTGCCCTCGGCGAGGTTCCCGGCATTCGCCGAATTCGGTTCACCTCGCCGCACCCGAAGGATCTCCGTCCTGAGACCATTGCCGCGATGGCTGAGACCGAGGCGGTGTGCAACCAACTCCACTTGCCGCTGCAGTCGGGCTCCAACCGCATCTTGACGGCCATGCGTCGCGGCTACACCGCGGAGCGGTACTTAGAGCGCTTGGCTGCTGCTCGGGCGGCGATTCCGGACTTGGCGGTGACCACCGATCTGATTGTGGGCTTCCCTGGGGAGACCGACGAGGACTTCGCCGAGACCCTGGAGGTTGCGGCCGAGGCGGAGTGGGACTCGGCGTTCACCTTCATCTTCAGCCCCCGAGAGGGAACGAGGGCAGCGGCGATGGTGGACCAGTTCTGCGACCCCGACGCCGTCGCGGAGCGCTTCGAGCAACTCTTGGCCGTCGTGGAGCGCTCCAGCCTGCGCCGCAACGAAGCCCGAGTTGGGCGCTTGGAAGAACTCCTCATCGTCGGACCATCCAAGACGAAGAACGAAATGACCTCCGGCCGCACCTCGCAGGGCAAGCTCGTCCACATCGCCACCCCCGAGGTCGCACTCCTGCCGGGAGCGTATGCGACCGCCACGATCACCCACGGGGCTCGCCACCACCTGCTCGGCACCTTCGAGGAACTGATCGCCCCGCCGCGGCACCGCCGCACGCTCTCGGTGGTGGCCCGCTGAGCTCGAGGACCATCTCGGCGGTCGCGCTCGTCGGAATGACGGCATCGGGAAAGTCCCAGGTGGCGCTCGAGGTCGCAGCGCAGTGCGGTGACGTCGCCATCTGCTCCGTCGATTCAATGACCGTCTACACCGAGATGGATATCGGCACGGCGAAGCCGACTGCCGAGGATCGAGCACTCGTCCCGCACTTCTTGCTCGACCTCGTCGACCCGGCGCAGGAGTTCTCCGTCGCTGAGTTTCAGCAGTTTGGACGGGCAGCGATGGAGGAGGCGAGCGGACGCGGTCTCGTGCCCTTACTGGTGGGCGGCACAGGGCTCTACCACCGTGCCATTGTCGACAACTTGGAGCTGCCCGGACAATTCCCTGCCGTGGCTCGTGACCTCGCGGATCGACTGGAGGCTGACGGGCTCGCTTCCCTCTACGCCGAACTCGAGCGGCTCGATCCACTGGCGGCGACCCGGATGGAGCCCACCAACGAGCGACGCATCCTGCGAGCGCTCGAGGTGGCCATCGGGAGCGGTCGACCCTTCTCCTCCTTTGGCCCTGGCCTTGAGGCTTATGGTCCATCCCCGGTCATCCAACTCGGGTGCCTCGTCGATCGCACCAACCTCAATGGTCGCATCGCTGCTCGAGTGGCGCAGTTCATGGACCAGGGGTTCCTCGCCGAGGTGCAGCGCCTCGCCGAGCGTCCGGGCGGGCTCTCTCGGACCGCTCGCCAGGCCGTTGGGTACCGCGAACTGCTCGCCCACGTGGATGGCGCCTGCAGCCTCGACGAGGCGGTGGCGAACACCGTGACCGCCACGCGCCAGTTGGCGCGGCGACAGTGGTCGTGGTTCCGTCGAGATCCGAGGATCACCTGGGTGGAGCGGGATGATCTCGGGGCCACCCTCAGGTCTGCGCTGGCAACCGTCCGAGCAACTGGGAGAATGGAGACATGATCACCGTCACCCACCACGACGGCGCTGGCAACGACTTCCTCGTGGCCATGGCCGATGACCGCCTCGGTCCGAGTGTGGCCCGGACGTGGTGCGATCGGGTCCACGGCATCGGCGCCGATGGCCTCCTCGCCGTTGGTGTGGGGACGACGACGGATCTCACGATGCGCCTGTGGAACGCCGATGGGTCGCTGGCCGAGATGAGCGGCAACGGCATCCGGTGTCTCGTCCACGGTGCGATTCTCGCCGGACTGGTTGCACCGGGGACCATTTCGGTTGCGACCGATGCGGGAGTGCGGACCGTCGAGTTCTCGGCGACGGGCGACGGTGAGGGGTGGGCGTCGGTGGCCATGGGAGCGGTCACCCTCGGCGAGGACGTCGTCCTCGCTGGTGGGGGCTCGGCGCAGCGGGCCAGCGTTGGCAACCCGCACCTCGTCTGCCTCTGCGATTCGGTGGAGGATCTCGATCCGATGATTGACGGTCCGGCGCTGTCTGCAGCCCCAGAAGGTGGAACCAACGTCGAGTGGATTTCGGTGCGGGCTGATGGCGGCCTCGATTTCGTGGTCTACGAGCGTGGCGTCGGCCCGACGAAGGCCTGTGGCACCGGGAGCTGCGCGGCGGCGGCGGTGGCACATGCCCACGGCCTCGTCGGCACCACGGTTGCCGTGCACAACCCCGGGGGTGTGCTGAGCGTCGACGTTGCTGACGTAGATGCCGTCGTGCTCTCCGGTCCGGTCCGATACCTCGGCACCGCGACGGTGGCGTTCCCCGATGAAGGTGCAGCGTGACGACCGCGTTCACCGACACCCTCATCTCGAGGGAAATTCGAGAGAAGATCATTCTCGTTGGGGTGACCCTGTCCGGTAGTACCGTCGAGGAGACCGACGCCCACCTCCACGAACTGAGCCAACTCGTCGAAACTGCTGGTGCCGACGTGGTCGGTATCGTCACCCAGAAGCGAGAGAGTCCCGATCCTGCGACCTACATCGGAAAGGGCAAGGTGGCAGAGCTCGTCGAACTCGCCTACGCAGAAGACGCCGACACCGTCGTGTTCGACGATGAGCTCACCCCGGCCCAGAGCCGGAACTTAGAGAAGCAACTCGGACGCACGGCGATCACCCGGACCGCGGTCATCTTGGACATCTTCGCCCAGAACGCGGTCAGCCCTGAAGGCAAGGCCCAGGTGGAATTGGCCCTCCTGCGTTACCGCCTCCCACGGCTGCGGGGCCGAGGCATCGCCCTCTCGCAGCAATCCGGCGTGATTGGAACGAGGGGTCCTGGTGAGACCCAGCTCGAAGTCGACCGCCGACGACTCGTCAAGCGCATGCTCCAGCTGGAGCGGGAGCTGAAGCAGGTCACGGCCACCCGAGCGACCCAGCGGGCCCAGCGGGCCCGAGGTCGCCGTCACGAAGTGGCCCTCGTTGGCTACACGAACGCGGGCAAGTCCAGTCTGCTCAACGCGTTGACCGGAGCCGACGTCTTGGCAGCGGATCGGCTCTTCGCCACCTTGGACCCGAGGACCCGCCAGTTCGCCCTGCCTGGTGGAGAGACCATCTTGGTCACCGACACGGTGGGCTTCATCCGCAAACTGCCGCACGAACTCGTCGAAGCGTTCCGGTCCACGCTCGACTCGGTGCACTTGGCCGAACTCATCATCCACGTGGTCGACGGACTTGCGGAGGACCCCTACGCCCAGATCCGCGCCGTCGACGAGGTCTTGTCCGAGATCGGCGCCCAGCACGTGCCACAACTCTTGGTGGTCAACAAGATCGACGCCAAGAGCGATGCTCGGAATCTGGCACAGAACCTCGGCGCAGTGCCGATTTCGGCCATGACGGGGGAGGGGATCCCAGAGCTGCTCGAGATCCTCGGGAATCGGTTGCGGCGAGAGAGTCGGGCCATCACCGTTGTGGTGCCCTTCGACCGAGGCGATGTCTTGGCAGCATTGCACCGTGAAGGTGAAGTCTTGAGCGAGACCGAAGAGGAGAACGCCATGGTGGTGCGCGCCGTGCTCGACCAGGCCTCGACCGCAGCATTCGCTCCCTATCTCCGAGGAGGACAGTGATGGGGTTCACCCCGCCGCCCTACCCCTACGACCGCGTGGACGCCATCCGTGACCTCGCCGTCGCGCGATTCGGCAGCGCCATCGACTGCACGATTGGGACCCCATGCGATCCGCCGCCGCAGGCAGTCATCGATCGGCTTGGATCCTCTGGGCTCGAGCGCGGATATCCAACCTCGGTGGGGTCCCCAGAACTGCGATCGTCGATCGCTGCGTACCTCGCCCGTCGCCTCCAGGTGAGTGTTGCTCTTGATGATCTCGCCATCTGCATGGGCACGAAGGAGTTCGTGGCATCGACGGCCTACTACCTGCACCTCCGTGATCCAGAGAAGGACACGGTGCTCTACCCGGCGATTTCGTATCCGACCTACGCCATGAGCGCCACGCTCGCCGGCCTCCGCGCCGTGCCCGTCGCCCTCGACGCACAGGGTCGTCTCGATCTCACCTCGATCTCGAGCGACGATGCCGATCGAGCCCAGTGCCTGTGGTCCAACTCGCCGATGAATCCGACCGGTTCGTTAGATGACCTCGGTGCAGTGGCCGAGTGGGGGAGAGCCCACGGCGTTCCCGTGCTCTCGGACGAGTGCTACGCCGAGTTCACGTGGGCCGATCGACCGCGGACCATCCTCGAACACGGGGCCGATGGGGTGCTGGCCGTTCACTCGGTCTCCAAGCGGTCCAACCTCGCTGGCATGCGCTGCGGTTTCTACGCTGGGGACCGCGAGCTCGTGACCTTCCTACGGTCGGTGCGCCAGCACGCAGGTGCCATGGTGCCCGGACCGGTGCAGGCTGCGGTGACGGTGGCCTACGACGACGACGCCCACGTGGATGCCCAGCGCGCGGTCTACGCCGGCCGGATCGCTCGCACGGTCGAAGCGTTCGCTGCCGCGGGATTCGCCTGCCCTGCCCCTGAGGGTGCCTTCTACTGCTGGATTCCGGTTCCCGAGCGCTTCACGGATGCCTGGCACTTCGCCCAGTTCCTCGCTGAGACGACGGGCATCATCGTGAGCCCTGGTGACCTCTACGGTCCGACCGGTGCTGGAACAGTCCGACTCGCCGTCGTTGTTCCCGATGCCGAGTTTGACGTCGGGCTGGCACGTCTCGCTGGCTGACACGGGGGTGGCGACGCTCGCACGGTGAGGGAGCGCCGCGTAGATTGGCACCATGGCAGATCTCGCAACGCAGCTGACCGAACTCTACGACCGTCGCAGCGAGGTGACACCAGCGGACCTCGACGCGCACGCGCTCGTCAACGAAGCGATCACGCTGCTCGACACCGGTGCTGCCCGGGTGGCGGAGTTCGCAGCCGATGGCACGATGGTGGTCAACGAGTGGCTGAAGAAGGCCATCTTGCTGCTGTTCCAACTCCGCCAGATCGAGACGACCAACCTCGGACCCTTCGAGTACGCGGACAAGCTGCCTCTCAAGCACAACTTCGCCGAGGCCGGGGTGCGCGTCGTTCCTGGTGCGTCAGCGCGGTGGGGTTCCTTCCTCAGCCGAGGCGTGGTCCTCATGCCCTCCTACGTCAACATCGGCGCATGGGTGGGGGAAGGCACGATGGTCGACACCTGGGCGACGGTGGCATCGTGCGCACAGATCGGCGCTCGGGTGCACCTCTCTGGTGGCGTCGGCATCGGTGGCGTCTTGGAGCCACCGAACGCAGTCCCCGTGGTCGTGGAAGATGAGGCGTTCATCGGGAGCCGGTCGATGATCACCGACGGCGCTCGGGTGGGCCGCGGTGCGGTGCTCGGGGCTGGGACCATCCTCAACCCCTCGATTCCCGTCATCGATGCCGAGACGGGTGCGGAGATCTCCCGCGGCGTGGTGCCGCCGTGGTCGGTGGCGGTCTCTGCGAACCGCAAGCGCACCTTCCCCGGTGGCGACTTCTACCTCCCGTGTGTGCTCGTGCTCAAGACCCTGACCGAGGGCGAACGCCACGACAAGGTGGCGCTCAACGAGGTGCTCCGGACCCACTCGGTGGCGACCTGATGGATCTGCTCGCCTTCACCGAGCAGCTCATGGCCATCCCGTCGGTGAGCCGGGACGAAGACGCCATCGCCACCTTCGTCGCCGAGCACCTCGCTCCCTTTGGGCACTTGGACGTCGTGCGAGTGGGGGACAACGTGGTGGCGAGGACGGCAGGGGACGATGCCGATCGCATCGTGGTGGGCGGACACTTGGACACGGTGCCCCCGCACGATGGCCAGAGCATCCGCATCGTCGACAACGTCCTCTACGGTCTCGGCGCAGCCGACATGAAGTCCTCCATTTCGATCATGGTGGACCTAGCAACGACCATTGAGCGACCACGCCGCCCGATCACCTGGGTCTTCTACGCCCGAGAAGAAATTGGCAGAGCAGAATCGGGTCTCGAAGACCTCTTCGCTGTTCCGGGACTCTTGAGTGGTTCCGTGGCCCTCCTCTTGGAGCCCACCGACCTCGCGGTCGAAGCAGGGTGCCAGGGGACACTTCGCTTGGAGATCACCATGGCTGGAGCACCGGCGCACACCGCTCGGCCGTTCATGGGGCGCAACGCCATCCACCGGCTCGCCCCCGTCCTCGCCACCTTGGCGTCGACGCAGCCAGCACCGGCCATCGTCGACGGTCTCTCCTACGGCGAACAACTCCAAGTGGTGAAGGTGAGCGGGGGAACCGCTGGCAACGTCGTCCCCGCGTCGGCGAGTTGTGCGGTGAACTACCGCTTCGCCCCGACGAAGTCCTTGGAGGATGCAGCAGCCTGGGTGACCTCACTCATCGAGCACCACCTCGACCGAGAAGGTGGCGACACGGTGGTTCTGGCCGATGGTGCCGCTGGCGGCATGCCGAACCTCAACCACCCGGTGATCCACGAGCTCGTGGCAGCCACCGCTGTCACCCCGGTAGCCAAGGTGGGTTGGACTGACGTCGCCACCTTCGCGCAGCGAGGTATTCCGGCGTGTAACTACGGACCGGGGAGCCCGCTGGTTGCCCACCACGCCGATGAGCACGTCCGCGGCGATGCCCTCGTGACCGCCCGATTGGTCCTCGAGAACCTGCTGCACTGAGGGAGGCGCTGCTAGGTTCGCACCATGGCGCAGACCCCACCTGTTGCAACCTTCACCCTGACCGCCAGTGCTGAGCCCATTGCCCTCGGCTCGATCCTCCTCACCGTGGTGGAGCCACACCGGGGCCATGAGGTCGCCTACAACCGGTGGTACGAGCGGGATCACTTCTACGCCGGGTGCATGGTTGGGGCGTACCAATTCGCAGGCAAGCGCTTCGTCGCCACCGCTCCGCTGAAGGCCCTTCGACCTGCAGGCTCAGCGGCCATCACGGGGGAGCCCGGCAAGGGCTCCTACGTGGCCTGCTACTTCGTCCTCGCCGGTTACCACGACTACTGGAACGCGTGGGCGGTTGCCCAGGTGAACCAGCTCCACGCCAAGGGTCGGATGTTCGCCGAACGTGACCACGTCCACACCCTGCTCTACGACTACCAGTTCGAGGTTCGACGCGACGCTGACGGCGTGCCCGTGGAACTGGCCCTCGATCACCCCTTCGGTGGGTTCGTCCCGGTCTGGGTGGACAAGACGACGAACGACAGCGACGCGGTGTTCTTCGAGCGTCTCCAGCGAGAGGTGCTGCCAGAGGTGATGGCCGGGACCACCCTGGCGCTCGCTGCTGGGTTCACCCCACAGGCCCTCCGAGACGATGCCCCCGCTGATGTGCCGCGAGCGGCCGCCGGCGGTGGGCGAGTGCTCCTCCTGTGCTTCCTCGAAGATTCTCCATTGGAGTCCTTCGACGCAACCATCGGGGCGCTCGGACGAGTCCTCGACGCCAGTGGCGTCGGCACCATGGTCGCAGCGCTGCCGTTCATCCCGACCATTCCTGGGACCGACCGCTACACCGACGAACTGTGGGCCGACTGATGCAGCTCACGCCGGTCGACGTCGACGTCCTCATCCTCGGAGCTGGGTTGTCGGGAATTGGATCCGCCTGTCACCTGCAGAAGACCTGTCCCGACAAGTCCTACGCCATCCTCGAAGCTCGAGCCGTCTCAGGTGGAACGTGGGATCTCTTCCGCTACCCAGCCGTTCGTTCGGACTCGGACATGTTCACCCTCGGGTGGCGCTTCGAACCTTGGCGAGACGCCAAGGCCATCGCCGACGGTCCAGCGATCTTGGACTACATCCGCCACACCGCCGCGACCTACGGCGTCGAGCAGCACATCACCTACAACGCCAAGGCGGTTGCGGCGTCGTTCTCGAGCGACACCGCGGTGTGGACCGTCGCCGTCGAGAATCCCGAGACCGGGGTAACTCGGGAGATGACCTGTCGGTTCATCATGGGGTGCACGGGCTACTACCGCTACGACGCTGGGTACCGTCCGACGTTCCCCGGCGAGGAGCGCTTCACCGGAACGTTCATCCACCCGCAGCACTGGCCGCAGGACTTCGACCCGACGGCGAAGAAGATCGTGGTGATCGGGAGCGGGGCGACGGCGATGACCCTCATCCCCGCACTGGCCAAGACCGCAGCGTCGGTCACCATGCTGCAGCGGAGTCCGACCTATGTGGTGGCTCGACCCGATCGAGACCGTGTCGCCGACCTGCTCCGCAAGTACCTCCCGGCCAAGGTCGCCTACGCCCTCGTTCGGGGAAAGAACATCTTCGGCGGCACACTGAGCTACCAACTCAGCCAGCGACGACCCGCCATGGTGAAGAAGGCGTTACGCCAGGCAGCGGTCGAGGCCCTGCCTGAGGGCTTCGACGTCGACACGCACTTCAATCCGTCCTACAAGCCGTGGGACCAGCGCATCTGCCTGGTCCCGAACGGCGACCTCTTCGCTGCGATCTCGAGTGGAGCGGCGTCGGTCGTGACCGACACCATCGCCGAGATCACTGAGACGGGGATCACGACGACCAACGGGACCGTCCTCGAGGCGGACATCATTGTCACGGCCACTGGGCTCCAGATGGAACTCCTGAGCGGACTCGCCCTCACGGTCGATGGGCGAGCCATCAACTACGCCGACACCATTGCCTACAAGGGCATCATGCTCTGCGGGGTGCCGAACTTGAGCTTGACCTTCGGGTACACGAACGCCTCGTGGACCCTCAAGGCGGACCTCACCTCGGACTACATCTGCCGGTTGCTCAAGTTGATGGACCGAAAGCACGTGCGTATGGCGATTCCGGTGGCTCCAGAGCCCGGAGCGCCAACCCAACCGTTCCTCAACTTGACGTCGGGGTACGTGACCCGAACCGCCGCTGCGCTCCCGAAGCAAGGGACGAAGGCGCCCTGGCGTCTGCATCAGAACTACTACTTGGACGTCCTCATGTACCGCCTCGGGCGACTCGATCGGGCGATGGAGTTCAAACCCTGACGTTCGTCGTCCCTAGAGCGAGCGGATGACTGTGACGACCTTGCCGAAGATGGTGATCTCGTCGGAGCGGAACTCCATGGGGGCGTAGGACGCATTGGCTGGCTGGAGCACGATCGTTGCCCCGTTGCGCTGGAGGAACTTGACCGTTGCCTCCTCGCCGGGAATTCCTGCAACCACGATCTCGCCGTTCTCTGCGGTGACCTGCTCGCGAACCACCACGTAGTCGCCGTCGAAGATCCCCGCCTCGATCATCGAATCACCGCGAACTTGCAGCATGAAGACGTTGCCGGCGCCGGTGAAGCTCTCCGGCAGCGGCAACAGCTCTTCGACCTGCTGATCGGCCAAGACGCCAGTTCCAGCGGCGACCGATCCAATGAGGGGAACGTGGCGGAGTGAGCTCGTCTGGATCTGGGTGGGTCGTTGCTCGGGGGTGTAGCGAACCTGAATAGCTCGGGGCTTCGTCGGGTCCTTGTAGAGGTAACCCTCACGCTGCAGGACGGCGAGGTGCGTGTGGACCGTCGCCGACGAGGTCAAGCCGACGTGCTCCCCAATCTCCCGAACTGATGGCGGGTAGCCCCGGTCACGGGTCGAACTGGCGATGAAATCGAGGATCATCTTGCGCTTTGGCGTCAGGACTTCGGACACGTCGACCTCCAGATCGAGTCAAGGTTCAATCGAACACCTGTTTGGCATGCTACTGATCGTCGAGGCAGAAAGCAAACATCTGTTCGACTTGACACGAACATTTGTTCGTGTTGAACTCTGATCGAAGCGAACAAGCGTTCGCACGAGATGTGCGATGCGGTTGAGGAGGCAGTGATGGTGATGGTTCCAATGTTCGACGTGGATGAGCTCGACGAATTGGTGTGGCCACGTCCCGAGCTGCGCGTGATCACCGGTGGTCGTGATGAAGATGGAGCGACGGCGCAGCCGCTTCGCCGTCCATCGCACCGGCGCCCATCGGCTCGAGTGCTCCGTCGACGTCGGCAGGTGGTTGGCCTCGCGGTTGCGACCATCGTGGCGTTGGCATTCTGGGCGCTTTCGGCGATGCTCCCCTCGCCGCTTCCGGTTGGTGCCGCATCGACGATGGCTCCAGGCGTGGCGCTCAACGGGTACTACACCGTGCAAGCGGGCGACACGGTGTCGTCCATTGCCGCTTCAGTGGCGGGCGGACGGTCCGTCGCTGCCGTGCAGTCAGCGATCCTCGCTGACCTCGGGACCTCGGTGATCGTGCCCGGCGAGCGCATCCCGATTCCCTAAATTGCTCCGGAAACTGCAGTGGCCACGGGTGGCGATGGCGTTAGGGTTGGTGTGTGCGATGTCCATGGTGCTCTGCAGATGACGACCGCGTGGTCGACTCGCGAGTTTCTGATGAGGGAAGCGCGATTCGTCGTCGACGCGAGTGCCAAGGATGCGGTCAGCGCTTCACGACGTTCGAGCGCGTGGAAGAGGTGCCGCTGTGGATCGTCAAGCGTGACGGTTCTCGGGAGCCCTTCGACCGACTCAAGGTCATCCGTGGCGTTGAAGCCGCGTGCAAGAACCGACCGGTGGAACCAGCCATGATCGATACCTTGGTGCAAGAAGTCGAAGACGTTCTTCGCGACCTCTCGGGCGATCCGACCTCCGAAGCAGTTGGCAAGGCAGTACTTGAGCATCTCGGCAAGCTCGACCAGGTGGCCTACGTGCGTTTCGCCAGCGTCTACAAGGGATTCGACGACATCGGTGACTTCCAGCGAGAGGTGGGAGCGCTGATCAAGAGCACCCAACCGAAGGCCAGGAAGTGAGCACGCTCGACCTCCACACGGCGACGCCGGAGATTGTGCTCGCTATCTACGCCCACCCTGACGACGCTGATGTTGCAGCTGCTGGCACCCTCAGCCGGTGGGTGAAGGAGGGTACCGCGGTGCACCTCGTCGTCGTCGCCGACGGTGGGCGAGGATCGACCGATCCCGACGTCACGCCGACGGCGACGGCTGCACTGCGTGCTGAAGAGCTCGAGGCTGCCTGTGCGATCACGGGCGTCTCGGTCGAGGTGCTCGGCGTTGGCGATGGGGACATCGTGAACGACCAACTGCTCCGGTCGATGCTCGTGCAGCGCATTCGACACCTCCGTCCAGACGTGGTGCTCAGTCATGATCCAACGGCGATCTTCTTCGGCCAGCACTACTTCAACCACGCTGATCACCGAGCGCTCGGTTGGGCGGTGCTCGATGCCGTCGCTCCAGCTGCGGCGATGCCGCACTACTTCCCCGAGGCGGGGTCGCCCCATGGGGTGAGCGAAGTCCTGCTGTCGGGGACCCTCGAACCGAACTGCGTGGTCGACATCTCCGCAACGCTCGACGTCAAGATCTCGGCTGTTGCCTGCCACCGGAGTCAATTCGACGGCCAGGGGGATGCAATTGGCGACGTGCTCCGGCACCGAGCGGGAGAAGATGGCCGTCGGGCCGGGCTGAAGGCGGCGGAGTCGTTCCGCCTACTCCGTCCCAATGGCTGAGGCACCCCTTCCGACCCCCACCATCCTCCACGTCGACATGGACGCGTTCTTCGCATCCGTGGAGGTCCTCGATCACTCAGAACTCTCCGGCAAGCCGGTCATCGTGGGCGGAACGGGAAACCGCGGCGTGGTCGCCGCGTGCACCTACGAAGCTCGAGCGTTCGGCGTTCGATCGGCCATGGCGATGGTCAAAGCCCGCCAACTCTGTCCTGACGCCATCGTGCTACCTGGAAACTTCGCTCGCTACCACGAGGTGAGCACGCAGGTACACGCGGTGTTCGCTGAGGTCACCGACCAGATCGAAGCCATTGGGCTCGATGAAGCGTTCTTGGACGTCGCCCCTGCGGTTCGTCGCATGGGTGACCCACTCGAGATCGCGCACTTCCTCCGGGAACGAATCGCTACCACGACGGGGCTTCGGGCATCGGTGGGGATTGGCGCCACGAAGATGGTGGCCAAGTTGGCCAGTCGCCAGGCCAAGCCCCGTGCGACGGCAACAGGCGTCGAGGATGGTCCTGGCGTGGTCGTCGTTCCGGCCGGCACGGAGCGAGCCTTCGTTGCACCGCTCCCAGTGCGGGCGCTGTGGGGCATCGGTCCCTCCACCGCGGCGAAGCTCGCAGGAGTCGGCATCACGACGGTGGCAGAACTCGCGGACATCGGCGAGTCGGTGCTCATCGGCCTCCTCGGCGGAGGAGCTGGTCGGCACCTCTCGGCAATGGCGAATGGTCGAGATCCCGATCCGGTGTCGAGTGGTCGACCAGTGCAATCCATCAGCCAAGAATCAACCTTTCCTGTGGACCTCCACGACGCGGGGAAGCTGGCGGCGGTGCTCACCGAACACGCCGAACGAGTGGCAGCCCAGTTGCGGTCGAAGGGCATGGTGGCCCGAACCATTGCGATCAAGGTGCGATTCGGGGACTTCACCACGGTGTCACGCCGAGCCACACAGGCTCGTGGTCTCAACACCGGCCAGGCAATCGCCAAGGTGGCGACCGACCTCTTGACCACCGTTGCGATCCGTGGGGGCGTCCGCCTCCTCGGGGTGGGCGCCAGCGGCCTCAGCGAGTCCGCAGATGAGCAGCTGACGATGTTCATGGACGACGGCGCCGTCCAGGCCATTGAGGAGGAGTGGACGCCGGTGACGACGGCGATCGACGCGGTGCGGGACCGCTTCGGGCCAACAGCCGTTGGACTTGGTCGCGACCTCGACGCTTCGGGGCTCCTCGACCGAACGGGTCGTCGGCCCGATCGTTGGGGTCCGACTGCGCCGAACCCTACGCCGTGAGATTCAGCCAGTAGCCGTGATGGTGGGAGGTCCCGAGGAGGCGCGGTGTGAAGGAACCGCCGGTGAGGGTGGTGGCCACCACCACGGTCTGCTGGTTGAGTGACGAAGCAGCGGCATCGTCGAGGAGGCCGAGCCTGTGCGCGGCACCCGCGGGCTCCATGGCGATCCACGTTGCTTCTTGGCGCTGACCAATGGTGTGGAGTTGGTCGAGGAATGCCTCATGGGCTCCTTCTGGAAGGTAGGCGGCGGCCCACGAGGTGATCACGATGAGGTGCGTCGACGGGTCGCTCAGCTGCGCGCACGCCGCCAACTCGTGCTCGAGGGCGCCGGTGCGGATGGTGCAGCTCGCTCGTTCTCGACGCGCGATGGCGAGCGCCTTCTGGAGGCGGGTGAATCGCTCGAGGTCATCGGGCCACAGGCAGGCTTCGAGCCAGCGACTGTCGGAGTCATCAGCTGGGTCGAGCGGATGTTGGTCGAGGCCCACGCGCTGAACAATGGTCGGCATGGTGCCCGTGGGTGCAGCTCCTCGGTGCTCGACCGTGATCGTCACGTCACTTGTGGGGTCACCAACGCTCACCCCTGGAGCGTTCGTGATGGCGTAGTGGTCGAGGAAGAGGTTGAGTCCTGCAGAGCAACCCGCATCGAGGAGCGTCACTGGGTCATGAGCGCCGAGCCCAACTGACCGAATCGCAGCGTGGAGCACGCCGCATCGCTGCACTTCATTGGTCTGCGTGAATCGCTGCTCGAGGAGGGGGATGATCCTCGGGCGATGCTCGGTGACGAAGTCGCTGAAGAGCGCGCCGATTTCGGCGGGGGAGCGGTGCGTGCCAGCAAGTCCCCTGCTCGCTACCACCGAGGCGTAGGAGGTGGCGAGGGGATGGTCCACGCCACCCAAGAGGAGGTCGTGCACCGATGCGAAGAGGAGGTTCGCCGGGAACTGCGGTCGCGGCACGAGCGCAGCGAGCGCCAAGAGGTCATCGCTGCCCATCACGGCGTCGACGAGGGCGACGTAGGTGGGGTTGGCGGTACGGGAGTCCTCAGGGATCCACGACGAGAAGTGGCGGAGGAGTCCATCACGAGTAGCAGCGTCCACGTCAGAATCCTACAGGGAGTGCTCGAGCGATGAGGGTGTAGGTCACACAGAGTGCGGCGAAGCCGCCGACGCCAACGAGCACACTGGCTAAGCGTTGGCGGCGCCAGAGCGCGACGGTGAGGGCGGCAGCGAGTGCGGTGAGCGCCACCACCAGTGTGAGCACGAGGGGTGATGGTGGCCTCGGCGCCGACAGGGGAGTCGACCAACGGAGGCGAACGGCGTGGCGGGGGAGTGCAGAGGTCAAGAGGATGGCGCGGACGACGAGGCGGCGTGCTGCAGAGAACTTCGGCGTGCAGGTGGTGAGGGTGAGTGATGGCGTTGTGCTCGGGAGAATCGCACCCAGATCGGTCGGGAGCACGGTGACGGCTCCAGTCACCGTGAAGGTGAATCGTCCGAGTGGGCTCTCAACGATGATGGGGTCGCCGCGACGGAGGCGGTCGAGCGACCAGAAGGGTCGCCCCCAGGTCGTTCGGTGTCCGGCGATGGCAGCGTCACCAGCTTCACCGGGCAGGACGGTCCCGGGGTAGTGGCCCGGGCCCGCTTCGAGCTGTGCTTCCCCGGTGCCCTCGATGATGACCTGGTTGACGCTGATGGTGGGAATGATGATGCGACCAATGGCGCTCCCGATGGGGGGAGTGGGCTGAGGAGCGGCCACGGTGCGTCCCGCAGGCACGAGGTTGTGGAGCGCTGGGAGATCGAGCCGCTCGGCGAGCAGGACTTGGTCGTGGTGTTCACTCAGGCTGGTGCCGACGGTGAGGTAAAGGGCGAATCCGCAGACAGCGAGACCGAGGACGACCAGCGTGCGCCCAATGATGCCGACCACCTCCCACCATGGCTGTCGGGTGGGTGGTGCCTCCACGCAGATCGCGTCAGGCAGGGAGGATGGTGACGAGCGTGCCGATTGGCGTGTAGGGCCAGACCGCACCGGCATTGGCGAAGGGCATCTCGACGCATCCAAGGCTCTGCGGCCAGCCGTAGGTCGCCCGGATGTAGCCGTGGAGCGCGTCGCCACCGTTGAAGTAGCTCACCCAGGGGATCCCCGTGTCGTGGTAGTGCGATCCGTCGGGGTTCGTGCCGCTCATGGTGGTCGACGTAAATCGCAGGTACACCGGGTAGGTGCCGACGGCAGTTTCGACGCCACTCACCCCCGTGTTGACGAGCGTCGTGGACTGCAGGTGCCCGTTCACGAAGAGCTTCAAGGTCTCGGGCCGAGTCTGGTTGACGATGACGTAGTTCCAGTTGTGGGTGTTGCCCTTGTGGGCAGCGGCATCTCTGAGGAGCGCTGACCAGACATCGGCCGAGGCGATGCCGTCGGTGTTCATGCCGTGTTGGTACTCGAAGTTCATGACCGCGCCTCGGGTGATCACCGTGAACTGCGAGGGGTGCCAGAGCGTACCGACCACCTTCGGCAGGGCGCTGAACCGGGGGCTGAAGGTTCCAGGAATTGGGGCGAGCGAGGTCCACGCGGTGGCATCTGCAGTGGCTGGGGTGAACGATTCCGGCAGGTAGTTGAGCTGCGCGAGCAACTGGTTGAGTCGCAGTACTGAGCCCCCGTCGGCGGTGAATCGAATGATGGTTGGGCTGTCGAGCGTGTGGTTCGCGACGTCGGTCACGCCAGAGGGACCGCTCGGAACGGAGATCGTGTAGGTGGTCTTCGGGATGAGCGCACCCGTCGGCGTGAAGGTGAAGGTGGTCGGTGCTGACAGCGCCCACGTCCCAGCGACGACCGGTCGGATGGTGGGGTGCACGACGGCGTTCATGGGGTTGTTGAACGTGATGGAGATTGGGCTTCCGCCTTGGAAGTGGGTGCCAGAGGCGGGGTTGGTTGCGGTCACGACCAAGGTTGGGCTGATCTCGTCGACGGACGCATTGGCAGCGAGGCCTCGGCTCATGAGCGCGAACGATCCAGCGGCAACCGCTCCGACAGCCACGATCACGGTGGCGACGAGACCCACGCGCCGGACGCGCCGCTCCAGCGGAGACTGAGGCGAGCGTTCGGGAGTGGCCACGGCCGGAGTTTACCTCGTTGAGCGCTCCGTGGTCGTCACGAGGTGCTGGCGATCGTTGGCCCGGCCAGGACACGGGCGAGGGCGTCGCAGATCTCGCGCACTCGATCGGCGTCGTCGAGGCGGCGCCCATCGGCGGTGCGAAGGTAGAAGACGTCGACCACGGCGCTGCCGGTGGTCGAGACTCGAGCGCTCACCACATCGACGTTCAAGTTGAAGAGCGCGCTCGTCAGCTCGTGGAGAAGGCCAAGGCGGTCCTCTGCTCGCACTTCAATCACCGTTGACGACGACGACGCTTCTCGGTCAGTGGCGACGGTTGGGGTGGCAGGACGGGCCGATTGAGGACGGCGGGCTCGGTCGTAGACCTGACGACGCTCGGCAAGTGCTCGATCGAGGTCGACCTCTCCAGCGACGACCCGGTGGAGCATGGCAGCGAACGCCGATGCCTCAGGCCAGGAGTCGGGGTCCGTCGAGACGGTGAAGACCTCGAGCGCGACGCCCGATTCGCCGAGGATGTCAGCGGAGTGAACCTCCAAGCCGAAGGTGGCCAAGGTTCCGGTGACGAGGGCGAGGAGTCCGGGGCGATCGAGCGCGGCGACGGCGATGCGCGGTGGGTCGAAGGCAACTTCAGGTTGCGTTGACCCTCGGGCGGTCTCCATGAGGCGACGGTGCGCATCGGTGACCCAACTCGCGATCGGTGGCGAGTCGGCGCCGTCGAAGGATGCCAAGGTTCGACGGACGAGTTCGTCCACCAGGTTGGCCTTCCACGGCCCCCATGCTGCCGGACCGGTGGCCTGGCTATCAGCGACGGTGAGCCCGTGGAGCAGGAGCAACCGCTGGCGATCCTTGGTGAGTTCAGCCACTCGGGCAATGGTCGCTGGGTCGGAGAGGTCTCGCCGGGTTGCCGTGTCGGGGAGGAGGAGGTGGTGCTCGACCATGGCCACGAGCGTGGCGGTGTCCTCGGCGCTCAGGCCCACCCGGCGACCAATGGTGGCGGCGAGCACCATGCCGACCTCGGTGTGGTCGCCCGGTCGTCCCTTGCCGATGTCGTGGAGCAAGGTGCCGAGGAGGAGGAGGTCGCCGCGATCAACCCGGTCAACGGTGAGGGCGGCGTTCGCAGTTGCCTCGAGGAGGTGGCGATCGGTGGTGAAGCGGTGGTAGGCGTTGCGCTGGTGGTGGTAGCGAACTGGCTCCCACTCGGGCAAGAACCTGGTGATGAGGTCGAGCTGATCGAGGGCTTCGAACGCCACGATGCCCCGGCGACCGGTGGCCAAGAGGCGGATGAACGCCTCGAGGAGCGCTGGTGGCCATGGGTCAGGGACGTCCCCCATCTGATCAGCGAGGCGGTAGAGCGACGCCAAGCTGATGGGGCGGTCGAGCTCGGCGGCATGGGCTGCCAGGCGGAAGGCGACCGTAGGGTCGGTTGCCACCGGTGCCCCAGGTGTCAAGGTCAACTCGCCGTCGATCTCGACGATGTCAGCGTCGATCGTGAAGGCTGCGCGCTCCTCCCCATCGTGCTGCTTGCGGCGCCCTCGTCGACTCGGGAGCGGTTCCCAGTGCGTGCGTCGTCGCCAGATGTCGTCTGAGAGTCGAGCAATGGTTCGCCCAGCTTCAGAAACTGCCCGCATGAGGGCGTCGGCATCGGTCATCCCGAGTCGCTCCGCGCAGGCGTCTTGTTCTTGGAGGAGGAGCCGATCGAGGTCCCGACCCGCACCGCGGTGGAGCTCGACGCGCACTGCAGTCAGGAGCGACGCCGACGGCTCGAGGACGCGGAGGTCGACGAGATCCCCCAGTCGAGGTGCGTACTTCGCCACTGCAGTGAGCACGTTCACGTCTCGGAGCCCGCCGTGGGATTCCTTCAGATTGGGCTCCAACAGGTACGCGAGGTCGCCCTGGGCAGCGTGGCGTGCGGCCATCTGATCGGCGAGGTCGGTGAGGAATTGACCCCCGAGTCGAGACCGCCACATCTCCTGGACTTCTGCAAGTACCGGCAGTGCGGTCTTCTGGTCCCCGGCGATAATCCGGGCATCGAGGAGTCCGAGGGCAACGCGGAGGTCCTTGGCTGCTGCGGCGTGGACTTCCTTTGGACGGCGAACACTGTGGTCGAGGCTGACGCCTTCGTCCCAGATGGGGTACCAGATGCGGTCGGCGACCGCGGCGATGTCGCTGCGTCCGTTGTGGATGAGGACCAGGTCGAGGTCGGAGTAGGGGCAGAGCTCGCCGCGCCCGTACCCGCCAACGGCCACGAGG
>Ga0214175_1000185_pt1 | contig 20645 bp, 26 predicted proteins | sample TroBogEpilimnion_17_FD_153013 | JGI IMG/M metagenome (GOLD analysis project Ga0214175, IMG submission 153013) | Freshwater microbial communities from Trout Bog Lake, WI - 09AUG2007 epilimnion | ecosystem: Environmental > Aquatic > Freshwater > Lake > Epilimnion/Euphotic zone | place: Trout Bog...
TCTGGACGTTCCAATAAACACGTTTGGGAGGTACTTTATCGTCATCCTGTATACGATGATAAGTACGGTCGCCCGTACGGTCCTCCAAGAGGTCGTGTCGCCTTGGCTCATCCAGACCGTCCAGAACGATAAACCAAAAGACCAGTACGCACACAAGTACGCCCTGGAAGTTTCGATGGGCGAAGTTCTCTATCGCTGGTTTGATTGGTTCATGTACATGCATATCCTCTTGGCCCAAGTGGATATGATGATCGTGGAACTCGCGGGGAACCTGGTGGTGGTCGCCTATACGACGCGCATGTACATGAAAACAAAAGAGGAGGACGAGGTGGAACTGGTCCCTAGTACACAAATATGACCTTTTCGCCCGTCTCGAGGTGTGTTTTCAGTTTGGCCAGAAGCTTATCGAGCCGGGCCGGGTCCACAAAGTCAAAGCCGCCGTTCTTGTGCGTGGCCTCTAGGCTCTCTACGTCCTCGGCAGACAGCACCATCGGTTTATTGGTCCAGTTCAGCAATTCAGCGACGCCGTGGTCATACGCGTCGTTGAATTCCTTTTGGGTCCGGAACACTTTGTCTTGATAAAGCCCGTTAATAAAGCTCATGAGGTCCTGATCTACGAATTCGCCCAATTTGGTCCGCCAGGCCGGCAGGGCAAAGTCGATCAACTTGCGCTTAGGTGCATACTTGGCGGGCAAAGAGGCAAACTTGACGAGCGGAGCCATGTTTTTTTGGCGAGGACCGTAACCCTGGCGGCCCTCTTGGTCACGGATCATCGTTTTCGAGCACACGGGCCAAGGCGTCGATTCGAATCATCAGACACGAGCCCGTAATCATGAGAAGGGTAGTAAACAGAACGCAGAATATAGCAAAGCCGATGATTTGCTCGTTTTGGCACGTCTCCATATGGTCCAGGCGTTCCGAGGCCTTAACTCAGGCGAACGGCCGGAACACCATCGAGAGATGAGTCTTCGCCTATGGGCACGCACGGACGGTCCCACCCGGCCCATGTCGACGCAGGCACCTGGTAATAGTACCCCCGGGGACACGTAGGGGTTCTGGACACCACGCTCTTGGGCCCGGGACTGAAAAACCACATGAGAGTCACGAGGGCCAGAATGGCCCCGGCCACAACGTACGTGCTCTTCACCATTACTTTAGGACGAGAAAAGTTTTTCTTTTCGAACGCGTGCATACTCCATGTTTTGGTCTTTTCGTCCCACCGAACTTCCATCTCTACTGGTCTTCCTTAGACTCCTTGACTTTAATAAATATGTTCCACGCAATTATTCCAATTATGGCAAGTATAGTCAGGACGAAAATGATCGTCGGGGCCCAGCGAGCAAATGCCGAAGGCGCCTGATAGACGGCCGCTGTCGTCGCGCCGCCGGTTATGATCACCCCCATCATCTTCGCCACACTCGTGGGTGTCCACGTGGTCACGAATGGACTCAAGGGCGGGGGGCCCATGTCCGGCAGGGGGTATATGGTCTTCATGTTCCTAACAGATGTAAATTTTTTTTCTTTGATCGAACGGAATTCCGTTAAAACGCGTACATGCTGCGCTTGTGTAGGCCCCCATGTCTTTCCAGACAATCCAGTCCCCCTCTTTCATTTCCTCGGGCAAAAGGATCTCTTTGGCGATGATGTCCGCTCCGTCACACGTGGAACCGAAGATGGTCCAGGGGACGAGCGCGCCGAGGACGGGCCGACCTTCGGATCCCGTGAGGACCTCTTTGATTTCGGGCCGGGCATGATCGAAAAGAATACAATTGAAAGCCCCGTACAAGCTCTCGCTGATGGTCAGGCTCCGACCCTTCGTGCCCTGGACGGGCGTGTACAAAGTCGAGACACGCTCGGCGAAGAAACGGCCGGGCTCGGCGATGAGTTCGAGGTTCGATGTAACCTTGGGAAGAGCAAAAGCGCTCGAGAACCCACCGCCCAAGTCTATGACCCGCGGGTCGAACCCGTGGGCCCGGGCGAGCTCTACGGCCCGTTCCGCCTTGGCCAGAGCCTCTTGAAAAACCTCGGGACTCGAAGCAAAAGAGCCCACGTGAAAAGAGACTCCCGTGACGTTCAGACCGAGCGTCCGACAGGTCAACAAAAGGAGGTCCCAGTCGACCTCCTCGGCACCGTACTTGGTTCCGAGGGCACACCGCGCCTTGGGGTCATCGGCCCGGATCCGTAACAAGAGATCGGACCCGGGGGCCATCCGAGCCACTTTGCGAAGTTCACACGTCGAATCGAAGGTGGAACGCTTGATGCCCATGTCGAAAGCCCATGCGATGTCCTGTGCGCGCTTACATGGGTTCGCAAAGAGGATCCTCGAAGGGTCCACGCCCGCCTCGAGGACCGCTTCGATCTCGGCGCGACTCGCACAGTCAAAGTTCGATCCGAGATCCGCGAGCACGCGAATAAACTCTGGGTCCGGATTGCACTTGACGGCGTAGTACGCCTGGACGTGAGGCAGGGCCTCGGTCCATTCCTGGTAAACTTTTTCGAGAGTCCTGAGGTCCTGAACATAAAATGAGTCAGAGGGGAACGAGTCCCCGGGTCCGACCATCAAGCGGTGGTACGTTTCTTGAACATTTTATTTTTATCAGTGGTGATGGACCTCCCACTCGAACAAGAACCAGTCCTTGTGGGGCACGTGAACGAAAGGTTCACCGAATACGATGTGCCAGCACGCCTCGAGAATCAGAGCAAACTCGTCGGCAAAGTCCGGGTGGGCCATCATGATGTGAAGCCAGCCCTCATAGAGCAATTTGGGGTTCCTGAGAATCCTCTCGCGGCTCACGACAAACTGGGCCCCGAGGTCATAGACCATCGGCCCCGCGCGTTCCGGGACGACATCGACCGTGGTCCCGAGACAGAGCCGGTCCCAAAATGTGAAAAGACGGATCTGTGCGCCTCTGTTATCTTCAAACTCTCCACCGAAATGCATGTTGTTCAGGGGCACGAAACCGTACGCGGGGTTCGCCGCCTGGATCACATCGAGCAAGGGCCGGGTGTGCTTTTGGTGCACGGACGTTTCGTGGCCGTGAATGAACGCCACGCGATCCGGGAGCGAATCGTAATTCTCAACGATGTACTTGAGGTACGCAGAAGCCTCCTTTCCCTGGTTCGGGATGACGTGCTGAGGCACGAGCGGGCCTGGGTCTGCTGCACCCTCTTTATCGATGAGAACAACGGGAAATGTGTTCTGGGTCGCAAGCCAAGTCAGGTCTTCCTTCCAGTGACTGGTCACGATGGTCACCCCCATTTGGAATTTTTAACGAAAAGAATCGGACATTAAATACGCTTCAGCCTCGAAAGGGTGTACGGCGTACTCTTTGACGTCCAAGAGGCTCATGGGTCGTGGGACGAAGTACGCCCCGGCCGGAACGTTCCCCCTGTACCAGACTTTACCATCCTCGTCGGGATTCGTCCTGAGATTCCTGAACGTGTCCTGAGAGGGACGGTACCCGGGAGGAATGACGGGCCCACGCATCTTCTGGTTCACGTGTACCATCTCGTGGACGAGGGTCGCGGCACTCACGTACCCGGGCAAAAAGATGACGTTCTGGCGGGTATGGGGCATCTCTGCCTCGTAGTGCGCCTTGGCGAAGATCCACGGGAGATCGGCGTACCGAGTCCCTGAGAGGTGCTCTTTGGCCAGAAGGAGTTCGCGCCACAGGGCATCCTTTTCGTCGGGTGTCCACGTGTCGGCGCTTCGGACCGCTCGGGCCAGGTAATCGGACCTGGACCGGGCGTGGCGTGCTTCAAGATCGAGGGGCGTCAAGCGCCCTATGAACCCGTCCGGATCTCTCTGGAGAAAGTCGGCCGTCTGTTCACGCGAAAGGAACATCGCTTATTTTTAGCGAGTAAAAAAGGTTCAGGCCTTCGGGGCGGCCTTGTAGGTCTCGAGTGCCTCTTGGGCCCCTTTGAGTTTTTGCTGAAGAGCAAGTTTACCCGCCTTCATTTCCTCGGTGTTATTATCTAATATCTCCCCAGCTTTGTTTATAGCAGCCTGTGCATTCGTGACGGCCTTCTCGAGTTTCGCGAGATCTGCGTTCGCCACCTCCTCTGCACCAGGCGTCTTCACCTCCGCCGCTCCCGTACCTTTGTTTGACCCCTTGGCATCGAAAAGCGCCAAGAGTATCAGGCCTATAGCCGCCATGACAGAGTTGCTCATGGCTCCCTGGTCGCTCCTTGCGGCCTCTGCGTTAAAGCCCAGGATGGAGCCCAAAAGGACGTACATATTCGTGAGAATCACGGACTGGAGTCCGTCGTCTGTGTTGCGGCCAAGGAAGGCGCCACTCACAAGCGAAATGAGCACGTACACGGCGGAAGATATGGCGCCCGCGAACTTTTTCGCCTTGGCGTTGCCCTTCCGGGACAGGACCACATAAGGAATGAATCCCGTGGCTGACAGAAGGACAGAAGCCATGAGAAACTTGAAGATCGTTCCAGTAAAAGACGCTCCGGAAAGTGCACCTCCGAACCTCGCGTTATAGTCCATGAGAATGAAGAACGAGAGACCCAAGAGCAGGAAGAACAGTCCTGCTGCACTCCCACCCTTGGAGGCCCCCTTGCGGACGTTGGCGGCCGAGCCTGCTGCGAGACCCGCCTGGGCCATGGACACGACGAAATTTGCAAAAGCCTCTGGTGGGGGCATTATTACTAGTGTCTGAGAAATTATACGGCGGCGACGGGAGGCGCCCCCCCACGGAACCGTGCGTTTGCTGCCGCCCGTATAGCCGCAGCAGCCCCAGACGCCTTGAGGTACCCTATGACGAAATACACGAGGGCCAGGATCTCAGTCACGAGAGTCAGGACCATCATCGTGTACCCGAACCCTTTGTTTTGCTTTCCGGACCGCGCCTTGCTGATGGCGATCGCCTGTGTAATCATGAGAAATCCGAAAAACGCTATGGCGCCCATGTACCCGAGGTGGAACGCCGCAGGGGGGATGGCTACATTCCCGTTGGCCATTATTACTTGGCCCGGAAAATAATACGACGACCGAGCACTTTTTGGGTCTGACTCAGGGCCTGACGGAACGAGGGCCTGGACCATAAGACCCACCTGGACCAGAACCCGGCCGTCTTGGCCCCTGAACGCCTCCAGTTTTCCCTGGACCCGTGACGCGTCAGGTACCGAAGCATGCGGGCCCGATCCTTGTGAATCGTATAGTCCGAGTAACCCTTGAGACCGAAGGAGGTCCTGGTCCCTTCTGGAAAGTACGCCACGAATTTGTACGGACTGGACCTTGGGGCCGGCTTGAGAAGAACGGGCGGTCCCTTCATAGTGGCGGTCCTCTAAGACTAATACGTATAGAGATATAAATCACGAGCGCCAAGGTCAGAACGTTGAACGCCATCCAGCCTATGATGTATGGCATGAACGCGTTATTTTCAAGAATCATATTAAGGAGTTGACGAGTAAGAGACTCATCGTCCGAATCAGAAGCCATTATGGATCGCTTTCTTAAAACAAAGAAAGCTAAAAATCCTCCCGTCGATTTCGCATCGGCCAAAGTCATCTGTATATGGGGACCAGAGGGCATAGGCAAGACGTGGTTGGCCGAACAGACCGGCGGGATCCATCTCACGGATGACGTGCTTCGAACGAAACAAACCACGCTCGAGTTTCTCGAACGTGTTCGATCCTCGGACCGGGCCATCATTCTCGATGACTATGAATCCGTCAAGGACCTCGTGGGACTTCGAGAACTCACGGGGTGTCCATCCACGTCACAAATGTTCATCACGGCCCGGTCACCCATAAAGTTGTCCTTCCCCGTGTTCAACCACCAACTCGGTCCTCCCAGTGTCGAAAAAATTTTAAAAATTATTTTTTCTTTGAAACCTGAAGCGGATCCGACCCTTGTGAAGAGACTGGCCGAGGAGTCGAAAGGGTCCGTGCGGTCCGTGCTTCAGGGACTCGAGTTCGAGTCTGACCAGCGTGACTTTTTTCAAGAGCCCCGACAGGACTGTGAAGTCCTCTTGTGCAAAGGGGCCCAAGGGCGCGTGCCCACGTTTCGCGACGTGCATGAGCACGGGTACATGTGGGGCGTCGTCCAAGAAAACTACGTCGACGGGGCTCTGGACCTCGAGGACCTCGCGCGGATCGCCGAATCCATGACGGTAGCGGACGTCATAGACGAGCGTATGTACCGCGAACAGTCCTGGGAACTCATGCCGTACTTTATTCAATCGGCCATATTCGGCCCGTCCCGTCTCGTGAACAAGTCCCTGAAGAAACTCCGACCCGGGTCCATGTGGACCAAGTTTCAGAACGCGTGTATGAAAAGGAAAAGACTCGACAGTCTTGAAGAGTCCATACCGGGACTCAAGGCTGAGTATCTTGGATTCTACGACCGGATAGTATCCCGGGACCCTGGGCAGTGGGGACTCACTGCACAGGACCTTGCGTCTATGAAAAAAATGTCTACATTTTGTAAATGAAGTGGGCCCTGTGTGTGGCCATCCTTCTCCTCTGTCTAATCCTTTTTCGGTCTGTAAGCCTTTCTGAATTCGACGCCGCTGAAGATGCCGCCGAGAATTACAAAAAGAATATAATAGGTATATTTTTCAAATACGGAAAGGGCGGTCCGGTAGATATTTCAAGTCTGAAAGACGACGAGTCGGCCAACATGATTAACGAGTTTGTGGGCATGTACAACGGGTACCAAAAAATAACGGGCGGTCAAGCCATCACGGTGGCTGAAGGACAAGACAAGTTCCCAGTTATTTGGCTCAACGAGTACAACGCGCTTTTCACCTCCGAATGAACAATATGACCAAAGCAATCGAGCAGAATAGAATAAGGAGAACACTCGGCGAATGATCCGGAGACTCAATCTCCGCACCATTCAGAGTAAACTTGGACTTTCCTCTCCGTGACACCGGAGGCGCCCGAGCCGGAGGCGCCTCCTTGGCAGACGGGGTCTTTTTCTCTGGAAGGAGATTCTTCGCCTTGTCGAGAAGGGACGGACTAGAGCTCGCGACGTTCGAGCCGCTTGGCTCCTCGGCGTGCGTCTGGGCCTGCGTCCCATTTTCAAAAACACCCGAAGACGCCACTCCCTTCTTTCCAAAGACCTGGAGATTTATCCTTATAGATGCGGGAGGAGGTGCTGGCCCGAACACAGGACTCCCGCCACCGCCCACAAGGGACGCCCCACCTGGTGATGCGCCGCCACCACCACCACCACCACCACCGGTCAAGGCCCCGAGTGCCGACCCCACGCCGCCGCCGCCGCCACCGCCGGTCACGGCGCTGATCACTGATGACCCCACGCCGCCGCCGCCGCCACCGCCGGTCACGGCGTTCTCAACCTGAGACTCTACCGCGCTCTTGACTCGGGACGAGGCGGCGCCCTCGGCCTTTTTGGCCACGGCGCCCTCGGCCTTTTTGGCGGCGGCAGCCTCTGCTCTTTGCGCGACTCCACCACCCCCACGCCCTCCTCTGTACGTTTCCATTCTACTTGTACACCTAGAAAATTAGAAAGAAAATAAAAATTATAAAAATCATAAGACCGAGACGGAACTTGGCACGAGATCCGTCGTACCCAGAGGAACCACCAAAACCGAGTGCCGACTTGATTTTCGAAAGCAATCCGGGACTCTCCTCCCCGGGCGAGGCCTCCTCCTCTCGCTCCTCCTCTTGCTCGTCGCCACCCGGACCGCCTATGACTTCGTCACCTGTACCGGATGTCAGAACACCCCCCTCACCTGCGACCTGTATGTTCAGTTCTATACTTGGGAATCCTGCGCCCGGAAGAACAACTGGGGCGGGCTGTGTGACGACTGTTGGGGCGGGCTGTGTGACGACTGTTGGGGCGGGCTGGGTGACCACGACGGGTCCACTCGGAACGGGAGCGGCTGCCGTCTCTCCTCCCCTTCCCCCAAGTACTTTACTCGCGCCATAGGCCAAAGCACCTCCAGCGGCAAGGGCGGCCGCACCCTCCGCGACTTCTGTTCCCGTGATGCCGCCCCCCTGGGTAGGCTGGGCGCCCGAGTCTGCAACAGGGGCCTGATTAGCGATGTCCTGGGTATTCTGTTGGACAGACTGCATCTTGTCGTTGAGTTTTTTGAACTTTTCAAGGGCCGATTTCTGCTTTTCAACATCTCCCGATTCCTTGGCCGCCGTGTTGAGTTCCTTCGCCTCCTTGGCCGCCTTTTCGAGTTCTACGGCGTGTTTAAGTTCCTTTTCTGTCTTGGCTATTTTCTGAGCCTCCTGAGCCATCTTTTCAGCCTTGAGGGCAATCTGTGCAGCCGTCCCCGCCGCCTCTGCGGCATCCGCCGCTTCACCAACTCCTGGAATGGCGTTAGATGCCATGGCGGCGACAGCGGCGAGGAGTTGTCCGAGGTTCTTGGCTATGCATGCGGCATTACCACCACATGCTTTTATAGCCTTGACATCGTTCACAATCCCTTCGATTCCCGTGATGGAATAGAGTTGTTTTCCTATTTTCTTGTATCCTGCATCGGGATTACCGTTTCCAACTTCTGAAGCAACGGCCGTGGATATAGGTACAGCGAGTTCCACACCATCCTTGATGGCGTTCCCGAGGTTCTTTCCTATACATTTCACATCTGAAGGCTTGCATTTTCCCAAGGCCGTGGCACTTGCCGCGAGATTTTTACCAGTGCTTTCAAATCCCTTTTCCAAGTTTGTCCCCGCCTTTTTGAAAGCATTTCCGACATCTTTGACGCTAATCTTTTTGATGTGAACTCCTTTGTACTCTTCGGGTCCTGGACCCGCTCCGAACATGGACATGAAATCGCCTAGACTAAACGGTGGAGGTACGGGCTCGGGTACGGGCCTGACATTTCTCAGACGGACCCTCCTGGTTTCGTACCTCCAGGGTTCACTTAATGATGCTGCGTCAACCTGACTCAGCATTCCTCTGGTATATGATTCTATAAAATTTCAAGCATCTTTCTTCTCCTCGGCCTCGGGGGCGGGCTGAGGAGGCTCGGCAACAGCCTTCTGAACGACCTCGGGCTCGGGCTCTTCGTCCTCTTCAGTCTCCTCCGCGGGGTGCTGACGGTACCGACCGACCCAACGCTTGTAAATGAGCCAGCCGGCCAAACACACGAGAGCGATGGCGATTGCAGTCAGAAGGTAATCCATTACTAGAAAAACAGGTTTTTTGCTCAAGAGCCTAACGCGCCTTGGGGCACTACCAAAAAAAATGGTAGACCTCGAACGTATCTGGGCTGATCTCGACGTCCTGAGATCGAGCCGGGCCGGACCCGAACCTTCTATTTTCTGTCCGGATTACGAGTGCGTGTGCGGAGGTACGAGGGCCCTGAACGATGATGGTCTCATGACGTGTGCGTCGTGTGGACGGACAGATGAGTCTTTTATTTCTGACGAGCCTGAATGGCGAGGCGGACCTGGGGACGACGGGGCCGCCGACCCTTCCCGCGTCGGTGCGCCTGCAGATCTCACTCACTTTAGTGAAAGCTGGAATACGGGCACGATTATTCATGTCAAAAGGAGTCAGAGTTACGCTCTGAAACGCATGGCCCGAATTAATTTCCACATGTCCATGAATCACAAGGATCGGAGCCTTTTTCACTCGTATGCAGAGATGGACCGTATCGGGCGAGACGTCCTGGGACTTCCGGCCTCTGTTATGAGTTCGGCCAAGACCAAGTACAAGCAGTTTAGCGAGTCGGTCCTCACGCGTGGAGCGGTCCGTACGGGCGTCAAGGCGAACTGTATATTTCAGGCGTGTAAAGAGGCGGGGATTTCACGGACGACACAGGAGATTGCGGCCGCTTTCGAGATTCCCGTGCGGGACCTTGCACGCACGACCGAGACGTTCCTGGAACAGAACCCGGACACCAAGGTGGTCGTCACGACGGCTGCGGATATCATTCCTCGGTTCTTCAACGAAGTGAAAGGAGTTCCCGAGGCGGAACGGGGTCGGACCCGTATGAAACTCATCGCGCGTTGCAAAGAACTCGAGGATCACCCAGGACTTCAAGGCCGGACGCCCAAGGCGATCGCCGCAACCGTCATGTTCATGATGCTCAAGTCGTGGAACGTGACCAAGGCCGACCTTGCACGGACCTGTGAAGTTTCAGTTCCGACAATCACAAAACTCGAAGCGATAATACTTAAGGGCTAGAGTGTCCTGACCTGTAATGACAGTCGTCCTCTTCGTCTGTACTCCCTGTTACGGTGGTATTTGTCTCGCGGCCTACGCCGAGTCCCTCTTGCGTCTTCAACGTCTGTGTGCGGCCCGAGGTGTTCAGATGATGCTCGACACGACCGAGAACGAGTCTTTGGTCCACCGGGCCCGGAACCTGGGCGTCGCGCGCTTCATGCAAAAGACCCAAGCGACCCACTTTTTGTTCATCGATGCTGATATCCATTTTGATCCCGAGTCCGTGATGCGTCTCATCGAGTCGGGCCACGACGTCGCTGTGGCTTGCTACCCCAAAAAGTGCATCATGTGGGACCAAGTCGAGGCGGGTGTCAAGGCGGGCGACGAGCGCGACCCGAACAAGATGGGCTCGAGTCTTGTGATGAATTTCAAGTATTCAAACACGCCCGTCCGAAACGGATTCACCGAGGTCCTCGACGGGCCCACGGGCTTCATGCTCATCAAGCGCGACGTCTTTTCGAAGATGGCTGAGAAGTACCCCGACCTTCAGTGTGTGAATGACCACCAGAATCGGGACCTTGACGAGTATCACGCCTGCTTTGATTGCATGATCGACCCGCAGACTCGGCGGTACCTCTCGGAGGACTATGCCTTTTGTCGTCGGTGGCAACAAATGGGCGGGCAAATTTACGCTGACGTAACGACAACCCTCGGCCACGTTGGAAATATCCGTTTCCATGGCGTGATGGATGAGAGGCTTAAGGCCTAGACGCTTCATTCTTTTAATGACCGTCGTCCACGTATGTATGGTCACGAAGAACAAGTCTGTGAGCGCCACGACACTTCATTCGGTCATGAACATACACATGCAGTGTATGATGCGTGGAATCCATCTGGACATAGCCTTCGTGACGGACAAGTCGGGTCTGGCCAAACTCATCAAGACGGGCGAACGTATCGTATGGTTCGAGTACGGGACGAATCTCGACGCGGACTCGCTCGTCAAGGCGATTCTTCCGTTCGACAAGAATCTCCAGGTCCTCGTGTTTCCGGCGGTCAAAGAGGGTATCAATTGGGACGCGTTCAAAAAGAAGACACTCGCGGGTTCCACGGAGCCGGCGAACCAGAGGGGTCTCGAGTTCGATACGGTCACGGGAAAGAAACTCGGCGACTCGCTCTACGAAATCCAAAGCACAGAGGCGCGCGTATGGGCCATGGATGCTCGTCCGGTCGACAAAAAGTTGCGCGGTGACAAAGTCCCCGTGAAACTCCCTGGAGACGAAAGTATGTTCCGTGTTCTTCAAGGTCTCGGAATTAAGATCGGAGCCGTCACATCCGCCACAGTCATCTGTCACTTTGTTCACGAGTGCGTCGGAAATATTCTCGAGACGGCCGGGGTCAAGTTGGCGCCCTGAGGGCTCACCCACTTAGAGCCAACGCGCCCTCTTTACACACGATGATGAAAAAACAGATACAGGAGTTTATACAACAGGCCTGGGAATCTTCTGATGGTGAAAGATTCCCAGGCCCGCAGCCCGTCTCCATCGAGCGGAGACACTTTCCTGAATTTAAAAAGAGAGCGTACGTCGTGTGTGAAAAGACCGATGGCGTTCGGCACCTCCTCGTGAGTCTCGAGATGGACGGAAAACGCGCCGCCTTTTTGGTCAACAGAGCCTTTGAAACGGTCACGGTCAGTACCATGATCCCACGTGGGACCATCCTTGACGGAGAACTCGTTTCCATCAAAGGACCCGTGGCGTCCCGGCCCGTCTTTCTGATACACGACGCCGTGTGCGTCAAAGGCACGGACGTGCGTCGCGAGCCTCTCACGAAGAGACTCGACGCGGCTCGGGCCCTTCTCAAATCCGTCGTGCGGTCAGTCAAGGACCCTTTTGAAATTCGTGTCAAGCACATGACTACGTGGCCCGGTCCTCTTCCGAACCTCGAAACTCTGCCTTGGGAAACGGACGGGCTCGTGTTCACGCCGGTCGATGAGCCCGTGCGGTCCGGAACGCACGAAACACTCTTCAAGTGGAAGCCCAGAGACCGCATCACTATAGACTTTGCTCTTTTCCGAGGGACGGACCTTTACGTACAGGACAGGGGCGTTCCGTACAAAGAGGCGGCGCTCTACGGGCGGAACACACGTCGGGACTTGCCGGATGGCACCATCGTCGAGTGCGGCTACGGAGACCTCGGCTGGTCCGTTGAAAAGATACGCACGGACAAGACGCACCCGAACAATCGTCGGACGTACTTTCGGACCCTCGTGAACATTCGTGAAAACATTCAACTCGATGAATTTTGGGCCCTGTACAAAGCCATGTAAAACGGGCCTTTGCGGGGCGCCTCGGGAATCTCATACACGGTCGCGTCGTCCTTTATGTACCACTTGTTTTTGAAGCGGACGGCCGTTGCGTAGTGCCCACCATGGACGCCCCCTGCATGAAGAACGACCGCAAATAGGTACCACCGGTCCTCGAACACCTCGGGCAGGACCACGACGCGCTTCGTGCCCGTGTACCATGCGAACGTGAACACGGCTACACAGGGCCATCTCGTGACGCGCGTCGTCACCTGGGCCCGCTCGTGTTTCCGGCCGGCCGCATCCTCGTAGCCCTCGAGAGTCACGGGCCGCTCGCGCTCTTTCATCAGGTCCCCGAGGGTCACTTCGTTCTGGCCCTCTGAACTGAACATCACAGTCACGAAATCAGACGCGAGTTCGGAACGGCCTCCGTCCCAACTCGTCTCCTGAATTTCTTGACCGTTGAAAATTTTTTTAATAAATTCTTTTCCGAGTGAAGACTCGAGCACATCCACGAGACACAGAAGGGCCTCTTGGGCATCGTGCTGTCCCGGGTCGAACCGAGGAAAACGCGTTCTGAATGCACGAATGAAACGACTCGGATCTGGGCCCGGACCTTCCGAAGACCACAGAGACTTGAAAATAAGGCCGAGTTCTTTCGTCACTTCACACGGCCCTTTGTACGGCTCGCGATTCAGCGTGTTGACCAGGAGGGGCACGTGGGCCAGACACTGTACGGCCGAGTTGAGCCAGCACGTCGCACCGAGGTTCGGAAGTCCTCGTGGAAGGGACATAAAAAAGACGAGCGCTCAAACTTTAATGGAAACAGCCCGGAAAGTCTTCGATACTTTCGAACCCGTGATTCGTCACTGGGCTCCCAAGGAACACGTGGAGATTGAGTTTCGTCTCGGGCGCAAAACGCCCCAAAAATTCGATACGAATATCGGCCGGCCAACCTTCGAGCGCCTCTTGCGCGCTCTGCGCAAGTACGACGGGTGGGAGTCCGTCTCTGAAGGGACCTATTCCGTGTACTACGGCCCCGAGAACAGACGCATCACGGTCAACGAAAACACGGACGAGTCTGTTGCGGTCCAGAAGGTCAAGTGTGCGAACGTCGACTTTGGTCTCGACGGGAACGTGTTCGACGTGCGTCTGGGCGTGTCTCTCGAGAAGCCCTATGATCAGGACGGCGCCGAAATGGAGTCGGTCCGACTCAAGAAGCGCTGGTCTTTCGTGCGTAAGAACCTCTCGATCGACCTGTCCGAGGTCAAGGGCGATCCAGAGGACAAAGATGCGGATGAGGACGTGACTTGGCACGTGGAACTCGAGATTTTGGACCCCAAGAATATCGGAGACCGCGATACCCTCTTTGCCCTCATGTATAAGATTTTCAACGTGCTCGAGTGTGTGACTTAGCGGGCCGCCTTGGCCACCGCGCGTCTGTTTTTGTTTTTTTGATTTAGCCCGAGTTTGTGATTCCTGAGCGTCTTGTACGTTTCTTTATTCAGGAGGGTCTTGTGGACCGCGAGCCAATTGGCCCGAGCCTTGGCCGTCTTGAGGGCGTTCAGGGCCGCCCGACCCACGTTTACCGTAGGCACGTTCAGGTCCGCCACGTGTCTGAACCACACGTTCCTGAACCTCTCGGGGACGCCCGCGCGTCGCAACTGGGTCCATGAGTACTTATTCGTCGCGCCTACACGAAGTCCGAGACTTATCATCGCATTCGCAAGATTTTCCACGTTTTCACTTCGCGGCAGAACATACTCATTGTTCTCCCGTGGATCCTTTTTGGGCGTCGCTGGGGCCGGGCGCTTCTGGCGCGGTGTCCCGAGTCTCTTGACCTTCGGAGAAGGAACGTTCGGTGTCTTGATGACGTTCGGGTTCCAGGCGGCGGGTACGCGACGCACGATGCCCGTCAGGACGTTCTCGACGTTCCGGGCCGCCAGGGCCTGTTGGGGAAGCGTCGTCCGGAGCCAACCAGAAATGCCCCGGCGAATAGCCGCCTTGTTCGGGAGCCGACCTTTAGCGTTCGGTGTCGTCGCCAAATTCAAGAGCGTCTGGGCAAACGCGTTTCGTTTGTTGGCCGGGAGCCAGTTCGGCACGACGATCCGGGCCTTGTACGCCTCGCGGATATTCTTCAGTTGTTCGCGTCTCTTTATTTCTCGAAGAAACATCTTCGAGGCCCGGTCCATGTTCGCCCTGAGTGGCTTGCCTCGGGCCCCCTTTGGTAAATTTTTAAAAATTTTTAATAATTTTTCCTTGTCGTTCTCCGTTCCGCCTACACCGTTCATGAGGAGCGTCGCCTCGAGTCCCAGATCGAAAGACGGTGAAGGACCCTCTGGGCTCGAGACCGGGCTCGGCGTCTTGGCCTTGGGGGGCGTTTTGGGTTTGGCCGCGGCCCGGGCCTCTTTAAAGTACAAGAGACCGGCGTACTTGTTCGCCGCGGGGACCTCTTCCCACTCCTTGTACTCGGCCTCTGTAAGGTATCCACGGGCGATGGCGTTCTTTTCAGCCGAGTTCAGAGTGGACCACTGACGGATCCGGTCCCCGCGTTTCACGCGTCCGTTCGCCATGAGGACCACGGCCCGGCCGTTGATTCTGAGATCGGGCCGCGCTTTATTGAGACCCACCTCGCCCCATATTCTCTGTGCGATGTTTCGTAGACTCGTCTTGGGCCCTACGTTTGCCACGTTCAGGCGCCGAGCCACCGCCAAGAGTTCGGCCTGTGTGTACTTGTTGTAGTGTTTCCCGTTGATGCGCAGATGGCCCTGTGCATTCTTGTTCACGACGGGCCGAGTCTGGCCGTGTTGGTGTTCAGGTGAACGCGTCAGGCCGAAGATGTTCCGGACCGGTGTCGGGATGCGCCTTCCGGCTTTTTGGTACCGCTCGATCACTTTGGGGAGGGCATCCACCTTGTGCTTGGGGACCTTGAAAAAGTAAGGCTGACCTCCCGGCCCGGGCTTGACGTAGTACCCGTTCTTTTGCGCGTTCCAGCTCGGGGCCCGTCGTCCTTCCACTTTATTTTTGACCGCCGCGCCCTTTTCGATACCGAGGGCGGTCCGCACGGGTGACGGCATCTCCACACCCGCGTTGGCATAGGCCCGGACCACCTTCGTCCGAACTAGCGCCAAGTCACCCACCAAAGGGTAAAACCGAGGTTTCTTGTCCGGACCGGGCCGAACGTAAAACCCTTGGCGCTCTTCCGTGTAGCTCTGGGCCAGGGGATACCGCGCATCGAGCATAGCGGCCTTTTTGCCTGTTTTGTTCTGACGCGCCGGAACGGGCTCGTAGAACTTGAAGAGCCAGTCTTTTTTATTCGTTCCGCGCAGGTACTTAAAGACCTGAAGATGATCGACCTTGTACGTTCTGAAAAGACTCTCTAGAATCTCGCCCGTCAGGCCCAACTGGTCCCGTGACTTGAGACCTTGGGTAAGGACCGTTCCATTTCCGTACATGATGAGATTCACATGGGGCTTGACCCAGTTGAGATACAGGCCGGGCATCATGTCGGGGTCGTACCGTGCCCTTCCCACGGAACTCGGGAGTTTCTTGTTAATCTCTTCTGCCATGTTTTCCATATTCAGGGTTCGATCTATGAAAAGTTTTGTATCAATTTTTAGAATTCTAAAATTCAGACGAGCGATGCCCGGAAAATACGTCCGGTCCAGGTATTGCAGGATGGCCTCAGGGGCCTGAGTCGTGTTGATCTGGATCCGGCCCGTGCTCCTATTGAAACTCACATAGGCCCTCGGGTCCGCGACGTGAAAGTCCCAGCGGCGCACGCCGCCCAGTCTGTTCGCGCCGACGACGGCGCCGTTGCTCACACGCACGGAGGCCTGTTTGGCCCCGGGAAAGTACCCGAGCATCTCGCGGACCCCGTTATGAAACGTCTGTACGTCCAGACCCCTGAAAGGCGTCTCGGGCACGTCAAGAATGGTCGATGTGATCTTGGGTCTCGTGAGTCTAAAATCAAAGTTCTGCGTCGGGCCAAGTATCCAATTATGTTCGACTGGTGCGGCCATCTACTAGATGACGGTATTTAAATCCTGAGCCAGGTCACACCCGAAGATGAAAGGCTGTGAAGCGAGCGTCTGGTCGCGCCACACGAGCGTGTCGTTCCGGACCTCCAACTTGCGCGAACTGAACGGTCCTGCGTAAAAGTCTGGGTTGAACCGCGGTCGGCCCAAGTTGTTCTCTTGACAGTGCTGGTTGAAAGTCGTGACGAATTGCTTCTGAGGACAGAACAGATCCGGACCGTACCGGACCTTTTCGCTGGCCAGGAAGTGCTGGAGCGTGTTTGTGACCATGGCCACCTGGTTCTGAATGTCCAGGAAGTACCGGGGCACAACGTTCCAGATGTCTTGGTCCGAGTACCGCTGAGCGTACTCGAGGTAGGCCCGGACGCACTTGCACAAGATGGCGTCCATCTCACCGTCAAGTTTCTCGTCCAAGTGTGGATCTGCCTCGGAGACCTGACGGCCAAAGTTCCAGGTCATCAGGCGCCGAAGCACGGAGCCCGAGTTGTCGCGCCAGTGGGGCACCTCGTTTCCGGCCAGGATTCCCGGGACGTTCCACGTGAGGCTCACAGCCGTCTTGTTCTTACGCGCGATACTCATGTCTTCACCGCTGACGAGCGACTGGAACTCGGACTGCTCGAGGGCCATGTCACCCTTGATCTCGGGACTGATGAACATGAAACCGTCGTGGATCGACTCGAGACCAAACTTCTTTTCGATATTGTTACTCAGGGTCCGGACATCCTGACCCTCGTAAAACTTTTTACAAATTTTTGTAATGATTGTCGATTTGCCCGAGCGCGCGATACCCTTGAGAAAGGGGATCACCTGCCACGAGTCCATCTCGTTGGTCGGAAAGCAGAGCCGACCGCAAAACACGTAGAGCCACCGGCACACCGCCTCAGGAAAGTCCTGATAGTCCATGACGGACTGCATGTGGGGTGTGGGCACGTCGTACCAGTCGGACACGGCCAGATTGTCCGCGTCAAAGTCCTGGTCGAAATACTTGGAGGAGACGATGGTCGGGTCCAGGTGCTTGAAATTGTCCGACGTGTACGCATAGAAGCGCGTTGTGTACGAGTCCTTCTCGAGAAACTTCCCTATGAAGATGCCGTTCCGGAAGGACCACACGTTCCTGTTCTTTTTGATGGCCGGGAACTGGAGATCCTTGCAGTTGGTCAAGTGCCGAATAGTATCCTGGACGATTCCACCCTTGCTCGTCATGTTCTTCCACATGTCGTATTTCTCCTCCTTTTGCGAGTAGAAATACACGAAATCCTTGATCTCCATCACGGGCTTCCACGCCTTGGTCAAGTGGCCCTCCTCGGTCGCAATCTGCTTGCAGCAGTAGTCTCCGTAGCGGCGCATCTTCAGTTTGTACGTCTGGTCCAAGAGATACAGGAGGAACTTTTGAAACGGGCTCGTCTGGTCCTTTTCAGCATCCGCATCCGCGAAAGTACTCATGGTCTGGCACCTGAATATCTGCGACTCCATGTCGCCCTTGATCGGCACGTACGTCGGATGATTGATGCGCTCGTGGGTCCGGACCCACCTGAAAATCATCTCGTACGTATCATCCACAGTCTCTATGAGACGCGTGATGCGCTGGCCCATCAGAAACTCGTTCCCCGTGAGGTCCCGGCTCGGCTGGTCACGAATGGCCAGTTGGCCCGCCTGATGGTACAGGTCGGACAGGAGCATCACGAAACGGCGGCGCTGCTCAGACATCGTCTCCAAATTTACATTTTTCATGTTTCCGTCGTCGAAATCGAACAGACGGTTCATGAGCCCCAGCGGCACATACTTGTCGCCCTTCGTGTTCAGGCACATATGATCCTCGAGGTCCGTGACAAACTGACCCAAGTCCTCGGCGTTCATATTCAGGACATCCGAATGGTGGAGTTCCATTCGGATCTCATTCGTTTTTTCAGGAGTCTGGTGATCGATAGTGTGGACCTTCTCCATTTGTAAGAAAGGTCAAGATATTTTTAAGCGGCGTCCGTCTCCGGCTCCTTGGAAGTGCACTTGCACGGCTGGACCTTCCCCAGGGCACTCAGCATCTTTACTAGAATTTTGTTCTGCATTTCGACGGCAGTTTTCAGACCGACCAGGGCAGTCGCGACCGTCTCGCCCTCCTCGGTCGTGAACCAAGACTCGAGAGCGCCCAGAAGGTCCAGGCCCTCGTCGTCACCAAAGTCCAACTCCTCGTCCAGCTCCTCCTCGTCCTCTTCAATCTCCTCGGGCACGGGCTTCGGTGGACGCTGAGACATTTACTAGGGCCCTTGATTTTTAGGATGGGCGTTTTTACGCGTTGTTTATTATCTTCTTCAGGTTGTTCACGGAGACGTTGGTCGTCTTGAGTTGCTTCGCCAGTTCCTTGAAAGCCCCCTTGGCTTCTTCAAGAGCCGCAGACGCGTTCACCGCCTGAATAGACGCGTTATTCAGGGCTGCCGGAGACTGAGTCTTCGTTGCGTTGGCGGCCGATGCCGCCGCGTTCGCTACAGCTCTGTTCGCGTTGATCATGGCCTTCTGGGCATTATTGGCAGCTGTGGCCACTCCCTGGTTGGCCCGGGCGTTGGCCAGTGCAGCGTTGGCCACGGGGCCGGGCACTGGAGCCCCCGCAAGACTTGCGTTCGCCTTGGCGGCCGCTCCAGCATTCACACTCGTCTTGTTCATTACTCTCGACCGAGAAAATTTCAGGAGGTGCGTGTCGACTCGGTCAAAATTTTTTTCTTGGGTACTAGTACCAAGCGATCATGGCAGGAGGACTTATGCAGCTCGTTGCTTACGGCGCGCAGGACGTGTACCTGACGGGCCAGCCCAAGGTGACTTTCTTCCAGGCCGTGTACAAGCGCCACACTAACTTTGCGATGGAGAACATCCAGCAGACCGTCAACGGCACCACGACCAACAGCGGCCGTGTGTCCGTGACCATCGCCCGCAACGGTGACCTGGTCGGCAACATGTACGTGTCCCTGCTGCCCATCACGGCGAACACGACCTCCAACAACACCGTCTTCGACACCTGCTGGATCGCCGAGCGTTCCATCGCCGATATCGAGATGACCATCGGTGGCCAGCGCATCGACAAGCACTACCAGACCTGGTGGCGCCTGTACGCCGAGGTGTTCCTGGGCGAGTCCGACAAGTACGCCTACGGCAAGATGACCACGACCGCAGCCTCCTCCGCGGCCGTGCTGGGCACCAACATCAACGGCAACCAGCCCCGTGTGTACCTGCCCCTGCTGTTCTTCTTCAACCGCAACCCGGGCCTGTACCTGCCCCTGATTGCCCTGCAGTACCACGAGGTCCGCCTGGACTTCGACCTGACTGCCTACTACACCAGCTACTTCAGCACCGACTTCCAGGTCTGGGCCAACTACGTGTACCTGGACACCGAGGAGCGCCGCCGCTTCGCCCAGAAGGGCCACGAGTACCTGATCGAGCAGGTGCAGCACACCGGCGGTGACTCCGTGACTGTGAACGACAGCTTCCAGCTGATCCGCCTGTCTTTCAACCATCCGGTCAAGGAGTTTGTGTGGTGCTACGTGAACCCCAACCAGAGCGCGACGGCCAACCTGAACGCCCTGTGGAACTTCTCCACCAGCACCCAGAACGTGCAGGTGACCTGCAACACCTCCGCATTCGTCAACTCCAACAACTTCGTCCTGCCCCACGTGGCGGGCGTGCCCCACCTGCTGCTGCAGTCTCCCTCCGTCACCGTGCCGGGTATCACCATGACCGCCGGCTGGGGCAACACCTACAGCTGGATCGAGGAGGGCTACCCGAGCGCGGCTCTGCAGTACGAGACTGGCCCGCTGAACCAGTTCAAGGTGATCCTGAACGGCCAGGACCGCTTCAAGGAGCAGCTCGGCAAGTACTTCAACACCTACCAGCCGTACGTGTACCACAGCGGCACCCCGTACCCGGGCATCTACGTGTACTCCTTCGCTCTGCAGCCGGAGGAGCACCAGCCGACCGGCACGTGCAACTTCTCTCGTATTGATAACGCCCAGGTGGCCGTGGCGATCAAGGCGGGCACTCAGGGTGGCATCCAATCGACCCTGCAGAAGCTGTTCGCGGTGAACTACAACATTCTCCGAATTCAATCCGGGATGGGGGGTTTGGCATTTTCCAACTGATCACCCTCATACTCGCAAGTATGGGTGGTCTTTTACATTATACAAAATCTTATTCACGGGCCTCGGCCCCAAAAACCTCC
>Ga0214175_1000192_pt1 | contig 19969 bp, 17 predicted proteins | sample TroBogEpilimnion_17_FD_153013 | JGI IMG/M metagenome (GOLD analysis project Ga0214175, IMG submission 153013) | Freshwater microbial communities from Trout Bog Lake, WI - 09AUG2007 epilimnion | ecosystem: Environmental > Aquatic > Freshwater > Lake > Epilimnion/Euphotic zone | place: Trout Bog...
GTTATCACTGTTCCAATGCTCGATCCTGCATCGTCAGCTAATGATCCGGGCGACGACTTCTTTGATGGCCTCATCGCAGCCTGGGAAAAAGCAACCGTTAAGCCACGAGTAATTATTTGCTCGTTCCCTCATAACCCAACAAGCGCGTGCGTGGACTTGGCGTTCATGGAACGGCTCGTTAATTTTGCACTCGAGCACGACGTCATCATCTGTCACGACTTCGCCTACGCCGACCTCGGGTTCGACGGCTACGAGCCACCGTCCATCCTCCAGGCCGAAGGTGCCAAGGACGTGGCGGTGGAGCTGTACTCGCTGACCAAGTCCTTCTCCATGGCCGGGTGGCGCGTGGCCTTCATGGTCGGGAACAAAGAAGTCGTCGCTGCGCTCACCAAGTTGAAGAGCTACCTCGACTACGGAACCTTCCAGCCCATCCAGATCGCCGCCATCGTGGCGATGAACGAAGCGCCGGATTACCCCGTCGAGCTCAACCACATCTACCAGTCCCGCAGGGATGTCCTCTGTGAGGGCCTCAACCGCATTGGTTGGGAGATCACCCCGCCGCAGGGGACCATGTTCCTGTGGGCCCCCATCCCTGAGCCCTACCGCGAGATGGGCAGCCTCGAGTTCTCGAAGCACCTCGTCACCGAAGCCTCGGTGGCGACGTCTCCGGGTGTGGGGTTCGGTCCTGGTGGTGAGGGCTACGTGCGCTTCGCCCTCATCGAGAACGAGCAGCGCATCTCCCAAGGCATCCGCAACCTCCGGGGCGCGCTCGACCGCCTGCGCTGAGCCCTCCTCAGGTGGCGAGGTCGTGGGACTTCGCCACCGCTGCCAGCCAAGCGTCGTAGCCGAGGCGAGAGAACTCGTTGGGAAGCTCAGGGCTGAACCGACGTTCGCACTGCCACGAGGCTGCGATCGACGCCACGTCGTCGATGACCCCTGCGCCGAGCCCGGCGAGCATTGCGGCGCCGAGCGCAGTCGTCTCCACTGAGGCTGGACGTTCCACCGAGGTGCCGAGTTGCTCAGATTGGAGTTGGCACAGCAGGTCCATCGCTGCCGCTCCGCCGTCGACCCGCAGGGTGCCGAGTGGTGCCCCGCTGGCAGCCACCATGGCGTCGGTCATGGCGGTGACTTGGTAGGCGAGCGCCTCGATCGTGGCCCGAGCGATCTGGGCCCGACCACTGCCGCGCGACAGGCCGAAGATGGTGCCACGGGCCTCAGGGTCGAACCATGGGCTGCCGAGTCCGGTGAAGGCCGGCACGATCATCACGCCGTCGCTCGATGCGGTGGTCAGCGCCAAGGGTTCGAGGTCTTCAGAACGTTCGATGATGCCGAGTTCATCTCGCAGCCACTGCACAGTGGCCCCAGCGACGAACGCGGAGCCCTCTAAGGCGTAGGTGAGGGGCTGGTCGCTGCCGAGCTGCCAGGCAATCGAGGTGGTGAGGCCTGCTGGAGGTGCGGGGATGGTGGTGCCGATGTTCTGGAGCACGAAGCACCCGGTGCCGTAGGTGGCCTTTGCCATGCCGACCTCAGTGCAGGACTGACCGAAGAGGGCACCTTGTTGGTCGCCGACCATGGCGGTGATCGGGAGCCTTGCTAACTGCTCACCGAGGTCAGGTCGAAGGGTGCCGAAGGCTGAGACAGTGGGGCGGACCTCGGCGAGTGCGGTGGCCGGGATGCCGAAGGTGGAGAGCAGGTCGGCATCCCAGGTACCGGTTGCGAGGTTGAGCACCATGGTGCGTGATGCATTGGAGACATCGGTGGCGAAGGTGCCGCCGTTCGGTCCACCGGTCAGGTTCCACAGCACCCAGGTATCGATGGTGGCGAGGGCCAGATCCTCGGCACCATCGCCCACCCCGTGGTCGAGGAGCCAGGCCATCTTGGTCGCCGAGAAGTAGGGGTCGAGGACGAGGCCCGTCGTCGTGCGAACGGCGTCCTCAACCCCGCTCGAGCGCAGTGCGTCGCAGGTGGCAGCGGTGCGGCGGTCCTGCCACACGATGGCTCGAGCGAGGGGTGCCCCCGTTGCTCGATCGAAGGCGACGGTCGTCTCACGCTGGTTGGTGATCCCAATGGCGGCCACGCGGTTGCCGGCCGCCCGTTGGCGCTGGACCACTTCGCCGAGGGTGGACTCGACCGCAGCCAGGATTTCGGTGGCGTCGTGCTCCACCCAGCCCGGTTCTGGGAAGAACTGGGTGAGGGGGCGATAGGCCACGTCGAGCACGGCGCCTGCGGTGGTCATGGCGAGGGTTCGCACGCCCGTGGTGCCGGCATCAATGGCGCAGAGGAGTTCCATGAGGCTGCAGGCTACCGAGATTTACGCCAGCACTTGGGGTTCGGAGATTTCGTCATCTGCCGTTCACAAAACCGCCCGATCCCTGTTGACAGCGTCGTAACTACAATGCTGTAATGCAACTCCATCTTGTGGTGGGGGAAGGAATCAACCACAACATCTTGTGGTTGAGGCAAGATGCAGGTGTTGTTCTGCGTTCGTGGTGTTGGACCAAGAATGTGGCGCTGCAGTTCATAGGGCAGGTAGAGGAGAGATCATGGCAATCGCACCACAGCGACAAGGAATTGGGATTCGCAGACACTTCACGACGGAGGGTGTGCACCCGTTTGACACCGTCACGTGGGAGCTGCGCGACTCTCGCATCACGAACTACCGCGACGGTTCCGTCGCCTTCGAGCAGCTCGGTGTCGAGGTTCCCTCCACCTGGAGCGTGAACGCCACCAACATCCTCGCCCAGAAGTACTTCCGCGGCACCCTCGGCACCCCTGAGCGTGAGACCTCGCTCAAGCAGGTCGCCAACCGCGTGGTCGACACCATCACCGCATGGGGCTTGAAGGACGGCTACTTCGTCTCGACCGAAGAGGCGGAGATCTTCCGTGATGAGCTCAAGTACCTCATCATCCACCAGAAGGCCGCGTTCAACTCGCCCGTGTGGTTCAACATCGGCGTCAAGGGCGTGCCGCAGCAGGCCTCTGCTTGCTTCATCTTGGCCGTCGAGGACTCGATGGACTCCATCCTCAACTGGTACACCGAAGAAGGCACCATCTTCAAGGGTGGCTCCGGAGCTGGCGTGAACCTCTCGAAGATCCGCTCCTCCAAGGAGCTCTTGAAGGGTGGCGGCACCGCATCGGGTCCGGTGTCGTTCATGCGTGGTGCTGACGCCTCAGCAGGAACCATCAAGTCCGGTGGCAAGACCCGTCGTGCCGCCAAGATGGTCATGCTCGACGTCGACCACCCCGACATCGGTGACTTCATCTGGTGCAAGGCCATCGAGGAGCGCAAGGCCCGCGTGCTGCGCGACGCCGGCTTCGACATGGACTTGGACGGCGCCGACAGCTTCTCGATTCAGTACCAGAACGCCAACAACTCGGTGCGGGTGACCGACGAGTTCATGCAGGCAGTCCTGGACGACGCCGAGTGGCCGCTCCGTGCCCGCAACGGCGAGGTCGTCGAGACGATCTCGGCCAAGGAACTCTTCCGAGAGATCTCCCTCGCCGCGTGGGAGTGCGCTGACCCAGGTCTCCAGTACGACACGACGATCAACGACTGGCACACCACGCCAAACGCCGGGAAGATCAACGGCTCGAACCCGTGCTCTGAGTACATGCACTTGGACAACTCGGCCTGCAACCTCGCCAGCCTCAACCTCATGACCTTCTTGAACGACGACGACTCCTTCGACGTCGAGAGCTTCAAGGCTGCCGTCGAGGTCGTCTTCACCGGCCAAGAGATCCTGGTCGGCAACGCCGACTACCCGACCAAGGCCATTGGTGAGAACACCATCAACTACCGCGAGCTCGGTATTGGCTACGCCAACCTCGGCGCCCTCCTCATGGCTGAAGGTCTTCCCTACGACTCCGACGCTGGTCGTGCCTGGGCTGGTGCGATCACCGCCCTCATGACCGGTCACGCGTACGCCACCTCGGCCAAGACGGCTGCTCGCATGGGGCCCTTCGCTGGCTACGCCGCTGACGAGGCCGGCATGCTCCGGGTGCTGCGCAAGCACCAGGCTGCGGCGTCCACCATCAACGAGGACCTCGTCCCCGAGTCGCTGCTGTCGGCAGCCCAGGAGTCGTGGGACCGTGCCGTTGAGCTCGCCGAGCAGTACGGCGTGCGCAACTCGCAGGCCTCGGTGCTCGCCCCGACCGGGACCATTGGTCTCCTCATGGACTGCGACACCACCGGCATCGAGCCCGACCTCGGTCTCGTGAAGACCAAGAAGCTCGTCGGTGGTGGCACCATGTCGATCGTCAACCAGACGATCCCGCGTGCCCTCGCCAAGCTCGGCTACAGCCAAGAGGCCATCGACTCCATCGTCGCCTACATCGACCTGAACAAGACCATCGTCGGTGCCCCTGGCCTCGCCGCGGACCACCTCCCGGTCTTCGCCTGCTCGATGGGCGACAACACCATCCACTACTCGGGCCACGTCCGCATGATGGGTGCAGCCCAGCCGTTCCTGTCCGGTGCGATCTCGAAGACCGTGAACCTCCCGCAAGAGGCCACGATTGAAGAGGTGGAGCAGCTCCACATCGACGCCTGGCGCCTCGGCGTGAAGGCCGTCGCCATCTACCGTGACAACTGCAAGGTGGGTCAGCCCCTTTCGACGACGAAGAAGGACGGCGAGGAGAACGAGAGTGCTTCTGCTGCCCACGCCCACGACCTGGACGGCAAGATCGCTGAGCTCGAAGCCGCCCTCGCCAACGAGCGTGCCCGGGCCAACACGGTGGTGGTCGGTGCGGTGCGTGAGCGCCTGCCTCGCCGCCGTCGCTCCTCGACCTTCGCCTTCCGCGTAGCGGACTGCGAGGGCTACGTCACCGTTGGTGAGTACGACGATGGTCGACCCGGCGAAGTGTTCATCAAGGTGTCCAAGCAAGGTTCCACCCTCGCCGGCATCATGGACGCCTTCTCCATCTCGATCAGCCTCGGCCTCCAGCACGGCGTGCCGCTTGCCACCTACGTGCGCAAGTACGTCAACATGAAGTTCGAGCCCGCCGGCATCACCGACGACGCCGAACTGCGGATCGCGACCTCGCTCGTGGACTACGTGTTCCGTCGTCTGGCGCTCGACTACCTGACGCTCGGTGAGCGTGAGGAGCTCGGCGTGCTGTCCTCCGATGAGCGCACGCAGCCGACCTTGCCGGGTGTTGAGGAAGTGGCGACGCCGACCGCAGGCATCAACCCTGCACCGGCAGCCCCGACCCTCATCAGCCGTGCAGAGCAGGCCGACGCCCCCTACTGCTACAGCTGTGGCGACTCGATGCAGCGTGCGGGTTCTTGCTACGTGTGCTCGAGCTGCGGGACCACCAGCGGCTGCAGCTGATCCAGTTGCGAACGTGAGGGTCAACGCTGACCTTCACCGAGACCAGAGAAGAAGCGGGGCGACTGATCGGTCGCCCCGCTTCTTCGTTTCGCCCCCTCCGCCGTGTGGTTGGCGATCCGGTTCTTCCCTCCCGGTACGCTTCGTGCCATGGCCTCCACCGAAACCTCTTTCGCAACGCTGCGCCGCTACAACCTGAGTGCAGCAGCACTCCACGCACTGTCGGCGATCACGGTCATCGACCTGGCGAACTCGTTCTCGCTGCCGGTGACGGCCAACTACATGGCTGGTCCTCCGGGAACCACGAAGCACCAGTACGTCCACCTCTTCAGCATCCGCATGGCGTGGCTGATCGGTGCGTTCTTCGCCCTCTCGGCCATCGCCCACCTCGTCGTGGCAACGGTCAAGCGGTCAAGCTACGAGGACAACCTCACGAAGTCCCGCAACCCCTACCGGTGGCTCGAGTACTCCCTGTCGTCGTCTCTCATGATCGTGGCTATCGCGCAGCTCACCGGTATCAGCGACGTGGCTGCGCTCGTCGCCCTCGTTGGGGTGAACGCGTCGATGATCGGGTTCGGGTGGATGCAGGAGCGCTACGAGCACCCAGGAGGGAGCCTTCTCCCGTTCTGGCTGGGTTGCGTGGCTGGGATCGCTCCGTGGGTGGCCATTGGCGTCTACCTCATTGGACCTGGCGCCCACGACCACGCTCCAGGCTTCGTCTACGGCATCTACGTCTCGCTCTTCGTGGCCTTCAACTGCTTCGCCATTGTGCAGTACCTCCAGTACAAGAAGATCGGCCGCTTTGCCACCTACCTCGTGGGTGAGAAGACCTACCTCGTCCTCTCTCTCGCCGCCAAGTCACTGCTGGCGTGGCAGATCTTCGCCTCGACGCTCGCTGCTGCGAACGCAGCGGGCCACTGATCTCGTCGTTCAGCGAACGGCGACGAGCGGATCCTCCGCGATCCGACTCTCGATGCCTGTTGGTCCGAACGGCACGGTGCCTCGGAGGGTGATCCGACGCATCCGGCGTGGCTGGTTGGCGTAGTCGTCAACGGCGTAGTGGGTGGTCGCTCGGTTGTCCCACATGACGACGTCACCGGGCTGCCAGCGATGCCGGAGGGTGAGCTCAGGTTGGGCCATGTGCTCGTAGAGCAACTTCAGCAGATGCTCGCTCTCGATCCGAGAGCAGCCGACGAGGTGCGAGGTGAACCCGGGGTTCACGAAGATCGACGGCCGACCAGTTGACGGGTGAATGCGGACCACAGGGTGGATGACTGGGGGAACGTTCTTGGCGTCCTCGAACAGGGCATCGGCGTCGTCTCGAGACAGCGCGGTGTCGAAGGGCTCACCCCAGTAGGCGAGTGGGGCGATGCGGTGGACGGCTTCTAAGTCCACGATGGCTGCTTGGATGGCCGGGTGGAGTCGCTCGTACGCGGTTCTCGTGTCGGACCAGCAGGTGTCACCGCCGTAGGGCGGGATGATCTCGCCAACGAGGACCGAGGCGGCCGGGGGAGTGGGGACGAAGGTCACGTCGGTGTGCCAGCGTGCGTTCTTGCCACCGGCTGCTGCTTCCAAGATGAGCATCTCGGGGTAGTCGGGGTGTCCGGGCACGACGGGGTGCGCAGGCGTCGGTTCTCCCATGAGGTGGGCGATCTTCGATTGGGCAGCGTGGCTCAGGTGCTGGTTGCGAAAGACGAGGACGAGGTGTTCCTCCAAGAGCTCCATGATCTCGGCGCCGTTCGTCACGGCGCTCAGGTCACCCTCGACTTCTGCGCCAAAGGCGCCGGTGAGTGGAGTGATGGAGAGGTGGGGATTGGTCACGAGCGCTCGCTTCGTTCTCGGGAGATCTGTTCAGTTCACGATAGTCGGCACAGTCTCTGCACTTCGGGGAGGAGCGACACGAGGTGTGGCACATGGCGGGGGAATGCACCACCGGTGTGGGTGTTGCGCGTCGTAGGCTGAGGGAAGCCTCAATCGAAAGCGACACTCCGTGACCGCCCCACAACACTCCACCTCCTTCATCGACCAAGTGCGCAGTGGCGCACGCCGTCCGTCCTTCACCGGTCGCCGGACTCGCATCGTTGCCACCATTGGACCGGCGTCTGATGATGCGTCCACGCTGGCGTCGCTCGGCTTCGCCGGAATCGACGTGGCTCGCGTGGCCATGGCGCACGGTTCGATCGAGGACTGCTTGGCCCGCATCCGTCGGGTGCGCGCAGCACTGCCGAACATCCCGATCATGGCTGACCTCCCAGGTCCGAAGGTCCGCTCCAGCTCCTTCCCTGAAGGTGGCGTGGTGCTGACCGAAGGCGACACCCTCCTCGTGAGCGACGCCCAGCACTTCCCATCATCGAATGGTTCTGAGCTCGGCGTGAACGTCGACGGCGGCGTTGGTCACCTCGTCAAGGGCGAAGCCCTCATCATCGGCGACGGTGGCGTGACGCTCAAGGTCGTGACCCCGGGCAAGGTGTTGACTGCCGAGGTGACCTGTGGCGGACGGGTGCAAGGTCGGCCCGGGATCACCATTCCCGCGCACCCAATGGTCGCCGAGAACCCAACTCCAGAGGATCTGGAGCGCATCACGGCGCTCGTGGCCGAAGGGGTTGAAGCCATTGCGGCGTCCTTCGTGCGCTCAGCTGCTGACGTGGACGCCATCCGGGCGGCCATCGGGGATCCGCAGATTCTCCTCATCGCCAAGATTGAGACCCGGGAAGCGGTCGAGCACATCGACGACATCGTGCGAGCAGCCGACGGCGTCATGGTCGCCCGAGGTGATCTCGGCGTTCGCTGCCCCATTGAAGACGTGCCGTCGCTGCAGAAGCAGATCATCCGGGCTGGCGTTCGGTTCGGTCGACCGGTGATCACCGCCACGCAGATGCTCGAGTCGATGATCCACAACAACGTGCCGACCCGCGCAGAGGTGACCGACGTCGCCAACGCGGTGCTCGACGGCACCAGTGCGGTCATGCTCTCGGCCGAAACTGCCGTTGGCCAGAACCCCACCCTCGTCGTCGAGACGATGTCGAAAATCCTCCGACGCGCAGAGCAGGACTTCGACTACGTCGGTTGGGGAGCGAACCTCGGGGTCCAAGAGATCTCCGGGGACCGGAGCTCCTCGCTGCGGATCACCGCCTCGATCACCGGCGCTGGGTGGCGAGCCGCACTCGAAGAAGACGCCGCAGCCATCATCGCCTGTTCGCACTCTGGAACAACAGTGCGGTCGATCTCTCGGTTCCGACCCTCGATGCCAATTGTGGCCGTGACCAAGACCGACTTCCGGGCCCGACAACTTCGGATGTCGTGGGGCGTGGCTGAGGTCATCGTGCACCCGAGTGAGGACAGCTACGTCCAGACCTACGCCGCCCTCGACCGGCTCCTCGATCAGGGTCTCGTCGCACCTGGTGACGTCGTGGTCGTGCTCGCCGGTTCCAGAGACACCGTGCACCCGATGACCGACACGGTGCGATTGCTCCGAGTGCAAGAACGAGGCTGACGCTGATCAGCGCGAAGGGAACACCAATGGGACTCTTAGACAACAAGCACGCCGTGATCACCGGAGCCGCCAGCGGCATCGGGGCGGCAACTGCCACCCGGTTCATCGCTGAAGGGGCGTCGGTCATCCTCTGCGACATCGACGACGCTCGCGGCAACGCCTTGGCCGAATCGCTGGGCGACGCCGCCCGCTACGTCCACGTGGACGTGGCAGAAGATGGGGCGATTGAGCACGCCATTGCTCTCAGCCAATCGGCGTTCGGCGGTTTCGACACCATCTTCAACAACGCCGGTACGCCGGGAACCATTGGGTCGATCCTCGATCTCGACGCAACGGCCTTCGATCGCACGCTCGCCGTGCACCTCCGGGGCGTGTTCCTCGGGATTCGTGCTGCGGGGCGTGCCATGGCTGCCCAGGGCTTCGGCTCCATCATCAACACCGGATCTGTCGCTGGCATGCAGGCGAACTTCGCCGGACACGACTACTCCGCAGCCAAAGCCGCCATCATCCACCTGTCCGAGACCGCGGCCAATGAACTCGGCGAACTCGGTATCCGGGTGAACGCCATCTGCCCAGGCTTCATCGCCACCGCCATCTTCGGTCGAGCTGCAGGTCTCCAGGGTGACCAAGCCCAGGCCACCGTCGAACTCATGGCGCTGTCCTCTCAAGAGGCCGCTCCCATGCGCAGGAGTGGACTCCCCGAGGACATCGCCAACACCGCTGTCTACTTGGCGAGCGACCTTGCGAGCTTCGTCAATGGGCAGCGCATCGCGGTCGACGGAGGCCTCACCACGGGCCGCCTCTACCGAGAATCGATGGCCAATGCCCCGGCGTCACTGGCCCTGCTCAAAGACGCGGTCAGCGGGGCCTGATCTGGCACGGTCGGGGGATTTGTTGCCCTAGGCTCGGCATTCGTTCGGGGAGGAGTTCCTTCTCGGTAAGGAGGAGGGGCAGTGGCGGTTTCCTACGAAGAGGCAATGGCCATGGTGACAGGACCGGGCTCGCCGCTCGAGACTGGACCACGTGAGTTCGGTGGGGTCACCTACCGCGCCTTCCTCAACACCCCTCGCTCCATGCGTGACATCTTCGACACCGCACGCACCAAGGAGGGCACCTTCATCGTCTACGAAGACGAGCGGTGGAGCTTCGCCGACCACGTCGCCCAGGTCGACGCCTTGGCCTACGCCCTGGTTCATGAGTACGGCGTGCAGAAGGGTGACCGTGTCGCCATTGCCATGCGGAACCTGCCCGAGTGGGTCCAGGCCTTCGCCGCCATCTTGTCCATTGGCGCGGTCTCGGTGTCCTTCAACGCCTGGTGGACTGAAGATGAGTTCGACTACGCCATCTCGGACTCTGGATCGAAGGTCCTCATTGTTGACCCCGAGCGCGTCGAGCGTTCCGTTGCTGGGGCGACGGCGCACGGAGCCCGGGTGCTCGTCGCTCGTGCTGGCGCAGACGCACTGCCTGAGGGCTTCGACCGCTGGTCCGACGTCGTCCACGTCGGCAACGCCATGCCTGAGGTCGAGATCGACGGCGAGGACTACGCCACCATCCTCTACACCTCCGGCACCACCGGTCGCCCGAAGGGCGCGGTGTCGACGCACCGAGCTGTCGTCCAAGCGATGTTGTCCTTCGCCGCGAATGCTGGCATCCAGTCGATTCGCCGGGGCGCAGACGTCATCGGCGGATCGAACCCACCGTGCTTCATCTTGATCGTCCCGCTCTTCCACGTCACTGGCTGCGTGCCGGTGATGATGACCTGCTACATCATGGGCCTCAAGCTCGTGATGATGTACAAGTGGGACCCCGAAGCTGCGCTCAAGCTCATTGAAGCTGAGAAGGTCACCAACTTCGTCGGCGTGCCGACCCAGAGCTGGGACCTCTTGGAGAGCCCGACGTTCGCTGACTACGACACCTCAACCCTCGTCTCCATCGGTGGCGGTGGTGCGCCAGCACCATCCAAGCTCGTCGACCGCGTCGAGAACACCTTCGCCAACGGGCGCCCCAACATCGGCTACGGCATGACGGAGACCAATGCCTACGGTCCCGGCAACTACGGCGACGACTACGTGAGCCACCCGACCTCAACCGGTCGGGCCACCATGCCGGTCATGGACACCGAGATTCGTGACGACGACGGCAACGCCGTTCCCGCTGGTGTGCGCGGTGAGATTTGGATGAAGGGCCCGAACCTCATCTCTGGGTACTGGAACCGACCCGACGCGACCGCCGAGACCATCGTTGACGGTTGGCTGCGTTCGGGCGACATTGGTCGGGTCGACGAGGAGGGCTTCCTCTACATTGAAGACCGAGCCAAGGACATGGTGCTTCGTGGTGGCGAGAACGTGTACTCCGCCGAAGTGGAGTCCGCCATCTACGAGCACCCTGCTATCTACGAAGCAGCGGTGTTCGGCATCCCCCACGAGCGCCTCGGCGAAGAAGTGGCCGCGGTCATCGTGCTGCGTGATGGTGAGACGGCGACCGAAGAAGAACTCGCGGCCTTCGTGCGCGAGCGTCTCGCTGCGTTCAAGGTGCCGAGTCGCATCCTCGTGACCTACGAGCGCCTGCCCCGCAGCGCGCAGGGCAAGGTCTTAAAGCGCGAACTGCGCGAGACCGCCTTCGCCGACTGACGCACCCGCCGTCCCTGCTCGTGAGGATGTCGGACGTTAGCTGAGCAGCGTGAGGGCCTCGAGGGCGTAGGGCGCGATGCGCAGTTCGTGCAGTTGCTCGAGGGGAATCCAGGCTGCGAGGTCGGTGGTCCCGCGCTCTTCAGCTATGAGGACGCCCTCAGGCTTCGTGACCTCGTAGCAGAGGCGAATCGTGTGGATCTTCTCGTCCACCCGTTGGCGTCGTCGAACGTCGCTCAAGGTGCCGAGGAATCGACCGACGGTGACGGTGAGTCCGGTCTCTTCGAGCACCTCTCGAGCGACTGCCGCTTCAGGGTGTTCACCGAAGTCGACCCCACCGCCAGGGAGCCACCACCAGCCCTCGGCCTCAGTGAGGGCCGAGGCTCGACAGAGCAGCACCTCGCCACCGACGACGCAGATGCCGTAGGCGGCGATGCGTTGGCGCTCCGAGGTTTCTGCCATTTCCCTAGCGGGTCCGCGGGAACCCGAGGTCGACCGAAGACGTCGCCGGGTCTGGCCACCTCGTGGTCGTGACCTTGGTGCGGGTGTAGAAGGCGAATCCTTCGGGGCCGTAGATGTGGTGGCTGCCGAAGAGCGAGTCCTTCCACCCACCGAAGGAGTAGGACGAGACCGGCACCGGGATCGGCACGTTGATGCCGACCATCCCAACCTCCACCCGGTCGTTGAAGGCGCGAGCAGCGCCACCGTCTCTCGTGAAGATGGCGGTGCCGTTGCCGTAGGGGTTGGCGTTGATGAGGGTGAGGGCAGCGTCGAAGGTGGGGACCCGCACGACGACCAGGACGGGGCCGAAGACCTCTGCGTCGTAGGCCGACATCTCCGTCGTCACATGGTCGAGGAGACAGGGTCCGACGAAGAACCCCTCTTCGTGGCCCGGCACCAGAATGGAGCGTCCATCGACGACGGCGGTGGCGCCAGCAGCAACGGCGGCATCGACGTGGCCGAGGACGGACGTTCGGTGCACGGCGCTGATGAGCGGGCCCATCTGCGTTGCGGGATCGCTGGCTGGTCCGGTCACGAGGGCAGCAGTTCGGCTGGCCAACTTCTCGACGAGGGCATCACCGACGGGATCGACGGCGACGACCACCGAGATGGCCATGCAGCGCTCACCCGTTGAGCCATACGCGGCGGAGACGGCAGCATCGGCAGCGAGGTCGAGGTCGGCATCAGGGAGCACCACCATGTGGTTCTTGGCCCCACCGAGCGCCTGGACGCGCTTGCCGGCCTTGGTCCCGGTTTCGTAGATGGACTTTGCGATCGGCGTTGACCCCACGAAGGACACCGCAGCCACATCGTCGTGGGCGAGGAGGTGCTGGACGGTTGCCGCATCGCCGTGGACCACGCTGAACACGCCGTCGGGGAGTCCAGCTTCTCGCCAGATCGACGCCAGGATCACCGCAGCAGACGGGTCCTTCTCGCTCGGCTTCAGCACGAAGGCGTTCCCGGCGGCAATGGCATTCGCTGCCATCCACAGCGGCACCATGGCGGGGAAGTTGAACGGGGTGATGCCGACCACGACGCCGAGGGGGCGGCTGCTCGAGTGGACGTCGACGCCGCTGGCCACCTCGGCGGAGAACGAGCCCTTCAGGTGTTCGACGAGCCCGCAGGCGTACTCCACGTTCTCGAGACCACGAGCTAACTCACCGTGTGCGTCCGATCGCACCTTGCCGTGCTCGGTGCTGATGACGTCGACCAGTTCTTCGGCGCGCTGGAGGAGGAGGTGCCGAAAGGCGAAGAGCACTTCGGTGCGCTTCGACAGCGACGTCGCCCCCCAAATCTCGGCGGCTGCCGCAGCACGTTCAACCACCGCATCGACGGTGGCGGCATCGGCGAAGGGCACGGTGCCGATGACCGCTCCCGTCGCTGGATTGGTGATGGCGCCCTCGCCGTGCGCGCTGCCGTCGAACGGCTGGCCGCTCAGAACATGGTGGACGGTGTACATGGGGCCTCCTCGGCGAACAGATGCAGCGTAGCCAAGGCGGCTCCGCCCGCCTTGCTACGTTCAGCCCATGCGCATCTACCAGCAACCCCTTGGAGCGGAGGATTTGGACCGGGCGGTTGCCTGCTGGGTCGAGCATTTCGGTGCTCGCCACCTAGCCACGTTCGACCCCGCCGGGCTGGCCTTCGTGGCCGTTGGCGACCTGCGGATCATGTTCGAGCGGGGGAGCGCGCCGTCGCGGTGCTACCTCGCCACCGATGACGCAGCGGTCACGCTCGAGCGCTTGCGCGCCAGCGGTCTCACGCTCCACTCCGAGCTCGGTGACGTCTTCGATGACGCCTTGGGGATCTTCGGCGAGCCAGCAATTGAGTCGCTCGCCATGGTGCTCGACACCGAGGGGAATATGGTGGGCATCTCGTCTCGTCGGCCCCATGACGGGCAGTGAGCGAAGTAAGTTCGCACCATGCACCCTGATGACCACGCAGCGATCTGCGCTCTCAAGTACGCGTACTTCCGGCACCTCGACCTGAAGGAGTACGACGCCCTCGAGGCCCTCTTCACGGTGGACGCCACCTCCTCCTACAGCGACGGTCGCCAGTCCTACAACGGGGCCACCGAAATCGTGGGGTTCTTGCGTCGAACCATGGACACGCCCTCGCTCATCTCCATGCACCACGGCCACCACCCTGAGCTGCGCATGATCGACGACCACACCGCAGAGGGCACTTGGTACTTGGTCGACCGGGTCATCCTCCCCGAGTCGGACTACGAGATCAGCGGCACCGCCTTCTACGCCGATCGCTACGTGCGTGATGGTGGGCACTGGAAGATCGCCCACACCGGCTACTCCCGGGTCTTCGAAGAGCACCGGACCCACTCCACCGGGGCGCTCCTCTCCTTCACCTCGCGCTTCTCCACGCCGTCTTGAGATGGCGGAGTCCTTCGCTGACGCCACTGCGGTCACCTCGCTCGGTGGTGCTCGTTACGGCGTGAACCTCTCTCAGGACTGGACCGTGATGGGCAAGCCCAACGGTGGCTACCTGATGGCGGTCATGGCGCGAGCTGCTGAGGCACACCTGCGCTCCATTGGGGTCATGCACCCCTACCCGGTGGCCGCGTCCTCGATCTACGCCACCGTGCCGGACTGTGGTCCGGCCACCTGTGAGGTGCAGGTGCTGCGCACCGGGCGCTCTGCCAGCCAAGTCCTCGTGCACGTGCTGAGCGATGAGCAGGTGGTCGTGAGCGCGCAGTTCACCTTCGGTGGGCTCGATCACGACGAACACCCCCGCTACTCCGTCCTCGAGGCCATCGACGTCGCACCCTTCGAGGACTGCGTCCGGCTCCCGGCTATCAACCAGCACGGACTCCACGTGGCGATCCTCGAGGGCAGCGAGCAGCGCCTCGATCGAAGCACCATGGCCTTCTCCCGTGGTGAGGTCGGCGACGTCGGCGAGCTTCGGGGTTGGGTGCGCTTCGACGACGGTACCGAGTTCGACCCGTTCAGCTTGCTGTTCGCCGGCGACTGCTTCCCACCAGCCACCTTCAACCTCGGGTCCATTGGCTGGGTCCCCACCCTTCAGTTGACGGTCTACCTCCGGGCGCTCCCCGCGCCGGGGCCACTCAAGGTTCGTCAGTCCATCACCGTGGTCCACGGTCGACTCGTCGATGAGGTGTGTCACATCGTCGACAGCGAGGGTGTCTTGGTCGCCCAAGCCACCCAGTTGGCCCAAGCCCGCTTCGCCTGATGGCGACGGTGACGGCGACCCACTTGGTCCTCCACCGCACCGTGCACCTACCCATCAGCGAGGTGCAGCTCTCGACGACGACGTCATCGGGTCCCGGGGGTCAGCACGCCAATCGGACCCAGTCCAAGGTGATCGGCCGGATTGATCTCACGACGATTTCAGGGCTTGGTCCCGTGCTCCGCCAGCGAGCGATCGATGCCCTCGGTCCGGTGGTTGAAGCGAGCTCACAGGCGCAGCGCTCTCAGGTGCAGAACAAGGCTGCCGTGCTCCAGCGCTTGGCTGAGAAGATCGACGCCGCCCTCGTGGTCTCGCCACCTCGGCGAGCCACCCGGCCAACCAAGGCCTCGGCGACGCGCCGAGTCGACGCCAAGCAGCGCCGATCCTCGGTGAAGCAGAACCGTCGCCGACCGACGAGCGATGACTGAGAGCGGCTACCTCCCCGATGCGAAGGCAGCGAGGTGGTGGATGGTGGAGCGGGCGAGCAGGTCGCTCGCCTCATCGGTCGCTTCGCTCACCGAACGCAGCACGGTGACCGAGGCGTAGCCAGCAGCCACGAGTGCACCGTCGTCATCGGGTTCTTCATCGCTGACGTCGCCGAGGTCGGGCACCGCGGACCCCACGGTCAAGGGAATTTTGCCGGCGGCAGCGGTGGGGAGCGACGGCTCACCCGCAGTGGTCGACTTGATGATGCCAGCCGTCGAGATCCGCCCGTGGCGGACGCCCTTCAGATCCTCTGGAGTGACGTTGGGCACGTTGATGTTGATGACGGTTCGACTCGGCGCTGCCGCCAAGTCCTCGAGGGCTGCCACGGCCAAGGCAGCGGCGGTGGCGTAGCCAACGCTCGTGTGGGCATGCGTCTGCACCGAGACGGCGAGTCCCGACATGCCGAGCTGGGTGCCGGTCAGGCAGGCCCCGACGGTTCCCGAGTGGAGCACGGAGCGACCGACGTTCACGCCGGCGTTGACCCCTGAGGCCACGACGTCGAAGCGGGGGCCGAATCCGCCGAGGGCGCCGGCGATGGTGCACAGCGCCGGCGTGGCGTCGAGGCCGAAGCAGGGGATGTGGGTCACCCCGTCGAGGGCGACGCGGACGTAGTCGAGGCCGGGCTTTAAGTACATGTCGCCCACGGCGGCACCGGCACCGGAGTAGTTCACCTGTGGGGCGACCACCACCGCTTGGCGGTTCGCTGGATCCGCGGCCACCCAAGCGTCGAGGGCCTGGGTGAGGGCGAGGAGACCAGGGGCGGCAATGCCATCATCATTCGTTACGAGTACGCGCATGGGGCGTACGCTACCGGTGGCAGGTGAACGGGGGGAGACGTTCCGATGGAACGAACACAGTACGGCGTCGCCCCGACCGGCGAGCAGTTCACGCTGCGCCATGGAGACGACACTGCTGTGGTGACCGAAGTTGGGGCAACGCTTCGATCGTTCACCCACCGAGGCATCGCCCTCCTCGAAGGCTTCGACCGGTTCGAGCTCCCCGTTGCAGGCCGTGGCCAAGTCTTGGCCCCTTGGCCCAATCGACTCGACCGTGGGGTCTTCACCTTCTCGGGTCGCACGTCCAAGGCCCCGATCGACGATGTGGCCAACGGCTGTGCCAACCACGGCACCGTTCGGTGGCGCCCCTTCACCGCTCGGGCCACTGCGCAGAACCGCGTGACGCTTGGCTGCACCCTGCTCCCGACGCCCGCCTACCCCTTCGCCCTCGACCTCGAGGTGACCTACCACCTCGGCCGCAGCGGTCTCACGGTCACGACGACGGCGACCTCGCTCGACTCGGTGCCGGTTCCCTTCGGTGTGGGCTTCCACCCCTACTTCGCGGTTGGTCCCGTCCTCGATGACTGCGAGCTCGAGGTCCGTGCCCACGACGTCGTGCCGACCAACGAGCGTCTCCTCCCCGAGGGCCCGGTGGAAGCAACGGCAGGAACGCCACTCGACTTCACGACGCCACGACGCATCGGCACCCAAGAACTGAACGCCACCTTGACCGGCCTCGAGCGGGATCTCGAGGGCAGGGCCTGGGCCCACCTCGTCGACCGGTGGCGTGGGCGGTCGGTCTCGGTGTGGATGGACCAGACGTTCCCCTACGTCCAGATCTACTCCGGTGACGCCATCGGTGATCCTTCGCTGCGTCGGTCGGCGCTCGCCATTGAGCCCATGACCTGTCCCCCCAACGCCATGGTGAGTGGCGTTGCCTGCATCGTTCTCGAACCGGGCCAGCGATGGTCGGGGAGTTTCGGCATTCTTGGCCACACTGAGGAGGATGACCACCCATGACGGCACGAATGGATCTCAACGGCAAGGTGGTACTCGTCACCGGTTCCTCGAGCGGCATTGGCGAGGCCATTGCCCACAGCGCTGATGCTCGAGGAGCATCGGTGATCGTCAACTCTGCTCGGTCAGTCGATGAAGGACGCGCCGTCGCGGCATCCCTCGAACGGGGGCACTACGTCCAAGGTGATATCTCGAGCGCTGAGGACTGCACGAACCTCGTGGCCGAGACCCTCGCCACCTTCGGTCGACTCGACGTCCTCATCAACAACGCCGGCGTCACTGCCGTGATCGATCACCGGGATCTGAAGGCAGCCACCGTCGACGTCTTCCGGCGTATCTTCGAGGTCAACGTCTTTGGGACCTGGCAGATGACGATGGCGGCCATGGACGCCCTGAGTGCCAATGGGGGATCAGTCCTCAACATGACCTCCATCGCCGGTGTGCGCCCGACGGGGAGTTCCATCCCCTACGCAGCCTCCAAGGCTGCCCTCAACCACTTGACGGTGCTGCTGGCCAAAGTGGCTGGTCCTGCGGTCCGAGTGAACGCCATTGCCCCCGGCCTCGTGGCCACCCCGTGGACCGCAGAGTGGGATGGCTTGAAGGACCTCGTGAGCGCGGTGGCCCCACTGCGCCGAGTGGCAACCCCCGAGGACGTCGCGGAGTTGAGCCTTGACATCGCGACCTCGACCTACGTCACTGGCCAGGTCGTCGTGATTGACGGCGGCCTCACCATTTCGACCTGAGGCGTTAGACGAGCGGTGGGGTTGGTACTGCTAAGCGAATCGTGGCGGCGAACGCTGTTGCGGCCGGGATGATGAGCAGCGGACGGGTGAGGGGCACGAGCGGGAGGTTGAGCATCCGACGGGCCCACGGTGGCAGGAGCGCGATGGCTGCAGCGACGACGACGCCATAGCCAGCGATCTGGGCTGGGGTCTTGGCCACGCCACGGAGCAGGAACTTGCGGATCTCACGTGCCTCGGCGGTGAGGCTGAGTTCTGGCCGAACGGCAGTGAAGTACTGAGCGACCTCTCGGGCGGTGGTGGGCACCGAGGTTGCTCCGAGGGCGAGGGCTTGAGGGGCGAGTTCGGCGTAGTAGTCGTCGAGGAAGTCCTCGGTCACCGAGGCGGTGCCGTAGCGAGCAGCGGCGGCCGCGAACATGGCCACCTCCGCCACGTGTACCCAGGTCACGAGATCGGGGTCGAGGGCGCTGTAGGGGCGGCCGTCTGCGGTCGTGCCCTGCACCCGAGCGTGGATACGCCGCACCATGGCGACCTGGCGAGCTGCCTCGTCCTTCGTGCCGTAGGTCACGGTGCCGACGAAGTTGGCCGTGCGCTGGAGGCGACCCAAGGGATCGGTTCGGTACGACGAGTGCTGGACCACGCCGGCAACGGCCAAGGGGTGCAGGCTCTGCAGGAAGAGCGACGCCACTCCGCCGATCACCATGGAGGCGAGATCAGCGTGGAGGGTGCGTGCAGCACCTCCGATCGGGAGTGCGCTGACCTCCGGATCGAGGCAGGGCGGCACGGCCTCACCACTGAGCCCCATCGCGCTGCGCACACCCTCTGCTGCGCTGGTGCGAAGCGTCGCTGCAGCGTCCATTGAACGGCGACGGGCTAAGTCCCGAGCGGCGCCGGCGAGTTCAGTCCAGGTGAGCTCTGCACCCGAACGGGGTCGCTGCGAGGGGTTCGTGGTCGTCACCCCTCCAGCGTAGGGAGGAGGGTGTCGAGGAGGATCGCTCGCTAGTTGATGGACCGGTCGTGTCCAGCCCAGAACTCGGCCCGCAACTTGTACTTCTGCAACTTGCCGGTGGCCGTCCTCGCCAATTCATCTCGCAGCACCACACGTTTCGGTGCCTTGAAGTGGGCGAGGTGCTCTCGGCAGTAGGCGATCAAGTCATCTTCGGTGGCCGTCGCTCCTGGCCGGAGCACGACGAGCGCGGTGACCATCTCCCCCCACTGCTCATCGGGAATGCCGATGACGGCGACTTCGGCCACGGCCTCGTGGCTGAAGAGGCAGTCCTCAACTTCAATCGAGCTCACGTTCTCACCGCCGGTGATGATGACGTCCTTCTTGCGGTCGGTGATGACGGTGTAGGGGCCGTCCAAGTAGCCACCGTCGCCGGTGTGGAACCACCCACCTCCAAGCGCTTCGCTCGTGGCATCGGGCTGGTTCCAGTAGGACGCGAAGACGTGGTTCGCTCGAGCGAGGACCTCGCCCTGGTCATCAACGGCGATCTCCACGCCCACAGCGGGAACCCCAGCACGAGCGAGCAGCTTGGCTCGCTCTGCAGCAGGGAGCGCGGCCATCTCGGCGGTTGCCCGGTTGACGGTGAGCAGTGGTGAGGTCTCGGTGAGGCCGTAGATCTGGATGAACTCGAAGCCGAGTTCAGTCTCCACGCGCTCGATGGTCTTGCTCGGCGGTGGGGCACCAGCCACGACGACGCGGACTGCACTGCGGGGCGTGAACCCAAGGCCTGCGGTCCTCCGGGCGGTGAGGGCATCGAGCATGGCGGCGACGACCGCTGGTGCGCAGCACAGCACGGTC
>Ga0214175_1000197_pt1 | contig 19696 bp, 44 predicted proteins | sample TroBogEpilimnion_17_FD_153013 | JGI IMG/M metagenome (GOLD analysis project Ga0214175, IMG submission 153013) | Freshwater microbial communities from Trout Bog Lake, WI - 09AUG2007 epilimnion | ecosystem: Environmental > Aquatic > Freshwater > Lake > Epilimnion/Euphotic zone | place: Trout Bog...
AAGGAGGGCCATTATGGCCGTCAAGCTGGTGGATCAGTACATCGACTGCGTGAAGCAGGTGGACATGCTGCGGGAGGACGTCATGCGTCTCCGTGGCTACATCGAGATCACCAAGGATGACCTGACCGAGACCAAGGCACGCGCTCAAAAGCTGCGCCTGAACCAGCGCACCCGTGTGGAGTCCGAGAAGGCCATGAAGCTCTGTGATGTCCTGCGTGAGTGCATCAACGCCATGGAGGAGGACCTCAACGATGCCCAGTGGGAGTTGATCGATGCCGAGTGGAAGCTCAGCAAGCTCATGAAGCGTCCCACGGTGCAGCGCTACCTCAAGGCACTTGCCAAGGTCAAGGCCTAGTCAACCCAACAACCGCCCATGCCAATGGAATGCAACCTGTTCGAGTCAGGTCATGTGGCACTATGAGTGATGGGAGTCACTCAGAAGCTGGGAAGTCCAGCAAGCAGTACCTTAACAAGGAGGTTGTGCTATGGCACGATCAATCAAGGCCAACACCATGGACGCTGTCCAGGTGCTCGGCTTGCAGACGCAGGAGCAAGCAATCCGCGAGAAGTGGGGCATTGCTTCTGTCGAGTCCACTGTCAACTACGACAAGCTCGTCCACACTACCACTGCTGGTGGTGAAGGTCGTGACTGGCTGCTCACCAACATCCGCAAGGTTGCTGGTGGGCTCAAGTCCGTTGACGGTGAGATCCGCAAGGTCACCGAGAGCTACGTTGCCGACTGGTACGAGCTCAGTGCATTGACGCTGAGTGTCAAGTCTGACGGCCTCAAGTCTCTTGGTGAGGCCATCCGCCCCAGCAAGCTGGGTAACCTCGTGCAGCTTGAGGGAGCTGAAGCTCTCTTCAATGCCGTTGCAGAGGCTTTGAGCAACTAGTACAGTTGCCTGCTAGCTCACTGGCACATAGGTGAGGCAGAACACGAACTGATGAAATCGTGCAGCCTGAGTTAGGACGTCCTTGCTCGGCCAACCATGCAGCAGTAGAGCATGGGTAACCGAGACAGCTCCCACTGGAGGATCTATGTTGCAATTCACATAGGCAGGCGCCATGCAGTACTATTGTAGTGCTGCAGTAGACAACAAGGAGGGCAATATGTCCGTTCTGTACGTAGTTCCACTCACTGAACAGTGGTACCGTGTTGATCACGAGACCAATACAGTCACGTTCAGTCGAGATGGACAAGAGGTCACTGAACGCTTCACAGGCTTCCGCACCAGCTTCAACATGGATGACGGTTACTGCATGGAGTTCGATGTGTCCAACGATGTGACTCTCAAAACTGGTGAAGTCAAGATCAGGTTTGTGTAGAGTCACATTTCCCCATGCCATAAGGTATGCAATCTGTTCGAGTCAGATCATGGTGGACCATGCATTATCATGAAGATGGTGCAGTAGACAACAAGGAAGTGTAACATGGAAGACTTGATCAGTCTGATCGAAGATTTGGGAGACACTCTCATCTACCAGATCGGACGTCTCATTGAGACCAGAGACAAGTGCACACCCAATGAATCTGAGAACTTCAAGTTCGAGGACCTTATCAACGGCAACTTCCGTATGCTTAAGGCCATTCAGAGCAAGTTGGGGGCCACCTTGTTGAGTCTGGACTCCACTGGTGAAGGTGAAGCCTACCCCACCACACGCTAGAGCAACAGCGGGACGTCAAATGGTACCCCATTGGCCTAGGTTAATGGGGCTCCATGTGCCGTCCGGCACAATGAGAAACAAGGAGGGTCAATATGGGTTTCGACCTATACATTGACGCTGTAGCAGGTGATGGCAAGTGCATCAATATCTGCTACTATCGCAAATCCAGTGCCTACCCCGTCATTGAGGAAATATTCAATATGACGACCAGTGCATTCTTTGATAGTCACCCAGAATGTGGTTTTTCACAGCCACTTCCTGAGTCATTCATTGAAGGTGTAAAGTGGAGTTCACTTCGTACTGTTGTGGCTCCTTTGGCGGATCACCAAGAATTGTCTAGAGCTTTGTCATTTATGGACAGGGTACACGTATTGGGATTTGAAGAGTACCAAAGGATTAAGGCAGCCATTGACAACCAATGGCAACTCCAAATCCACGGCAATTGGTAGCCAGCATCACTCACTTCTTCGGAGGTGGGTGGTGTAGAGTGCATGATCGATTCATGTGCTGTACACCACTCATCACACTGATGGCTGGTAACTAACAAGGAGGCCATTATGGCTGATGCAAAGAAGAGCAAGTTGAGCCCTGGAGAGCGTGAGACACGCAAGAAGGCCACCAGGGCAGCCACTGCTGAAAAGGTGGAACGTCGCTTGGAGAACCGCAAGGCCAAGCGCGAGGACAACCCCGAGGGTCCTGCTGCCCAACGTGCTGCTGAGTTCGCAATCAAGAACCAGCGTCGCAAGGAAGCACCCAAGGATACCCCACGTGCTCGTGCCAAGACGGCCAAGGCCAGCAAGTAACTCCATCTGGTGTTGCATAGAGTACACCGGTCACATGATCGGTGTGCTTTATTGTACTACTAGGTACACACTTCTCGTGGAGCAATCCACAAGACGGTTGCATGTCCGTCACATGCCGGTAACAAGGAGGATGTCTCCATGACGGAGCCATTCATGCAGTACAAAGTCACTGACGACAAGATCAACCTGATCGTTGCACTCTGCAATGAAGTGGGTGCATCTAAGACCAAGGAAGAGGTGCTTGACTTTCTTAGTAGCAAGTCAACTGCTCAACCGGTCTCAGTACCCGAGGTGGTCACAGTACCTGAGGTCATCTCAATGACTGAAGTGGTCCCAGTGATCAAGACCATTAAGGCCAATGGTGTCAGGGGACATTCACTACCAGTTTCCAAGAAGTACAACTGGGAATTGCTGAGCAATGGTAAAGTTCACTCGGTACGCATTGCCAAGTCAAAAGTGGCTGTGTTCAGGCAGTACATGCACAAGAACAATGTGGGTAAGGGTGTCAAGGTCAAGAGAGACCTGTCACGCCCTGGTTTCTACACGGTGCAGGTGTTTCCTGAGCTAGTGCGTCCCGACGTCAGTGAGCTCAACAAGACTCGTAGACAAGATGTCTCGTTGATGACTCAAGAGTCACCATTTGTGGAGTAGCATCCACAAAAGTTCCAAGCATCACCTACCCCTTATGGGGTGGGTGGTGTAGGGCTTACTAGAAATGGTAGGTCCTACACCACTCATCGCAATGATAGTGGTAACTAACAAGGAGACAGTATGGAAATCTATGCCTTTGGGTTAAGGCGGGACACTGACGACAAGTTTTTCATTGTTGGAACAACTTTCGACAATGATTTTAGTCAGGAGTTCTATGACTCCATTCGAGAGGAGTTTGTGGCTTCTGCCATCACTGAACTCTTGAGTGGCGGCTTTGGACTTGGCCCCGTCTTTGGATCATGTGAAATTGGTTGGGTTGGTGCCAAAGAAATCATGTACGAGGGTAAACTTCACCGTTATCTTGACTGTGGTACGGCAAATTACCAGGGTATTGGTTACTCCTGGTTGTTGCGTGAAGCCAAGGAGGGTGAATTCGAACCCAGTGACTTCGTGGACTCCAATCAGTCTCTGTAGTGATCTCTGAAGTCCCAACCATCTCTCACCCTTAGGGGTGGGAGGTGTAGAGAACATGTGAAAACGTGTTTTCTACACCTTCCATCACCCTGATGGTTGGTAAACAAACAAGGAGAGCCATAACATGGCGATACAAACTGTAACGGTCAAAGTCAGTGACATGATCACTTTGATTGAGGAGCAAAAGGCTCAATGGCTCGTCGAAGGCAAGGCATACTATGCCAAGAAAAACGACGAGATCAAAGAGTACAACAAGCAACTCGCTCGGGTGACCAAGCCCTGGAATGCCTGGATGGACAAGGTCCGTGAAGGTGTTGCGTCTGGGAGTCTGGATCTTGTACTGTCAGCAGCTGCCCTGTCCGTTGAGTATCCTGACCTTCGGGTCGAGTTTCCCGACTCGTTCCCCAAGGCCCCAAAGTGTCCCAGTGGTGAAGCCAAGGAGTTGTTGACTTGGGACCCCAAGACCTGTTACTACAACAGCAACACTGTTGGTCTTGGTTGGGCATACTACCAACGTGACTTTGATCGCAAGTTGAGTCTACTCAACATGATCCAAGACGAGATGTTGACATTCAAGTTGAATGACTTCACTTGGGGTTACTTTTTCAGGTAGTGATCTGGCAACTATGCCTTAAATAGTGGCGATGTAGTTTGGTAACTTGGCCTAGGCCAATGAGGTTCGATTCCTCATACACCACGGCCTCCCACCGTGGGAGTAACCCGGCACACAATGTGTCGTTATCAACAAGGAGGTGCCGTAATGGCACTTAGCAATGTGGAGTACATGGGCACGGGGTTGTACATCCCTCAGTGTTACCTGGACATCGAAGATGCACTCGCTGCAGGTATTGAGCGAATCATCCTCTTCGGGACTCCAGGTACCGGCAAGTCCTACAGTGGTCTCACCCTCGGTGTTAACGAGGCTGGTGCCTACCGTTTGGTTTGCTCTGAGGACATGACCAACGCCGATGTGTCCGGTGCTTACATGCCTAGCGAGACTGGTGGTTTCCAATACCAGTACGGTATGGCTGCACGTGCATGGCAGGGTGATGGCACTGTTGGTGCCCGACTCGTTATCGATGAGGTCGACAAGGCTTCCGGTGACGTTGAGGGTACTCTCATGGCCTTTACTGACTCTGTCGAGTCTGCATCGTTCAACCTGCCGAATGGTGACATCATCCGTCCTCTGCCCGGCTTCTCGGTTGTCATGACCTCGAACATTGAGAACCCTGACGAGCTGCCTACAGCTCTTAAGGACCGTTTCCCAGTGGCTATCCAGGTCAATGAGCCTCACCCGGCAGCCTTGATGCCTTTGGCTGAAGATCTTCGTCAGCTGGCAATGACTATGGTCAGTGCCAAGCCTGGTCGTCGTGCTTCGTTGCGTTCTTTCTATGCGTTTGATACGCTGCGTAAGAACCCACAGTTCACGACCGAGCGTGCTGCCAAGTTGATCTTCCGTCACCTGGCCGAGAGCGTGATCGATGCACTCAAGATCGGTACCTTGTCCACTTCAACTTCCTTCGAGCTGTAGTTATGGCCATCGAAGAACACGATGATGAAGAGCGGAAGGAGGTGCAGCCTCTTCCTGAGGTTGTCACTTCCTTCCGCGAGGACATCAAGGTTCCCATTGAGTGGGAAGTCACTGGTACACCTGGTGGTTTCGGTGTCGGCACTGACGTCTCTAAGGGTCAGATGGCAGTTCCACTGCTTGATGATGACGAGAGTCGTTATATCCGACAACGTGAACTTGTTAGGGCACGAATCACTCCTGTGGATGATGGTACTTACAAAGTGGTTACGCGAGCTTTTGGTGAGCGTTATTCCTTTGATGAGCACATGCTTCGCAGTGCTGAGGAGTGTCGTATCAATCAGGTGACCGACAAGCTCGGGTTTTCTTCTGACTCCCTTGTGGATGGAAGTGAGAAGACCTTCGGCAAGCGGTTGGCTACTGCTGGTACTCCTGACGCTTGGGACATGGCTGTCTCTTACGCTGTTCAGCGAGCTGGTTCGAAGGCATTCGATCAGTTTGCTGCTGGTGTTCGTTCAGTCAATCCTGAGTGGAGCAAATACTTGCGCCGTCTTAACAAAGACGTACTCAAGCGTACTGACTACTCTCCTGGTCTGCTCGGTGCTACCGAGCCCTTGTCTATCAAGTCTCCAGATGGTAGTGAGTTTGTTGTGCCTAGTGGCTTCAACAAAACGCTGGGTATCGCCAATACCATGGGCCGATACAGTGCCGATGGTGGTGAGTGTCCCGTGGACGTGCTCAAGCAAAAGCACAAGGAGGACGACGACAAAGCCACTGACTACGGTGAAGGTGACGGCGACGGTGATGACGATGACGGTAGTGTTGACGGTGACGTCACCAAGCCCGGCAAGTTTGAGCCTAGCGGCACTGGACCCATGTCTAAGTCAGAGATCAGTAAGATCCCTGATGACTATGACTTTGAGACCGGTGAGCGTGGCCAGTTTGCTGAGCTTCACATCGATGACTCGTTGCCTCTGTCCCATGAGGTTGCAGGCTACTTGCATCGCAAGAAGCGAGCGTTGGTTTCGGGCAGGCGTGTGAGCTATCCTAGCCGCATGCTGACTGATCCTGAACGGCGTGTCTTTGGCAGCAAGGTCAAGGTCAAGGGAGGTATTGTTGTTATTGATATCTCTGGGTCCATGAACTTGTCTGACAAGGACATCGAGGTCATCTTGGATGCTGCTCCTGCAGCTACCATCTTGGCCTATAGTCAGCGTCGTCTTGATGGCCCCAATGCTTGGTTGTTGGCTCGTCGTGGTTGGCGAGTTGGCTACGAGCACCTTCGGGACATTGGCCGCAGTGGCAATGGAGTTGACGGTCCTGCACTTACCTGGGCAATCCGACATGCCAAGCACGGCGAGAAGATTATCTGGGTATGTGACGGTTATGTGACTAGTAGTGGTGACGGCTACGTTGAAGAGTTGGCTGTTGAGTGTGCCCAGCTAGTCAAGAAGCACCGTATCGTTATGCTTCCAGATGTCCCAACGGCAGTCAAGGCGTTCAAGACTGGACGGTTGGTCAACCAACCTGCTGGTCCTATCCGCAATATCCTGTTGGGCCGCAAGGGTTACTAACCCTCCCAGCTGATCATCTGGGTAAGCAATGATCGGCATCCAGCCTTGGTAGGTACAAGTGAAGAGCTTGTATGTGTGTCCGATCCACACTCTGGATACAAGTTTAATGGTGGTGTACAACTTGCAAAAGACTTCCACCAACGCACCATGAGGTACGAAGCTCATGGGGTTGTAGGTATCCCACAAACCTAACCTAAAAGCAGTTCACCCACATCACCTTCACACGGTGTTGTGGGTACTGAGTGCCATCTATGCGATGGTACATCCGGCGCATGGCCGATCCATGCATAGTAACAAGGAGGCCATTATGGCTGACGAATTCAACATTGGCATCGAGCTTGACTCGGAGATGATCGTAAGGGGCCAGTACGCTGAGCTCATCGGTGAAATCCGCGAGTGGGGTTCGACCATGGCCTTGTGCATTACAGGGCACATGCTTCTCAATGAGACTGGCGGCAAAATGCCTGAGGGTACGGACATCACGCCCCAAGAGTTTGCCGAGCAAATCACCAACTCTCAGATGGAAGGCATGAACGTCTTGTACGAAATCGTCCAGAAGCACGCAGTTCAGTTGTGGGGTGAGGAACTCGAGTTCCATGGTCCCGACTGCAACTGTGAGAATGAGGACGAGCACGGCCAAGATGAGCTCTAATGGAGGAGCAATCCACCTACGAGCTCATTGCTGATCTCATGGACACTGTCCGGGTAGTCAGTGATCTGGAGTCACTGCGAAGTGTTGCTCTAGAGCACTTGGCTGTCCTGGCCAAGACCTTTGATCTGCTTGATCGGACTACAGACCAAAACAGGCGGTATCAAGAGTTGTGCCGTGAGCAGTTAGACCTGCTGGAGTTGGTGAGTAACCGACTCAAGTAGTGTAGTACAGACCCAGATGGTCGAAGTTAGTGGGTTCGATTCCCACTTGGGTCACTCTTGCCAATCGGCAAGTACAATAATAAGGAGGTCATTACATGACTAACAGAATGTCTGTCACTTGGTATGGTGAGAGATGGTACGGTGATCCCAAATGGAGTGCTGCTAGAGGTCCAGGTTATCCCAATATCAATGACCTCAAGATCAAGCGTCTGGGATTTACCTTGGAAGGCAGTGTGAGTAGACCTGGGTTTGCTCGCAATGCCAAACTCTACGTGAGGTTGGCCACGTCTGAGGACAAAGTGGCCCGCAAGGTTGTACTCACCAAGGAGTTTGCAACATCCAAGGAGGCCAAGAAGACCTTGAACAGACTCTGGTACGAGATGCAAAATAACTCGGAACCAGAGGACACTGCTCTAGGCAATTTCTTGAGTGCCTTGGATGCTCTCCCTGATGTATCACCCCCACCAATTCCACCTGGCACTTCACACCCTGGGTACGGTTACCCAGGAGCCAGTAGGCCATACTACTCAAGGTCACACCCTGGGTACAGTTATCCAGGGTCTTCTACTCACAGAGAGTCCAGTCTTGAAGAGTTGTCTACGGAGTGGTGGTAGTAGTAGTACGGCTTCATGTGGGTTCGACTCCCACATGGAGCACTCCTCAACAATGAGGTAAGTAGAGAAAGGAGTGGTCATGGCCAAGGACATGCTGCCACACTTGAAGGACATGGCAAGTTACGATGATGTGCTCTGGCACGTCGCCAACTGCCACGGCGAAGAGGGACGTCGTGTTGCCTCTGACCCCAACTCACCTGCTATGATCTGGCATGAGCTTGCTCACGTCGATCCTGATATGGCTGAGACCTGGGATCACGGTCACTACGGCACTGACGAGCGTTCGGTTACGGACATGATGAGGTTTGTCAACTCATTACTTCGTGATCCCGATCTCGACAACGTCCTGAGTGACATCTTGAAGGACAACCCCGAGATGTTCTCAGATGCCGAGCAAACTCGTCGAGAGATTGCCGAACGCAGAAGGGCTGCTGGAGAAATCTAGCACCTCAGGTCCAGATGGAAGTAGTTGAGTGGGTTCGATTCCCACCTGGACCACTCTTGCCAATCGGCAAGTAGAGTAAAAGGGAGACAATTATGTCCATGCAGTTTGATATTCTGCACAAGACTCACATCAAGCAAGTGGCAATTGTTGGTAACGATGCTACTCTTACCATCACCTGTCACATGTGTGGTGTCGACTACCGAGTCCCCGTCGACAAAGACAGCTGGATCAAGTACATCCAGGGTGGTACTCCCATCCAGGAATGCTTCTTTGTGTTGTCTGCGGACGAGCGTGAGCTCATCATCTCGGGCACCTGTGGTGCTTGCTGGGATGAACTCTGGGTTGACGAGGACTAAGTTGTAGTTGCGGTACAAAATGGATAAACTGAGAGATCGGTTTATCCAGATGGGGGCATGGGGGATTGCTTTTCCTCCTTGTTGTAGCATGCCTCGTGCCTCCATCTGGGTAAATTGCCCAGTCAGTAAGAAAGGAACGAAATGGATACATTTCGTGTAGAAGGTGATTCCTTCTTTGTCGGTGAGGTCGAGTATCCTCACACCATGGTGGTCTCCAAGGACCTTGACTGTGGTAAGCTGGGGCTTGTTCGTGAACGTCAAGCGTTTATCGAATGTGCTGCCGGTGACTACGCCGTCTCGGTCATCTGGGGTACCAACACCTACAGCGTTAATCACGCTGTTCATGGTGATGACTTTACTGAGACTCCAACTGCCGTTGAGGTTGGCGTTGTTAGTCGACACGGAGTCCTCCAGAATTGGTGGGGCGACGATGTGGACCCCGTCAAGGGTTATCAGACTCCAGATCAGGTCAATCGCTTGGTCGAGGAGGTCAATAATGCCTGACGAGTCCACGGTCGACATCAATGAAAGTCGCATCGAAGACATTAAGGCGTCGGTGGGTGAGGGGTGGCACAAGTTGGTGCTGCTCCTCAACGACATCCTCAATGACATCGATCCCAACTACCATCTTGCTCAAGTCAAGGAGAAGTTTGGTGGTTTGCGATACTACATTGACACTGACAACGAACTGGCCCAACGGGTTGCCTACAAGATCATTCATGTCTTTGAGAATTACTCGGAGCGTGTTTGTGAATTTTGTGGTAAGCCTGGTGAACTACGCAACCGGAGTTGGTACAAGACTCTGTGTGACGAGTGCAACGGCAGCTAGAGATGTGACCTAGGCATGTCCTTAAAAGGCCCAACCATCCCAGTTAGGGAATGACCTGGCTATTAGTCCCAAAACTGGCTCCCGTTCTTCCAGGGTAAAGAGAAGTAGGTTGTGGGTGTGTATTCAGAACCCTCACTAAAGGTCTATATGTTGCTATGGACCCAGGATGAAGATCCTGTCAATAAACTCGCACCATGAGGTACGAAGCTCATGGAGGACATTGGTGGAGAATGGTATCTCGCTACCGCAGGGGACCAGATCGGCCTTAAAGAGATCAGAACATGGGAAAAGCGACAAGGAAAAGGGCATCCTGAATAGTCCCGCACTCACGTCAACCTTCACACGGTGGCGTGAGTCCTAGAGGTAAAATCTTACTGGAGTGGATAGTTGCTCCTGTGAGACTCTAAAATAAGTAGTACCAACAGTAAACCAACCTAGTAAGGAGACAGTAATGGAAGTTGCGGGTTACTTAGACAACAAGACCCACAAGCTCAAGTTGGAGGTTACTTTTGATGATCCCGAGGAGCAGGAAGTGTTCACTGAACTCTTTAACCTCATGATCCAGGGAGTTAGTCAGCGTTTGGACGCCGAAGCCACCAACTTTTACGGTGAACCGGTGTTGGACTGGAAGGATTCCCAGTACGACCCCAGAGACTTTCAATAGTCGAAACTGCCTTAGGGCAGTCTGCAGGATTTGGCCTACCTGCACTGAGGAGACAGGCCCTAGTAAGGAGATCAACATGGCTAAGTCCATGAAGATGCCGCAAGAAAACCCAGCCACCGACCGTCGAGGTCGACCTGTGGGACAAACCAGGAAAAGTATCGTGCGTCGCAAGCAACTTCGCGACAACCCCGGTGTCTGGTTCCTGTGGGATGCCAAGTCCAAGTACTCGTCGACTGCACACATCTGGTCGAACTTGCTTGGAGTGCACACCCAATCCCTGACCAAGTCTAAGGGGTTCCAAGTGGGCAAGCAACCCTACCAGGTGGCTTCACGCCTGCAGGACGATGGTACCTACAAGAAGTACGTACGGTACATCGGCGAGAATCGGGAGTACCTGTAGTCGAAACCACTCTTCGGAGTGGTTGTGTGGAATTGATCTACCACACCTGATGAGACAGATCACATTAAGGAGACAGAAATGCAGATAGTAAGCAAAGAACTCACTGAGGGTTGGACGACTTCTCAGAACACCAAGATGAGTGTTCAAAGGACTCCTAGTGACCCCACCTGGGTTCGCAGTATCTCTGAGACTCCTTTCAAGATTGGAGACCCAGTGCGTACTGTGGTTGCCCCGGACAAGGTCAACTACAACTCACCCAGCACTCCTGCTCGTGTCTTTGACGTTCCCGAGACCGGCATGTGCATCGAGTTGGAGTTCAGTCCAACCGAGAATGGCCCCAAGTTCCGCCAGATGTATCCTGTCTGGAAGGTCCGTCACGCCACTGTTGAGGAAGCACTCGACCCGTATGGAAAGTAGAGAGAACATGGAACAACGTCACTGTCCACGTTGCGACTTGGACTATGTTGGTTATCCAGCATTGTCTCGTGTCGACAACAAGACGGAAATTTGCTCTCAATGTGGTACCGAAGAGGGTATCCTAGCATTGATGGCAGCACTCGACAAGCGTTAGTCGAAACCACCTTCGGGTGGTCTGTAGGGGTTGGTCTACCTACACTGAGGAGACAGACCATAGTAAGGAGACATCATGGGTGACAACCCAACGTTCGGTAGCCTCCTGGGTGCTACGGCACTCAAGGGCATGGCCTACCCGTCAGTTACTTCCATTGCGGTGGGCGACAAGATCGCCTTCCTCGATGGTCGTGACCTCGGCGAAAAGCCAGGCAAGGCCAAGGACCACTACCGTGGTGAAGTCATGGAGGTCGATGCAACCAAGGCCAAGAGCGTCAAGGTCAAGTTGCAGAAGTTCGATCCCGTGAACGGCGCCAAGCTCTCGGACACTTTGACCGAAGAGTGGTGGCCTGCTCACCGCCTGGCACCCTATGCTACCGTCATGGCAGCATTCGCCGCTGCACTCGCTTCTATCGAGCGTGTGCGTGAGTCCGAAGACGATGAGGACTCAGACTCCGAGTGAGTCGAAACCCTCCACCGAAGTTTGGTGGAGTGGTTTATAGTGATTGGCCACACTATACTGATGAGATAGGCCTAAGGAGACAGCAATGAGTAAGACAGGACTCGTTATTCCATTGGTTGGAGAAGACGGCAATGCCTTCGCCATTATGGCTAGGGCACGTAAGTTGCTCAAGAACAATGGTTTGTCCGATCTAGTGGATCAGTACACTGAAGAGGCCACTAGTGGTGACTACGATCACCTTCTGGCAGTTACTCTGGAGTGGTTCGAAGTGGAAGGACCCAAGGAGGACGCCTGCTGGAACTGTGGTATTAACCCCGTTGAGTGGGACGGTTACTGCAGTGAGTGCGTAGAGAACGAAGAAGGGTAGTCGAAACCCCTTCGGGGGTCATGGGGAACTGACCTACCCCATCTGAAGAGATTGGTCATAGTAAGGAGACAGCAATGAAGTTCGCTACTTTCAACACGGACAGTAGTGGCGGCTTTAGTGAATTCGAGGTCAAGGACCACGATGAAACCGAGGCCGTTACGTACATAAAGGACGTGGTTGGTGGCTTCTTGGAGAGTGTCACACTCTACAAGTTGGGGGTTACCATGTGGATCAACGAGGAAGGCAAGTTGTTGGGTCTTCCCGTGAACCCCATCGGAACTATGTTCTGGACAGCAGAGTACGGTAGCACCGACACCATTGTCGGCAACATCGTTCTCACTGGAATCCCCGACAACGAAGGTTGGCTTACTGGACTGGACGAAGACTTTGCCACTATGTTGGCTAGTTGCCTGCACGGTCCTGAAGACTGCCCCAAGAACCAAGAGCAGTCAGGAGAACTCCAATGAGTACTCCGGCTCCGAATGTCAACCCAAACCTCCTACCAGATGACGAGTATGTTCGTCTTAGGGACTTGGGTAACTTCGACTATTCGGGCACTTGTCCCGGATGTGGGCTAGCTTTCATCGAAGGCCAACAAGACAACGGCGAGGACGACGGCACTAACGTCGAACCCTGGACTCTTGGCTGGTGTGAAGGTTGTGTACACCACTAGTCGAAACCACCTTCGGGTGGTCACGTGGAATTGACCTACCACGTCTGATGAGATTGGTCCTAGTAAGGAGACAGAAATGGAAAACTACATCGCTGTGGATGACACTAGATTGGGACTCACTGAATGGGAGTCTTTTGATGACGGTGAGTACACCTTGATAGGTTGTGGGCTCGGTGAAGATGGTCTGTACGAGACTCTGGGCTTGTTTTTTGAGTCCGTGGCTGCTGAAATCCACGTAAACGGAGACAAGTTCGAGGCTCGTGTGAGTCCTTCGTTCTGGTCCTCGTCTGTGCCAAACGGTGACCCAACCTACAATGAGGTATTCGATTCCTTTGAGTCCGCTGCCAAGGCCATCGCCGACAGCTTTGTTGACGATTGGTTGACGGTTGGTGGCAAGGGTGTGCAGTTGATGAAGGACAACTTCAAGCTTGCAGAGTTGGACGGTGAGGACCAGTTGCTCCCCGCAGACAAGTAACATTGTCGAAACTGCCTTAGGGCAGTCCATGGGATTTGATCTACCCATGCTGATGAGACAGATCATAGTAAGGAGACAAAGTGGATTACAGAGTCATTAGGTACAGCTCTGACAGCAGAGGCCAAGCCGCCTTCCATGTCAGTTCAGATATGTTTGTGTCCCACCAAGGTAGTGCACAATCTCTGGCCGAAGACCTCATCAACTTCTTGTTGAGTTCCTGGGAGTCTGAGGCGGAGGATGTCATGGCCACGGTAGTCGACGAAGGTTGTTTGGATGTACTCTACGGTGAAGAACGTGGGTTCGTAGTTATCCCTCGTGACTCATCTCGTTATACTCAAGAGGTCCAAATGGGCTTCTTGGACGTAGGCTATACTCCAGGAATCTTGAGTTACCATGACATGGAGTGGGCCTTTGAAGAGCAACTGGTCTGGAGTACTTCACACAACTGCTTCAAGCCACTCGGCGTATAGTCGAAACTGCCTTCGGGCAGTCTGTCAGGATTAGCCACCTGGCACTGATGAGACTGGCTATAGTAAGGAGACAGAATGGCAACTTATGAGATGAGTCAGACCTATGACACACTGGTCTGTAGCAATGATGAAATTGTCATTACTACAGACGGTTACGGTGAGTATCTGTGTCTGACCGTTGAGTTGGTAGGTATCAACGACGAAGCCTCTAGTGAGATTCGTGACTTGATCTTTGACTGGGTCGAGGCCAACAAGGCCAACTTTCCGGTTGAGACCTTTGACGATGAAGACGAGGAGGAAGAAGAGTGAGGTTCATTGACGGCCCACCCATGAGTTGGTACGATCCACCAGATGACGATGACTACTGTGAGGAGCATGAAACTAGTGAGTGTTCTTGCTTCGAAGATGACGGTTCCGAAGCTGCAGAGCGTCAAGAACAGTACGAAGAAGACAGAGTCAGAAGTTATCATGATTCGTTCGGTCCTACAGGAGGTCCATGGGTATGAAAGCATCAGGGGTTTATATGCCAATGGTGGGGGATGTTGTGTCGTTCACCCACTTCGACGGAGAACAGACCGGTCGGGTAGTCGCAACCCAATATCAGTGGTCGTGGGTATTGCCAGAAGGCAGTGACTTCTTTGAGCCATTGACCATTCTCAACAAGCATTTGTCGTGGACAGGAGAGAAGGCATGAGTAGCAAAGTACACATGTCTCTCTATCTGGTCTTTACCACTGACGTCGAGGACAACCCCGAAGAAGGTGTCTACGCTTGGCATGAGTGGAAAAAGCATCTAGATCTTACTAACATTGTAGATCTAGAGGTAGAAGATGTAGAGTGGGTCGAGTAGAGAAAGGAGACACAGTGGAAATTAGCAAAAACATCACCCGTGAAAACCTCGTAGAATGGTTCGACACCGACAACGATATTAGCGATGAGGCCCTCGAGGAACTCAACGACAGTATTGCTCGTGTAGTCCAGGCCATCTTCGAGGCCAACGGATTCGGCGTCTAGTCGAAACTGCCTTCGGGCAGTCTGTCAGGATTAGCCACCTGGCACTGAAGAGACAGGCTCAAGTAAGGAGACAGAAATGTCAGAGTACCAAGAGACTTACCGTTGTGACGGTATCGAGTGGGGCATTGCAGAGATCGAGGATGGTGTAGCCATCTACAACATCTTCGACATCTTTGACGACAACGTTCCCACCGACGAAGTTGCTGCTGAAAAGCTGTTCATCCAGGTTCTGGACGACGGCAGTGGCAGGTTCTACTGGCAGGTTGGTTTGGCCGGCCGTGAAGGTGGAAACTTCTTCGACGGCTTTGAGGACACCTTTGAAAAGGCGGCCCAAGCTGCCTATGAAGTGTATTACCGTGAAGGCCTCTTGCCTACTGGTAGCCTCTACGGCATCGACGCATTGCGCTAGAGCCATGGAAGCCTACCTAGCTGCTGACGGCAACTGGGGCAATGCTTCGGGGTTGTTGAAGTTTGACCCCGAGGCATTGCCTGCCGGCCTACAACAACTACTAGAAGACAAGCCCGAAGATGCCTATTGGGAGATTCGTTCTTGGCTCGTCAACGAAGGCAAGTTGTAGTCGAAACCCCCTTTTGGGGGTCAGGTGGAACTAACCGACCACCTCTGATGAGACAGGTTATAGTAAGGAGACAGCAACATGGGATATTATGTCCGGACTACAGATGTTTCGGCCATTCTGAGTGGTGACAAGTTGGACATCGCCTACGAGCGTTTGGTCGAACTCAACACTCACGATGAGTGGAAGCGTGGAGGCAGTTGGTCTGGGGGTGTCCAAACCTCCAAGCACTACTCCTGGATGTCTGAGGATTACCCGAGTGAGCTCAAGACCACGAGAGAAGTTCTCGAGGCTGTGGGTTACGAGACCAGAATGATCTTGGACGACCTGCAGATCTTGGGCTACGACAACAAAACGGGTTGTGAGGACACTTTCATCTGGGCCATTGCGGATCTTTTCGACACTGGTAGCTACATCGAGTGGCAAGGTGAAGAGGGCGAGCGTTGGCGTTGGGACTTCGGTGGTGGTGACCCTTTGCTTCAGCGAGAGGGCGAGATCACTTGGAGTGACTCCCAAGAGATGGAACCCCACGAGTATGGACTCGTTCCGTTGGGACACGTTCCACTCAACTTGTTCGGGTTGTAGTCGAAACTGCCTTCGGGCAGTCTACCGGGGTTGATCGCTCGGTACTGATGAGACAGATCACTAGTAAGGAGACAGAAACATGGGATACTATGAAGTTAATGGTGTCAAGTGGAAGCAAACGGGCATGGTTGAACTCGACGAAGGACAAGGTATTCGTATCTTCCAGATCGTCGACGACCAAGACCGTGAGTTGGTGTTTTTTCCATTCAAGGACGACAGTGGCCGTTGCTTCGATGTGCAGATCACTACCCTCGGTGAAGTCAACGATCCGTTCAACTTGGAAATGGAGATCACTAGTAGCATGGGTGGTATTGGGCACAATGCCTACTACTCTACCTTCGAGTTTGCTGCGAGGGTTGCCAACGACATCATCCGTCGTGAAATGGGAACTATCGAAGAACTCTTCCACTACTACGACATCGCCTAGTCGAAACTGCCTTCGGGCAGTCTGCGGGGGTGACCGTCCCGTACTGAGGAGACAGGTTAGAAAGTAAGCAATGCAACCGTTTGAAAATCTTGAGGGCCTCAAGGAGTTACTAGAGGCCAATGTGTCCTCTACGGAACTCATCAAGGTGGAACTTCCTGCTGTCTACTGGTACAACCTGTTGGAGTTGGTCATTGTAGGCGGTGCTAGGGTAGTGGAAATTGCCGAGGAAGACCAGACTGATCCCAACCACCAACTCATGGTCTTGGGCATGATCTATCTGTCCATCTACGAAGTTCTCAATAAGGCAGCACAAGAGCAAGGAGAATCAAATGACAACTGATAACGAGAAGGTCCAAAAGGCACGTGAGTTCCTCGAGGTTTGTGGTACTGTAGGCCAAGTCATGGAGCTAATCCATCTAGGCCTCACTACCTACTTGGAACAGCGTGAAACGGCTAGTCTGGAAAAGTACGAGCTTCTCAACGACGTGTTCGTTAAGGCTCTTCCGGCTCTCGACGAAGTTTTGAGTCACTTTAATCAAGAGTACCTTAGTGTGGCTCAAGTATTGGAGTTCCCCTAGTCGAAACCACCCTTCGGGGTGGTCTACAAAGGATGGCCTCTTTGTACTGATGAGATAGGCCGAGTTGAATCTCGAAAGAGACTAGACTATACTAAAAGAAAGGAGGCGACTTTGGACGATAAGTTAGACAAGGTTCTACGAACTTTGGAACTCCTACTTACCTTTACCGAGGACAACTCCTCAACTGGTGAGTTCGAGGCAGCTCAGAGTAGAGCTCAAGCACTTATTACCAAGTATCATATCCAAGAAGCTCAACTTGGCAAAGTGTCTAAGGGTCAATCGTTTGTACCTCGTAGAATCGAGATCGATGGCCCCTATGCTCATAACAAGGTAGTACTACTCAACGTTATAGCCAAGAGAAACTTCTGCAAGGTACTCAAGGGCAGAGGTTATGCTCTAGTGTACGGGTACGAGAGTGACATCGATCTAGTATTGTCACTCTACCAACTGCTTCTACTCCATATGACCAGTGAGATGGCTACTGCCTATAACTCTCTGTACTTTACCGAAGAGGACGTTCATCCAGTTTCTTGGAAGAAGAGTTTCTTGAGCGGTTATGCTGCCGAGATCGGTTCTAGGTTGGACCAAGTCAAAGACGGTCTAGTGGGGTCTGTAAGTGGTTCTAGTGCAGTGGTACTTAGAGACAAGCAACACTCTCTGGAAGTATTCTGGGATCAACTCCCCAAGGGCGACAAAGCTACTTGTAGTGTTAATAGTAGTGATGGTTACTTTAGTGGGCGTGATAGTGGCACTCGTGCCGACCTCGGACAGACTAGACTCAAGAGCACCCCTGCTCTAGGTCGGTAGTAAGAAAAAGGAGACAGACATGAAGTTAGGTAGCGTGGTAACTCTACGAACCGACCGGTCTCGTTCTGGAATCCTACTCAACATCGATGACTTTAACGGTCATCTTCGAGTGAGTTGGTGGAACGACGAGACTCGTTGGGAACTTCCCGAGAATGTGCTGTGGGTTAGTGACCCAGCCGTTTCCGAGCAACTACCTGTAGAGGATGACATCGAAGAACCTGACTCTCCCCGAGTGGGCAAAGTACAGTTTAAGCATCTGGCCGTGGACCTAGAACCCGTCCGGTATGCTTGGGCAGATGATGCTCAGTGTTATGGAGAGAGTACCCAAGAGTTCTTCTATGGCAGTGAAGAGCCTACAGCCAAACAACGAGCAGCCTTGAGACAGAAGTGTGAAGGTTGTCCCGTTATGTGGGAGTGTAGGTACGAAGCCGTGCGTAACCTGGAAGCAGGTTGGTGGGGCGGTATGTCAGAACGTGAACGCATGGAGTGGGCAGTAGCGACACTCTTCTAGTCGCCGTGTGAAGGTGAGTCCTGGGCATGACTCTAAAAGGCCCTATTGCAGTAGTGGGTCATTTGCCTGCCGTTGACCTGTCTCCCAATGGAGTCAGATGGCCCACTAGTGCAATATGAAAGGTACATATGGACGACATTTTTGACGAAGACGAGCGAGTGGTGGCTGGTGCTGCTACTAGTGTGGGTTTTTCAGCGATCAATGGACTCATGGACTACTACAGCGAAATGCTGGCCGGTAGTCTGGCCATTATAGCTGTGCTCACTGATCAGAGTCAAAAGGACGTCCGAGAGTCTTTGGAACGAGAGCTGGGCCTAGAAGGCAAGCTAGATCTCTACGAGAGTCAACTCGTGGCTAGCACCGATGTGATCTTCGATCTTATGAGGGAAGAGTAGTTAGGGTAAACTACCCTCTAGAACAAGAGAGACATTAGTCTCTAGGGACTCAATTACTATTCAAAGCCCATTCTTTGACTTTGCTCTATAGCATTAGCCCTAAGCTCTCCGTAACTACCACGTTCGAAGTTTGGGGTACTTTCTCCACTCATAAAACGTTGGTATTCTGGCCCGTAGTCCATCATATGGGGGCACATTAGAGTTGTAGTTCGCATACAACCTTCATGGAACGGAAAGTGATCTGACTCTACTGATTGGTGGGGCCCAGTGAATCTTACTACGTGATCGTCGTCTTTGTGCTGAGATTTACAATTGGGGCAACGGCTTTCAGTCTTGACTCTGGCTTCTCTGTCAGGATGGGGTGCTGGTGCAGCTACTAGTCTGCCTTGCTCGTCTACGTTACTTCCACCTGGGTTACCTGGGGGTAGTAGTTGTGAATTCCACGGTATTGTGTATCTACGTCGTTTTTGCCAATTTTCTTGGGCGTTAGGCCCAATGGGCTGTAATAGTGTCCCAGCAGGTACACTAGGCCTACCTGGACCCTCATCATCAGCGTTTTCTGGAGTCCAGTCACGTGCCGTTTTAAGAGAGTGGTTAGAGCCCCCACAAAACCCACAAGGCCATGGATTCTTTTCATTGGCGTATCTGATATTCCAGTTCATCGAGTTTTCCTATTCCGAGCCATTCCGCCATAGTCAGTGCTGCTTCTTTGAGCCCCGAACGTCTTGAGCTTGTCTCGAGCACTCATCTGACTCATGTCCAGACGGTTGCGTGTGTGGTAACCGCCTTGACTGCCACTGTAGAGATCAGTATTTTTGAGGCGGTCTCGCATCTCTAATTTGACGAAGTTGTCTTCGAGTAGTCCGTCTACACATACCATTAGACAGTCACTGAGGTCTTCCGTACGAATC
>Ga0214175_1000204_pt1 | contig 19253 bp, 19 predicted proteins | sample TroBogEpilimnion_17_FD_153013 | JGI IMG/M metagenome (GOLD analysis project Ga0214175, IMG submission 153013) | Freshwater microbial communities from Trout Bog Lake, WI - 09AUG2007 epilimnion | ecosystem: Environmental > Aquatic > Freshwater > Lake > Epilimnion/Euphotic zone | place: Trout Bog...
CGCAGCACTGGTCACCCCCCGCCCCTCCTGGGAGGACGCCATCGATGTCAACGTGAATGGGACTCGCACCGCCCTCGACGCCGCTCGAGGCGCCGAGCGATTCGTCTTCATTTCCTCACCATCGGTGGCCTTCCACGGCGTAGCGACAACTGGGGGCGAAAGCGGACCGGCACGTTACGCCGGCCGGGATCGCTACACAACGACAAAGGCCATGGCCGAGCGACTCGTCCTCGAGCGGACCGACGTTCCAACTGTCGTCATCCGGCCGCACTTGGTCTGGGGTCCAGGCGACACCCAACTCGTTGGACGACTCGTCGATCGAGCAACCACTGGGCGCCTCCGGCTCATCAATCACGGACGAGCCCTCGTCGACACCACCTATGTCGACGACGCCGCAGCAGCAATTGTGGCCGGGCTCGACGCCGCCACGCCGAACAGCGCAGCGGTGGGGCGTGCATGGACCGTCACCGGCGATGATCCCCGCCCCGTAGGCGAACTCATCGAGGGCATCTTGAAGGCCATGGGAGTTGACCGCAACCTTCGCAGTATTCCCGCACCGCTCGCTCGCGGTCTCGGCGCACTCTTCGAACGCTTCTGGCGGGGCGATGAACCGCCGCTGACATCCTTCGCAGCGCAACAGATGTCAATGGCCCACTGGTTCGACCAGCGAAGTGTCCACGAAGCTCTCTCATGGGCACCGGTCGTGACCGTCGCCGCAGGCCTTGACCGACTCGCCGCAGCACATCGGCGGTGAACACGTCGTCGAGGGTTACGCCTTCTTCGTGATGGTCAAGATGCCCCAGACCACGGCAGCCGTGATCGCCCCAAGACAGACCACGGTTGCGCACCAACCGGCGACTCGAACGGCGAGACTGCTCGATGGGCGCGTCGCTCGATCGCTCGCGACCACAGTGAGGGCGACCATGACGACGAGGCCGAGACCCAATGCGAGTGAGACCTCAACAATCTTTCCGAGCACGTGCCAATCGAGCAGTGCTGTAGATGCTGCCTTCACGGGAGTTGCCATCAGGAGTTCACCTCTGCGGTCTCGAGTTCGCTCGACCACGGCTCGTTGACGTTGGTCGAGGTCACGGGATTACGTTTTGCCATGGCGAACAAGCCGCCGGCGTAAATCGCCACGACGACGCTGAGTACCACCGTTCCGGCGGTCGCACCGAGGAGCGCTTCAACCCCATAGGCCGCAGCGCCAACGAGCGCAGCGACTGGCAGCGTCGTCAACCATGCGATGACGACTCGTCCAGCGAGCGCCCATCGAACCACACGACCCTTGGTCGCCACACCAGTTCCAATGACTGAACCCGTGGCGACGTAGGTCGTCGACAGTGGCAAGCCGAAGTGAGAAGACGACAAGATCGCGACCGACGAACTCACCTGAGCAGCAACACCGGCGACGGGGTCGAGTTCAGTGAACCCATGCCCCATGGTGCGGATGATTCGCCATCCTCCGATGAAGGTGCCAAGCGCCATCGCTGCTGCGCAAACCACAATGACCCAACTCGGCGTTGGAGCCTTGGCAGCAATGGTGCCGTTGGCAACGAGTGCCAGGGTCAATACACCCATGGTCTTTTGCGCATCGTTCGTCCCGTGGGCGATGGATTGGAGCGACGACGCACCAATCTGCCCGACCCGCATGCCAATGCCTCGAGCGGGTGCGTCAGCTGCCGTCAAGATGCCTCGGCAGATTCGGGTGGCCAATCCGGCAACCACGAGCGCGATCACCGGAGCGATGATCGACGGTACGGCAACCTTGGCGATCACGCCATGCCAGAGCACCGCCCCTGAACCAGCGGCGGCGAAGGTAGCTCCGATCACTCCACCAATGAGGGCGTGGCTCGAACTCGATGGAAGCGTGAAGTACCAGGTGGTGAGGTTCCAGCAGATCGCTCCGGCGAGCCCGGCGAAGACGACCGCCAAGGTCACGTGCGTTTGGTCAACGATTGCCGACGCCACGGTCGCCGCGATCTTGAGCGACAAGAACGCACCGATGAGGTTCAAGATCGCTGACAGCGCGACCGCAAGGCGGGGCGACAGCGCCTTGGTGGCGATCGTTGGAGCAACAGAGTTCGCCGTGTCGTGGAAGCCATTCGTGAAATCGAAGGCAAGCGCCACGACAACGACGAGCGCGAGGACGATGGAATTGTGCACGGGGTTCTGTTTAGATCAGGAAATCGCTCTCGTGACGCTTTCGTGGCAGTAGTTCAGCCAAGGTTCGCCAAGAGTTCACCATCGCGACACTCAGCGAGCGAGAAATGAGGTGTGTCTTCGCATTGGCGCACCCTCGCGCCCGTCCAAGGTGTTCCTCGTACGCTGTCACCATGGAACTGGCATCGTTGTTCGATCGAGTCAGCACACGCATCCTTGGGCCACTCCACGATGGAGCCGTCAAGGTCCCCGAGATCACCGTCGTGTTCTGGTGTCTCAAGTTGGCGACAACCGCCATGGGTGAAGCAGCCTCGGACTGGTCCGTGCATTCCATCAGCCCACCCGTTGCAGTCCTCATTGGTGCGAGCGTGTTCGCACTGGCGATTGTCGTGCAACTGCGTCGAGTGCGCTTTGAGGCACCGGCGTACTGGTTCGCGGTGTCCATGGTCGGCGTCTTTGGCACCATGGTCGCCGACGTACTCCACGTCGGCCTTGGCGTGTCCTACGTCATCTCGACCATCGGCTGCGCAGTCCTGTTGACTGTGATCTTCGTTGCGTGGCAGATCCGAGAAGGCACTTTGTCGATCCACTCGATTTCCACCCGCCGGCGCGAGCTGTTCTACTGGGCAGCCGTGGTGGCGACCTTCGCCTTTGGGACTGCCATTGGTGACCTCTCCGCAGTCACCATGCACCTCGGCTACTTCGGCTCAATCTGGCTCTACGCCGCAGCGATCGCCGTGCCGGGCCTCTACTACGCCACCACGCACCAGCACGGTGTTGTCTGCTTCTGGGCCGCATACGTCCTCACGCGCCCACTGGGCGCGTCCATTGCGGACTGGATTGGGGTGAACCACCACCGAGGTGGACTGAACCTCGGGCCCGGTGTCGTGGCCCTCATTGGGATTGTCGCGATTGCGATCATGGTGCTCATCACGGTGCGACGCGACGAGGCTGCTCGACGCTGAGCAAGCTGCGTGACGACCACCTAACCTCGGTTGAGCACTCAAGGAGGAACCATGGTTGATGTCGCAACCGCTCGAGGACCTGTCGCTGCTTCCGACCTTGGTCGGACGCTCATGCACGAGCACATCTTCGTCCTCACTCCAGATGTGCAGCAGAACTACCCCGAAGAGTGGGGCAACGAAGGAGACCGAATCGACGATGCCGTCGCCAAGTTGTCGGCACTCGCTGCTGCGGGAATCTCGACCATCGTCGACCCAACCGTGGTGGGCCTCGGTCGCTACCTCCCCCGAATCGCCGAAGTCGCCGCACGCGTTCCTGATCTCAACATCATCGTGGCCACTGGGTGCTACACCTACGACTCGGTGCCGTTCTTCTTCCACCACCGTGGACCCGCAGTTGGCGAAGTTCTCGGTATCGACGTCCCCGACCCCATGGTCGACTTCTTCATTGGCGACATCACCGAGGGCATCACCGGGACCGGTATCAAGGCCGGAATGCTCAAGTGCGCCATCGACCACCAAGGACCAACCAAGGGCGTTGAGCGGGTCATGCGTGCCGTGGCCAAGGCGCACCTCGCAACCGGGGTTCCCATCACGGTCCACACTCACCCTGAATCCCGTCAAGGTCTCGAGGTGCAGCGGATCATGGGTGAAGAAGGCGTCGCCCCCGAGGCAATCATCCTCGGCCACAGTGGCGACACCAACGACGCCGACCACTTGAGCGCTCTCGCTGAAGCAGGATTTTGGCTCGGCATGGACCGCTTCGGCATCAACCTCGCCACAACCTTTGAGGCTCGTGCCGACATCGTGGTCGAACTGTGTCGCCGCGGCTTTGCTGCAAAGATGGTGCTCAGCCACGATGCGGCCTGTTACATCGACTGGATTGAACCCGGAGCGATGGCCTTCATGCCCGACTGGCACTACCTCCACCTCACGGGCGAGGTCATCCCCTACCTGCTCGACCACGGGGTCACCGAAGCGCAGGTAGAGGAGATGCTCGTGGCCAATCCACGGGCAATCTTTGAGGGTGCGCGCCCCTAGGCCTGTCGCATCGGGTGCAGCGCCGTTGTCCACCGTTCGATCTCGTCGAGCATTGCATTCGCTGCCATCACCGATGCGTCGGGAGGGGTGAACACGCCGTTGTCGATCTGGGTTTGTGGGAAGGGCAGGTAGACGGCCTCGACGACTGCCACCATTCGAAGCGCTGCGGTGATCTGCTTCAGCTGTTGGACGGCTCGTGTGCCGGCGGAGACCCCGCCGTAGGAGACGAATCCCACTGGCTTGCGCTGCCACTCTTGGTAGAGGAAATCAATGGCGTTCTTCATCGCCGCATTCACGCCGTGGTTGTACTCGGGCACAACGAACACGTAGGCATCGCCTCGAGCGATCGTCGCCGACCAGGCCTTGGTGTGGTCGTGGACGTACTGGGCGAGCATGGGGTGGTTCGGCTCATCGAACAACGGGAGTCCCGCATCGGCGACATCGACGATCTCAACCTCAAAGGCTGGGTGGCTCGCAGCAATTCCCGCGATCCACGTGGCGATCGACGGACCGATTCGCCCCGGGCGCGTTGATCCAATGATGACCTGCAGTACGGGCTTCGGCACGATTCCTCCGTGGAGATTGGCAGCCCCGCCACTCTAGGAGGTCGCCGAAAGCGCTCCTGCGTCCTCTTCAGCGCGCGAATCGCTCAAGAGGGGGAATCCAACGAGGGGGAACACGAGCACCGACAACATCCCCGCCGCCACAATCGCCGATGCGTTCACGGCGAGCATGGTGTGGGTCTCGAGCCCAATTTGGGTCAGCACCACGAGCAGGGGCAACGCTGTCGACTGGAGGACTGCAAATCCCCACCTCGATCGTCGGTCGAGATCTCGGCGGTAGAGGACGAGTGCAGGAACTCCCCGGACGACGAAGAACAACAGGCAGAAGATCGGGACCCGCAGCGCACCGAGGGTTGCAAAGAAGTGCGCGTCCATCCCCATCCCACTCACGATGAAGAAGATCGGGATGAAGAACCCATACCCCACGGCATCGAGCTTCGGTTCGAGTCCTTCTGCCTGCTCCTCGGTGATGCCGAGGCGGATCACCATTCCCGCAGCGAAGGCACCGAGGAGGAGGTCGATGCCGAGGTGTACCGCAAGGGCGGTCATCGCCACCACGAAGAACAGCACGAGTCGAATGGGCAGTTGCGTCGAACTGTGGAGTTGACGTTGGAGCGCAGCGAGCACCCGCGGCGGTTGGCGTCGGGTCGCCAAGAACAAGAGTCCGCCGACGAGGACGATGAAGGACCCGAGCACGAGGAGTTGGTTGGCGGGGTCGTGGGCCCCCACGAGCACTGTGATCGCCACAATGGGGCCGAACTCTCCCACCGAACCAGCAGCGAGCAGCAAGGTTCCCTGTCGACTTCCGAGGAGCCCTCGATCTCGAAGCATCGGCAGCAAGGTCCCAATTGCCGTCGTGGTGCAGCACAAGCCAAGCAGGAGTGTGGAGATTGCGAAGCCGGTCGCCACGAGGATGACGGCCACGATCAATCCAAGGACGAGACTGGCCGTCCAGGCCAAGAGTGCAGTGATGATGGGGCGTCCAGCAACCGCACGGACCTCGACTTCGTAGCCAGCCATGAAGAACAAGAGGCACAACCCGAGCGTCGAGAACTCGTGGATCGATGCGTCGACGTGAACGAGGTTGAGGAGCGATGGACCGATCGCCATGCCAAAGAGGAGTTCGAAGAGCACCGACGGCACTCGAAGTCGCTTGGCGAACTCTGCACAGATGGGTGCAGCGACACCAACCGCGGAGATGATGAGCAGACCATGCGTTGGATCCTCAGCCACGGAGGAAGGGTAGCCGCCTCACTCCTCGTCGCCGGAGCGCTCAGCTCGACCGGAGGCGAACCCTCCCGTTGTTCACCTCGTGACCCTCTCGCCGAAGGCGTCGTTCCTGCTCGGCGGCGAGGTGCTCGGGAAGTTGACCATTGGCTCGCACGACGCGGTGCCAGGGCAGTTCGTCGCCGTAGAGCGAGAGGACGGTACCGACATACCTCGGGCCACCACACCCTGCGGCTCGCGCCACCTCACCGTAGGTCCACAGATCCCCCTCCGGGATCGCAGCGACGACGGCAGCAATGGCTCGTGCCGAAGTGGACTGCCCCACCCTCAGCGAAATTCAGGCTGGTTGGCCGTGATGCCCCTCGGCAGGATCACACTCCGAAGATCGTCGAGGAGCTCGTCAGGATCTTCGGCGACCATGATCGAGTCGGCGTACTGCTCAGCAATGAATCCCTGGTCGACAGCCCGGTCGATGAATTCGAGCAGGGGGTCGAAGTACCCGTTGATATTGAGAACGCCACACGGCTTGGCGTGGACGCCGAGCTGGTTCCAGGTGACCGTCTCCATGAACTCATCGAGCGTGCCGAATCCCCCAGGGAGCACGATGGAGGCATCGGCGAGATCAGCCATTCGAGCCTTTCGGATGTGCATCGACGGGACGACCTCCAAGGTGGTGATCCCGGGGTGACCGACTTCTGCTGCGTGGAGAGCATCGGTAATCACACCGAGCACTTCTCCACCAGAAGCCATCGTGGCATCAGCCACGACACCCATGAGTCCAACCGATCCTCCGCCGTAGACCAGGGTCAAGGATCGCTCCGCCAGGGTCCGTCCGAGCGCTCCTGCGACCTCGGCGTAGACCGGCAAAGCACCTGTCTTTGAACCGCAGTAGACGGCGATGGCATTCCATGATCGGAGCTCTGCGAGTGACATGGCCTCCATTGTCCTCGGTCAGCCCGCAAAAGTGGTGTCACCTACGATTCGTCCATGACCGCACCCCACCAGCCTCGTTCCTCCGGCTACGCAGCGGGACCCTGGCCGGCAGAGGATGGCGGCCCGCAACGTCAGGGCCTCGTGGAGGGACTCGGGAGCCTCGTGCCCGGGGTGGACGAGGCGTTCTCGGTGGTGTCACGCCTGCAGATCGCCACCACGATGGTCATCACGCCAAGTTCCGATGCCACCTACCTCCTCACCCACGGCATTGGCGACGAGGCAACGGTGGCCGTCGAGCAGATCGACCCCGACACCCTCGCGACCATCGCTCGCTCCGCCGATCTCCCCGGTGGACGCATCTGGCCAGGTGGGATTGGGGCCCACGCCAACGGCGACCTCTACGTGGCCTTCGGCCGACACCTGCACCGGCTCTCGAAGTCGCTCGACCTCCTTGCCAGCGTGGAGCTCTCCGTCGACGCCCCCCACAACTCCTTCGTCATCACCGACTCCGGACACCTCGTGGTCAAAGACTTCGGCGGTCGCCTCCCGAGTGGCTGGACCGGGGATGGCACCTGCACGATCTCGGTCCTCGATGCGCAGTTGACACTCCTCAGCCAACTCCGCCTCGACGAAGGATCGATCGCTCGGCTCTCCTGCTGGGGCGACGACGTCGTCGTCATCGGGATCGATCACTGCATCACGGCCCGAGTTTCCCGCGATGGGATCATCACCGAAGTTCGACGCACCAAGTATCGGACCGAAGCCGGCCAAGGGTATGGGTGGGATCCGGTACTCGTCGATCGCACCGCTTACTTCTTGGACAACGGCGAAGGCAGCGAGGCCTTCGACGGGAGTTTCACCGGCAAGGGGATTGCCACCGCACCACTGCGCCTCCACGCCGTCAACATCGACTCCGGAGACCATTCGAGCGCGGAGATCTGCGGACTGCCCGGCGGCCTCATTGCCAACCCGCCACTCGTCGATCCCGGTCGCGGCATCGCCGTTGGCTACGACTCTTCCAACGGCGTCATCAGCGCGTTCGATGTCGCCGGTGGGGTTATCGGCCCACTCCGGTGGCAGCGACTCCAGCACCACGCCAGCCACCTCCTCGCCTCGAGCGACCTCGGTGAGCTCGTGACCTTCGACTTCAACGCTGGAGCCGGCGTGGACGAACTCGTCGTACTCTCCATCGACACCGGAGAGGAGCTCGCGAGGAGTGCGACGGATTCACCCGTCCAGTCAGTGCTGTTTCCTTCCCCAGGACGAGACCGCTCGATCTACTACTGCTCCCTCACCACGGTGGCGAAGATCAGCGTCCACACCGTCAAGGGGTAAGCGGTTGGCAGTCCCGCAGTCGAGGTCCAGCGTCGCACTCGGTGCCGCATACACCCCGACGAGTCGACGGGAATTACGACGAGCCGCCCATCCGCAGCTCATCGAGGTCCCCATCCCATCCAGAGCCCCGGAGTGCTCGCGCATCGGCACCGGAAATGCCTTCCCGTTCGAGCACCTGGAGGTCGTGGCTGGCGCCGTCGCCCTGGATCGTCAGCCGGTACCGCTTCACGTCATCTGGACACGCCGTCGCATTCATCGTCGGGGTTGTGCGAGCCATACGCCAACACTACGACGCATCGCCCCAATGCTGACGGCCAGGCGCGCCAGGCCCTCGACTCAAGGAACCGTGGAGTGCTCAGGTGGAAAGGCGCGTCAGCACGAGTTCGTCGAGGCGGGCGAGCTGCTGTCGCTTGAGATCGGCTGCATCGCTCGGGTTGCCGTATCGGAACTCGTACCCGTGCTTCCTGCCAGCGCCGATACCGGAACGGATCGTCGCTCGCATGATGGCTTCGAGGTCGCTCGGTTCGGTCGGCACGTAGACCTCGGGGCAGACCCGAACTCCAGCGTCGATCGGCAGGATCTCCCCCGCTGGTGTGATTGACGGGCAGTCGAGGAAGATTCCGGCCACCGCGTTGCGATGCGTCAGCGCTGATCCACGATTCTGCTCGACGATGATGCGCTCGGTACCTGCACTCGCCGCACCAACGACGAGCGCCTTGGAGAAACGATCCACGTCTCGGAGGCTGGCTTGTGCACCTGAGGGGGCGAGGATCACGATCTGCCCTCCTCGAGTGGTGGTCTCAATGAGGTGCGCTGACGTTCGTTGGTTCATCTCTGACACCATGGATGACCCGAGTTCTCGGCGAGCGTGACGACCCGATCCATTGCTCGAGATCGTGGTCACGACGTCGCACATTGGCAACAGGAGTCCTTCGAGCAGCGGGACCCCGGTGACGAGCCGAAACGCATCGTGGTCGAGCATCGACAGCACTCGGTTGAGCACGATGCACTGATCTCGAGCTGGATCATCGGGGGCTGCAAAGGGATTGTCCTTCGGGAGGTCAGCTCGAATCTGTAGGGACTTGAGGGCAACGAAACCAAGGTCGTGGAACTGCACGTGCGGGGTGATGATGAAGAGGTTGCCGCGACGGCGCTCCATGAAGTCGCACAGCGCAGGATCGGTGTAGAGCGCGGTCATCTGCTCGCCGAGGCGATCCCACGCATCCTCGGAGATGAACAGCTTCACGAGGAGATCGAGCAGTGTGGCCCGCAGTGCCGTGATCTTGTCCGCCCGCTCGGCGGGTTTGGTGAAGACCACCTTCTTCGGGTTGAAGAGATCGAGGTCCCATGGATCGTCATCTCGGGACCTGACGGAGAACGCGTCGAGCCACGTTCCCTGGTGCGCCTGAATGTCGAGTGCCCTGTAGACGTCATCGGAGGAGAACTCCGGCGTCCGGTTCCACGGTCGTTCAGCCATGCTGCCCCCTTCCCAGGTCGCCATCGTAGAACGATGCAATCCTCACGTGCAGGCTTAATGTGCCAGAGTGAACCGCAGCGGGAGGTGCGATGGACCCCAGATGCCGAACGTGGAGGGCTTCCAGGTGGCCGGGCCGTCGAGCGACACCGTCTCGAAGGTTGCCGCCAACACGGTGAGCGCCTCTTGGAGTTCGGCGCGAGCGAGTGCTGCACCGAGGCAGTGATGGATCCCGGAACCGAACGTCAAGTGCTGGCTCTGTCGCTCGGCCGTGATGTCGAAGTCGCTCGGATGCTCGAAGCGATCGGGATTCCGATTCGCCCCAGCGAGGTGCACCGAGACGATGGTTCCCTCAGGGAACACCACGTCGTTGAAGACCAAGTCTTCGGAGGCGTAGCGAACGGTGGACCGCACGGCACCGAGGTAGCGCATGGACTCTTCAACCGCTCTCCCGGCGAGCGACGGATTGGCTCGGAGGATGGCCCACTGCTCGGGATTCTCGGCGAAGAGCGCCATGGCGCAGCCGAGCTGGTTCCTCGTGGTGTCGGTTCCCGCCATCAAGATTGCCTCGGCGAGCATGCAGAGTTCTTCGGTCGACAGGCGATCGCCGTCTTCTTCGGCAGCGATCATTGCCGAGAGGAGATCGTCCTTGGGACCTGCACGGCGGACGGCAACGAGGTCAGCGATGTAGGCCGCCAAGGCTTCGCCGGCTGCGTTGATGGCGGGAAGGTCCTCGGCGAGGTTCTGGTTGAAGACCTTGAAGATGTCGGTCGCCCATTCACTGAACTGCGCCCAGTCACTCGCTGGGGCGCCGAGGACTTCGCAGATGATCGGGATCGGATACGGCTCACACACATCGGTGACGAGCTCGAGCCGCCCCGCACTGAGGTGGGGTCGGATGAGATCAGCGATGAGCGTCCGCATCATCGGTCGATGAGAGTCGACAGCCCCCGGCGTGAACGCTGGACTCACCAACCGACGGAGTCGGGTGTGGGCGTCGCCCTCCATGGAGAGGATCGACTCGCGTCGAGGAGGACCGGCCACCGGCGAATCGGGATCGAGCCCGTTCAACTCTCGGATGAGGCGAATACCGTTGAAGAACCGACGCTCACGCAGTGCGGAGACCCCTTCGTCGTAGGAGAGGATCGCGTAGCCGAGTTCGCTCTTGGCAATCCAGGTCTCCTCTGCCAGCGCGGTGGCAACCGCCACCGCCTCTGCACGCGGGAGCCCCATGATGTCGAGGGTTGGGAGTTCAAGGTCAGAAACGAGCGTGGGCATAGTGCACCTCCACGAATGACCGTAGTTCGTCAGCCCCGACCGCAAGAATGGCCGAGGGTACGGGAGTAAGGTAGGCCGTCATCCAAACCGGCCGTGCGCCGATGAACCCAAGTGGAGCAACCGTGAAGATCGATGCCGTCATTGAGATCCCCCGTGGCAGTCAGAACAAGTACGAGTACGACCACGAGTCCCACGCCATTCGCCTCGACCGCCACATGATCGTCTCGATGGGCTACCCCGCCGAGTACGGCTTCATCCCTGACACCTTGGGCGGCGACGGCGACCCCCTCGACGTCCTCGTCCTCACCGAGTACCCAACCTTCCCAGGTTGCGTCATTGAGGTGAAGCTCCTCGGCGTGTGCGAGATGGAGGACGAGAGCGGCCAGGATGCCAAGTTGATCGCCGTGCCCACCTACGACAAGCAGTGGAAGGACGTCGACGACATCGACGGCATCTCCAAGACCCACCTCGACCGGATCCAGCACTTCTTCACCGTCTACAAGGACTTGGATGAGGGCAAGTGGGTCAAGGTGACCGGTTGGAAGGGTCGCCAAGCCGCTGAAGCAGAACTCGAATCCTCCATCGCTCGCTTCAAGGAGAACGCCTGATGGCGCTGCAGGCTGGTCCGCTCGTTGACGGCGACGTCTCGGCGTCGGTCGATGGTGCCATTGGCACGATCTGGTTGAACCGGCCTGCCAAGCGCAACGCGGTCTCGCTCGAGAGCTGGGTAGGCATTCCTGCGCTCGTGCATCAACTCGAAGATGACCCAGCCGTCAAGGTCATCGTCTTCCGTGGGGTCGGCGACCACTTCTGCGGCGGTGCCGACATCGCCACCATTGGCGCACAGCTCACCGACGGTGATGGTCCGGGCTCCTACCGCCAGATCAACAAGGTGGCTGAAGAGACCATCGCTGCAGCGACCAAGCCCACTATTGCGATGCTCAAGGGGTACTGCGTCGGCGGTGGATGCCAAATCTCGCTGGCCTGCGATCTCCGCATCGCCGACACCACCGTGAAGATGGGCATCACCGTTGCCAAGTTGGGCTTCAGCTACCCCGGCTTCGCCTTGGAACGCTGCGCCCGCCTCATTGGAGCATCGAAGACCCGCTACATCTTGTACTCGGGCGACATCATCGACGCCGACCTCGTCGCGCAGTGGGGCATGGCCGATTTCGTGGTGGCTCCCGATGCGCTCGAGGCCAAGGTCGAAGCCGTCGCTACCATGATCGCTTCACGCTCGGCACTCACGATCCGCGCCACGAAGGAGCAACTCGCGTCCTTCGATGCGTCGAGCACCATCGCCGACGACGTGACGGCCTACTGGGAGCACGAAGCCAAGATTGGCCCCGACATCAGCGAAGGCGTGGACGCGTTCGTGAACAAGCGGACACCAGCGTTCACCTGGACGGGGCCGACCGCACCCCGCTGAGTTCAGGCGGTCAATTCCTTGCTCCGCCGCGCTGCGGCGTAGGGCAGCCAGGTTCCGCTGTCGAAGTCGTAGAGCTTGCAGACCTTGGTGTTGCTCCGGAAGTCTCGGAAGCGCAACTTCTCGTCGTGCACGACGTCAGGGAAATGCTCCTCGATGGCCTTGGCCGCCATGGGCAAGTTGTACATCGGAATACGAAGGTCGACGTGGTGGGGCGTGTGCACCATGATCCAGTGGAAGAAGAAGTCGAGTCCCTTCGGAACTCGGAGCACCGTCGTCCCTTCCATCTGACCGCGGAACTTGGTCCACTCAGCTCGCTTCCACCACCGAATCGTCGGCTGGACGTGGTGGACGTGGACGACTGACCCGATCATTACGCAGAACGCCAAGAACGGCAGGATCTCCACGCGAGTGATCATCCAGGCGATGCCGAAGAGTGAGTCACCTTGGGCCCAGGCGATGAGCGCTAAGCCAACGGCGAAGGCTCCGGCCCATCCGAGCACCACGGCTCGATCCCGATTGATAGCCTTCACCCAGCGGGCGGGGAACGGACCGGTGATCATCTTGTTCAACCACACCTCACGGAGGTAGTACGCCCCAGCACCGAACCAGGACCACTCGAAGCGGTGCCGCATTCGCTTCACGACGCCCATTGCCTGGTAGTCCTCGACGGTGTAGGGGTGCCAGACGAAGTCGTACCCCTGACGAACGGTGTAGGGGTGGTGCACGCGGTTGTGGCCGAGCACCCAACCTTCGTAGACGTGCATGCTGGGCAACATGGCGAGGTGTCCAACGATGGAGTTCGTCCGCTTGGACTTGAACAGAGCACCGTGCGCTGCGTCATGGCCAACCACGAAGAGCGCGGTGGTGATGAGGGCCATCACCACTTCGAGGCCTGCCACCACGAAGACATTGGAGAAGAGAATCAACGCGGTCACCACGGCGACGTACATCGCAACATCGCGAAGGAAGTACGCCATGCCCTTCCAGGTCGGGTTCTCGTACGCAGCGGCCGGAATGATGTCGATCACCGGCTTCAGCGATCCGGCTTGGACTGGCCGACCCTCGCTACGTTCTTCGAGTTCAAGATCAGCCACGAGGCACCCTTCTGTCGTCACTCTGACCCTACCCCGAGCGGGCCGGTCATCCTCCGCAGTGGAGAACAACGAAGAGGGCCTCAGGTAACGTGAAGCCATGGCTGCACAGCATGGGCGTCGTCACAGCAAATCGGTCTACATCCGGCGACGCATCGGCGTTGGAGTGGCAGCACTGGCAATCATCGTCGGCTTAAGCGTCGTGACCGCCGACTTCGTCCGCGCCAGTTCGTCGACGGCGAGCACCACCACGACGAGCACGGTTCCCGAAACGACCACGACGACGGTGAGCGCCACGCCGCTCACGCAGATCCCACCAGGTCCTCGCATCGCCCAACGTCGACTCAAGTTGATCGGGCAGTACTACTCGAACTCGATCACCCCGAAGTCCGTCAATGCCTCGGGAACCGGCTTCGTCTACGCCCAGAACATGGTGTACCGAAAGACCGTGTCGGTCTTCAACGCCCGAAGCGGCCGACTGGTCAAGACGATCTCCTCAGCTGTGGACCTGTCGAAGTTCGGTTACCCAGCGCTCAAGGGCACCGTGCTCGGTGCACCCGTCGAAGGTGCGTTCAGTCCCGACGGCAAGGACTACTGGATCACCAACTACTCCATGTATGGGCCGAATATGGGACCTGAGGGCCTCGACACCTGCTCGCCCAGCAGCGCCCGGGCGGCTGGCGACACGCCGGACTACGCCTACCGGATCGATACCGCGACGTGGAAGATCGACCGGGTAGTTCGCGTTGGCCTCGTCCCGAAGTTCATCGCCACATCGCCCGATGGGAAGTGGGTACTCGTCACCAACTGGTGCTCGTGGGATCTCAACTTGATTGCCACGTCCACCAATCGAGTGGTCACGACCATCCCCATGCCGGCCACCCCGCGTGGGATCGCCGTCGATCCAGCGTCGCACTTCGCCTACATCGCCATCATGGGTGGCGAAGATCTCGTGAAGGTTGACCTGCACACTGGCCGAATCGTCGGAACGATCTACTGCGGCCTCAATCCCCGAACGGTCGTCCTCAGCCCCGATGGTGCCTACGCCTACGTGTCCCTCAACGCACCAGGCGCGGTGACGAAGATCGATCTCGCCACTGGGCGCATCGTCGGCACGGTGCACACCGGCACTGAATGTCGTTCGCTCGTCATCTCAACGGACGGCTCTGCCCTCTTCGTCGTGAACTACGGCTCTGCGACGATGACCATGCTCCGAGCTCGGAACTTGGCGATCATCGAGACGGTGAACGTTCCGTCGGATCCCATCGGAATCACCTTCGATCCGTCGACGGCTCAGGTGTGGGTGTCGAGCTACTCCGGCTACATCACCCGATTCGCTCTTCGGTAACGCACGGCAATCGAGCACGTGACCGGGAGACCTCCGCACGCGTCGGTCGCCCCCTTCGCATGTGCAGTCACCATCCCGCAAAAAGTCAAACGCGCTCTCTAGAGTCGGTGCTGTTATCCACGGGCAGAGCGCCCACTAAGGGGGAACCACCATGGCAGCAAATTCCGCGTCGTCGAAGAAGATGGCGGCAGAACTCTTCGGCACTGCAGTGCTCGTGTACTTCGCCTGTGGGGTGGCAACCCTCACGTTCGGCAAGTTCCACCACCCACTCCCGATTCTCGGCACCGGCATGTCAGCTTCAGCTGGGATCGTGGCCACCTCGTTGGCGTTCGGCCTCGTCCTCATGGGTCTCATCTACGCCATCGGTTCGATTTCGGGCTGCCACGTCAACCCCGCCGTGACCATTGGCGCCCTGATCGCCAAGCGGATCACCCTGACCGATGCCATTGGTTACTGGATTGCGCAGTTCATCGGCGGCATTGTCGGAGCAGGCCTGCTGTGGTTCACCTTCAAGCAGTCGCCCAACTACATCCGCAAGAGCACGGGTCTCGGTGCTGACGGGTACGGCGTCCACTCCATGATCCACATCTCCGCTGGAGGAGCCTTCTTGGCAGAAGTCATCATGACCGCCATCTTCGTGTTCGTGATCCTGGCCGCAACTGGAAAGGCTGGCGCTGGCCTCGTCACGGGCCTCGTGATTGGCTTGACCCTCACCCTCGTCCACCTGTTCGGCATTTCTGTGGACGGCACCTCGGTAAACCCGGCCCGTTCCTTCGGGCCTGCACTCCTGCTCGGCGGCGACGCGCTCAAGCAGGTGTGGGTGTTCATCGTGGCACCCCTCGTTGGAGGCGCAGTGGCGGCCGTCACCTACCGATTCCTCCACGGCACCAACGACTGATCGTTCGTCCATTGTCGAAGGCGACCCCACGGGCACTGCCCGTGGGGTCGTTTGCTGTCGGTCCCCCTGCGCCGTCGCCGTGCTGCGGGTTGGATGTGGCGGTGCGAGACTAAACCCATGACTGCTCCACACCGTTTCGGCATCACCATTCCCTTCGATGGCGTCCCCTTGGCTGACCACGAAGCATGGTTCCACCGGCTCGTTGACCTCGGCTACAGCGACGTCTGGTCGGCCGAAGTCGACGGTGTCGACGGCTTCACCCCGCTCGCACTGGCCGCAGCATGGGAGCCGCGGCTCAACCTCGGCGTGGCCATCGTTCCAGCCTTCACCCGGGGTCCCGCACTCCTCGCCCAACAGATCGCCGGCATCGCCGAGGCAGCACCTGGTCGCTTCGCCTTCGGCCTCGGCGCGTCCTCGCAGGTCATCGTCGAACGGTGGAATGGGATTGCATTCACCGAGCCGTACCAGCGAGTGAAGGACACCTTGACCTTCTTGAAGGCAGCGCTCAGTGGCGAGAAGGTGGACATGGAGTGTCCATCGTTCACGGTTCGGGGCTTCAAGCTGGCACGTCCCATCCCCGAGGTGCCGAAGATCTACCTGGCCGCGCTGCGTCCAGGAATGCTGCGGCTCGCTGCCAACCATGCCGATGGCGCCATCCTCAACTGGTTGTCCGCCGAAGATGTCCGAACCGTGGTGGACGTCGTTGGCGAGGACACGCCGCTCACAGCTCGCATCTTCGTGCTCCCGACCGAAGATCGCGACTTGGCGCGCATGGTCGGGCGGCGGATGATCACGGCATACTTGAACGTCGAGGCCTACGCCCAGTTCCACCGGTGGCTCGGTCGAGGACCGGCCCTCGAGCCAATGTGGGAGGCCTGGGCTGCGGGAGACCGCAAGAAGGCTCTCGAGGTCATCCCCGATGAGGTCGTCGATGCGCTAATCGTGCATGGGTCCTTCGCTGAATGTCGAGCGCACATCGCCCGCTACGTCGCCAACGGCATCTCGGTGCCGAACCTCGCGGTCATCCCCTTCGGCGTCGACCTCGCCGAAGCCGTCGCCGCCCTGGCTCCCGCTGCTCGCTGACGTGGCCACCTTCTCGCTCGCGTTCACCACGTCGAAGTCACCCGAGGAAGCGTTCGCCTTCTTGGCCGATATGACCAACGCCGTGCAGTGGGACCCGAGCATCGTCGCCGTTGTCCGCCACGACGATGGCGACCTCGGCGTCGGGAGCAGCTTCGAGGTAACGCTCGGCTTCCTCGCCACGAAGAAGACCCTCGTCTACGCCGTGACCGAGTACGAACCACCAACTCGCGTCGTCCTCCGGGCGGAGACCTCACTGCTGCTCTCCGAAGATACGATCTCCATCACTCCCCACGATGAAGGATCAGAGATCACCTATCGAGCCAACTTGGCCGGAAAGGGTGTCCTCGGCATCGTCGATCCCCTCCTCCACCTCGTCATCGACGCGTTCGGGAAGGGTGCTGCCAAGGGCCTCCTCGAGAAGATGGTGCCGTCGTGAGTTCGAGAATCGCTCGAGTCATCGATCGGGCCCTCGAAGCCAGCATTGTGGGCTCCTTCACCAACATTGGCTCGAGCGTGCGGTCCCACCTCGACCACTGGGAGAACCCAGCATCTCTCGAAGGGCGAATCGTGGTCCTCACCGGTGCCACCTCAGGCATCGGTCGTGCTGCGGCGACCATGCTCGTCAACCTCGGCGCAGAGCTCCACATCGTGGGTCGCAGTGCGGACAAGGTGCACTCCACGGTGGACGCACTCAATGGACTCGGTCACCACGAGGTCACGGGCCACCTCGCCGATCTCGCCCTCCTGCACGACACTGCACGCTTGGAGCAAACCTTGCACGAGACGCTGCCTCGGATCGACGTCCTCATCCACAACGCTGGCGCCCTCCTCACCGACTTCACCGCGACCACCGAGGGCATCGAGACAACGGTGGTCGTGCACCTGCTCAGCCCAATCCTCCTCACCGAGCGCCTCATGGACTCCCTCAGTGCATCGTCCGTTGGCCGAGTGATCGTCATGACCTCAGGAGGGATGTACACCGAGCGGTTCGACGTCGAACGCCTCGAGATGACACCCAGCTCCTACCGCGGGACCGTGGCCTACGCACGAGCCAAGCGAGCACAAACCGTCTGGGTGACTGGAGCCAACGCTCGGTTCGGCGACCGAGTGGCGTTCCACCTCGTCCACCCCGGTTGGACGAACACTCCCGGCGTTGACGCTGCACTTCCCGGATTCGCCACCGTGACTCGCCCATTCCTCCGCTCGCCGGCCGCAGGCGCCGCTGATCTCGTGTGGTTGGCGTCCACACCGCCGCAGGTGCCCGCTGGCGGTCAACTCTGGCTCGATCGACAGCCCCGCCCGCTCCACCGCTTGCAGCGCACGCGTCTCAGCACCCCCGAGGAGGCCTCGTCCTACGACGATCTCATGGCCTTCGCCCACACCCGCATCGCGACCGCACTTCGAGATCAGTCCTGACGCTTCCGTGCGGTCGGTGCTAGGAACAAGAGCATGGACTTTCGCACTGCTGATGTCAGAGAACTCGCCGCGAGCGTCGCCAGTGGCGAGCGATCTGCACAAGAACTCGTCGCCCACGCGCTCGAACGCATCGACCACCTGAACGGAACCGTCAACGCCTTCGTTGCCGTGGCAGCTGAACGAGCGATGGCCGACGCAGCGGCACTCGATGCTCGGGTGCACGCCGGGCTGCCCGTCGGGCCACTGGCCGGCATTCCTGTTGGGGTGAAGGATCTCGAAGACGCAGCGGGTTTCGTCACCACCAACGGCGCTGCCATCTACCGAGACGCTCCCCCTGCAGCAGCAGACTCCGCGCTCGTCGCCCGCCTCCGGGCCGCTGGGTGCATCGTGGTCGGCAAGACCAACACCCCAGAGTTCGGATGGACGGCGAAGACCGACAACACCCTCTTCGGTACAACCACGAACCCCTGGAACCTCGAGCACACACCAGCTGGGTCCTCGGGCGGGAGCGCTGCTGCAGTGGCTGCAGGCATGGTTCCCCTGGCCACAGCATCCGATGGCGGTGGCTCAATCCGCATTCCCGCATCGGCCTGCGGCCTCGTGGGGTTCAAGCCGTCCTATGGGCGCATTCCCACCCCAGAAGGTGCACCAGGGTGGCTCGACCTCTCGGCCAAGGGCGTACTCGGTCGCCACGTCGGTGACGTTGTCACTGCGCTCAACGTTGCCGTTGGGCCAGACCCGAGTGATTCGACCAGCCTCCCGCTCCCACTCCGCCCCCTCGGCGAGCGCCTCGGCCGTCCCCTCAAGGTGCTGTGGTCAGAGAACCTCGGCTACGGCACGACCGATGCCGAGGTCCTCGCAGCGTGTCGGCGTGCCCTCGATGCCCTCGACGGTGCAGGTGTGCAGATCGTGGAGGCCACGAGTGCGTTCACTGATCCGTTCGACCCCTGGCTCACGATCGTCGGGGCCTGCCTCGAGCGGAGTTTCGCTCCGTTCCTCGAGACGGAGGACT
>Ga0214175_1000206_pt1 | contig 19133 bp, 28 predicted proteins | sample TroBogEpilimnion_17_FD_153013 | JGI IMG/M metagenome (GOLD analysis project Ga0214175, IMG submission 153013) | Freshwater microbial communities from Trout Bog Lake, WI - 09AUG2007 epilimnion | ecosystem: Environmental > Aquatic > Freshwater > Lake > Epilimnion/Euphotic zone | place: Trout Bog...
TGAACAGGCTGGTGGAGAATTTTATGAAGGATTTGCTGGAGGTACGAACTTTGTCAAATTTGCAGAAGATGATTTTGAAAAGTTCGCCGAGTTGATTGTTCGAGAGTGTATTGAAAAAGGTAATGTTTTAATGAAGTATTATATCAATAATCATTCTGAACAAAAGCAGGTTTTTTTATTGACGGCTATTGCTGATTATTCAAATGAAATTGAAAAACATTTTGGAGTTGAAAAATGAATATCTTTTATCTATCGCACGATGTAGAAGAATGTGCAAGATTCCATTGCGATAAGCACCTGATTAAAATGGTCTTAGAGTATAGCCAACTCTTGTCCACAGCGCACCGGGTGATTGACGGCACAGAATCTACAGGCAAGTCTGCTTCTGGTCGTATGATGCGCCGGTGGGTTCTTCCTGACGACCGTGAAGGTAAACTATACAAAGCAACTCATATCAACCATCCTTCTGCCATATGGGTGCGTAAGTCGTATGCCAATTATGTGTTTCTGTGGAAATTGTTAGAAGCACTCTGCACCGAATACACCTATCGTTATGGTAAAGTTCACAAGTGCCAAGAAACTGGTCTTGTTGATGAACTGATGTACCCACCAATGAACATTCCTGCACATGTAGAATTCACAGAACCTACACCTGCAATGCCTGAACATGTCAAAGTTGCCGGTAGTTCCATCAAGTCATATCACAACTATTACATAAATAATAAACAGCACTTGGCCAAATGGTCAGGTAAGATTAACTCTCGTAATGTCCCGGAGTGGTTTTCAGCAAAATGATTACCCAACAACTATTAAAAACACTGTTCGTTTATGAGGACGGAAATTTGTTATGGAAAAAACCATTATCAAATGTTTGTAAAGTCGGATCAATTGCTGGTTTTGTAAGACCACCACAAAATTACAGATACATAGGAATTGAAAAGAAATACTACTCAGCACATAGATTGATTTTTATGTACCACCATGGTTATTTACCTGATAATGTGGATCATAAAGATGGTAATGTGTTGAATAATAAGATTGAAAATTTGAGGCCTTGCACACATTCACAAAATTTATTCAATTCAAAGAAGCCTTCTTCCAACAAGAGTGGTTATAAAGGTGTTAGTTGGTATGAATCAAATAAAAAATGGTGTGCTAAAGTAAAAGTTGGTGAAAAGGCACATCGTAAATTTTTTGATGATATTGAAATGGCCAATGAGTGGGCAATGAAAACAAGAAACGAATTGCATGGTGAATTTGTTAAACATTTATAATAGAGGTGACTAAAATTCCTAGATACGATTTTCTAAACAAAGACACAGGTGAAGTAGAAATTCACACTATGTCATACACCAAATTGGATGAATTCAAGGAATCCAATCCACATCTTGAACGGTACTTTGCCGCAGAAGATTTGCCAGTCATGTCTGATGGTTCACGATTAAGCACTCCTGGTATCGGTAAACCAGATTCCAGCTTCGAAAAGTATGTTATCCAGCGTATGAAAGATACAATTCCTGGTAACACAATGTCCGGACACAAAACGAAAACGCCTAGAGAATGGTAAATCAACAAATTCCCGCACTTCTTGGTGGTGGTTTCTACAAACCACAAGTATATCTACAACCTACCAAGAAGAAATCTCAACCAAAAGTCCCTGTACTGCTTAGAAAGGATACAACTGTCTACAACAAAACTTCCAAATAAAAATCATAAACAACCAGCAAGGAAGACTTCAATGGCAAGCAATAGAAAAACTGCAATTCAAAAGCGTGAAGATGTGGCTGACGATACAGTAACATATATTCATCAACCAGTCACATCTAACGCATTAAAAATTAAATTAGACCACTTGAAAACTTTTGAGGCGTTGACACAGAATCAACAAAAGTTTTTTGATGCATATAAAAGGGGTGATTACTTCATGGGTCTATTAGGTTCACCAGGTGTAGGTAAAACATTCTTGGCATTGTATAGAGCAATTGAGGAAGTATTAGACAGAAGCAATCCGTTTGAACACGTTGTGGTAGTTCGTTCGGCAGTTCAGGTTCGTGACCAAGGTTATGTTCCTGGTACTTTGGAAGAAAAGATGGAGATTTATGAAGTGCCTTACAAAGAAATTTGTGAGACACTATTCGGTCGTAAAGATGCTTGGGACAGATTAAAGGAGCAAGGACATGCTAGATTTATCTCAACTACTGCTATTCGCGGCATTTCTATTGATAATTCTATCATCATTGTAGATGAATGTCAGTCTATGACCTTTCATGAGTTAAATTCTGTCATTTCCCGTGTTGGCCATCGTTCTAAGATTATCTTTATCGGTGACTTGAAACAGAATGACTTGATTAAGAGTAGGAACGATGTGTCTGGTCTACAATCTTTCTTAGATGTAGCACGACATATGGATGATTTTAGTGAGATTCAGTTTACACCAGATGATATTGTGCGTTCCAGTTTGGTTAAGTCTTGGATTGTGGCTTGTGATAGGTTGGGTTATTAGGATAAATAGGGTTACAGTATTAAAAATACATTAAGAGGCATGTGACAAATTAGGATATTGATGTTTGATTTTATACACCAAGAGTATATTTCGGAGTTATCATTATGTGATGAATTGATTGAATATCATTCACAAAGTGAAAAACATAGAGGATATGTTCTGGCAAAAGATGGTTCACTTGAAATTGATTTAAACACAAAAGATTCTTTTGATGTTAATTTGGCTGACGACTCTTTGGCCATAGATTACTTTGGAGATTTGAACAAAATTATTTTGTCATACATTGAAAAATATCCTTACTGTGCATCAGGTAATCAATGGTCGCTTGTTGAGCCTGTCGTCATTCAACACTATTCGCCCGGTGGTGGATTTAAAAAATGGCACACCGAAAGAAATGGATTTGGATTAAATAATCTGAAAAGACACTTGGTGTTTATGACATATCTAAATGATGTTACTGATGAAGGTGGTACGGAGTTCTTACACCAAAACAAAGTTTTTACACCCAAGAAAGGGTTAACTTTAATTTGGCCTGCTGATTGGACTCACACACATAGGGGTGTGGTTTCACCATCCCAAGATAAATATATCATCACTGGTTGGTTAAGTTTTATTTGAGGTTATATGATAAACGATGTTGATTTTGTATACGATTATTCAGACCTTCATCGGATGAACGTTCGGGTTAAGTTCCTGACTGGTAAGTTTGCAGATTTTATCATTGAATTCACAAATATCTGGCTTGATTACAGGCCTGATGGTAATGACTTTTCTTTTGATTACTTATTGTTTCAAATTCCAGAAAAGATGAAAGTCATGGATCAAGAAACCTTCCAAGAGTTTAAAGAACACATGGGATATACGCTTGTTGATATCATCTCACATCGTAAAAACAATAAAAATGATTGGAAAAGGCTCATTCGAGCAGATAAGATAACAGGTCGTAAATTTTGTTCTATTAAGATTGATGATAAATATTATAAAAAAACAATAAAGGTAAAACATGACAATTAACTCCAGTGGAACATTATCAATGGGTGGTTCTACCAGTGGACAATCTATTGAATTGGAATTGTACAATGGTGGACAGGGGTATAATAGCTCGGGTACCGCCTCAATTTCAATGAATGATTCTGCTGTTAGAACTTTGTTGGGCGTTTCTTCTGGTGCAATAAGTATGTCTAGTGCATATGGTAAATCTTCTTACACACCAACGGTCCACATATTCACATCGAGTGGAACTTTCACATATGTTGCTGGTATGGGTTCGATTTCTTATATTACTGTTGGTGGCGGCGGCGGTGGCCACGGTGGTATATCAAACGCCGCAGGTTCTGGTGGCACGGGTGGATATACTGTGACAGGAACAGCAACAATTAGTTCAAGTTTTACAGTTACAATTGGTGCCAGTGGTGCAGGCGGTTCGGGTGGCATAGGGTCTGGTGGTACTGGAGCCACAGGTGGAACAACACAATTTTCAGGTGGTTTGACTCAAGTGGCACCAGGTGGCGCTGGAGCATCGGGATATTCTTCTGCGGGTCTTAATGGTGGCAATTATGGCACCACATCTAACTTTCTTGGCACCACATATGGTCCGTATGGTGCAGCTGGAGCAGTAGGTCCATCACAACCAAACACTGCTGCAAACGGAACAAACCCCGGTGATGCTGGTCAAGGTGGTGGCCACGGGATTGCACAATATAGCATTTCAGGTTCACCCGGTGGTAATGGTGCGGCGGGTATAGCAGTAATTTATGGATAAAAGATATGTACACATACGCAATTATAGACAGTAACACAAATATAATTATAGATTCTTGTATTTGGAATGGAAAAACCGAAACTTGGCAAAATCCATATGCAAATACGTATTTGTTACAAACACAAAATAACTACATTGGTTGGGTCATAACAGGCAACAATATTGTAAATCCAGCAAACACAGAAGAATTTCTAATAGTATAAAGATATATCATGTTTAATTATTGTCCCCCACGGGAACTCAGTGACTTAAAATCAGAAACCTTTCCAGACGGCAAGCGTTATTACACACTAGATGATGGTACTCGTTTGCCCTCTGTAACCACCGTTCTTGGTGCACAAAAGAAACAGGCCATCTTTGAATGGCGTAAGCGTGTCGGTGAGGAAGAAGCTAACCGTATCAGTAAACAGGCCACATCACGTGGAACCAACGTCCACACGATTTGTGAGAACTATCTTAACAACAAGGTAGACTACATGAAAGGCATCATGCCTGATGCGTTGGAGTACTTCCTGTCTATCAAACCATATCTTAACAGGATTAACAACATTCATTACCAAGAGGCTGCTTTGTGGTCTAAACAACTTGGCATGGCTGGTCGTGTAGACGTTATTGCGGAATATGAAGGTGAGTTGGCAGTTATTGACTTTAAGACTGCATCCAGACCAAAATCCAGAGATTCCATCATGGATTATTTCTGGCAAACTACTGCATACAGTCTCATGTATGAAGAACTAATTGGAATTCCTATAAATAACCTAATCATCATCATGGCCGTGAAAGATTCTGAACCATTGATTTTTAAGGAAAAGACAAGCGACCACATTGACGGTTTAGTTGAAGCAATTCATTATTACCAGAAAACGCTTGCCAAGAATTAAACTTTCTGATAGGATACGAGACATGAAAAAACTTATTACTATTCTACTACTGTCATCTCTAGCAACTGTTGCTTCGGCACATTGCTGTTATCGTCAGACATATCACTGGGGCGGTCCTAGTGTCGGTTGGGTTCCATTGGCTGCAGGTGTTGTCATTGGTGCCGAACTTGCATCACAACCTAGATATGGTACTGTAATCGTTGAACAACCACCTGTATATGTACAACAACCAGTTGTTCAAGCACCACCACTAGGTTATCACTGGCAAGAAATGATTGACCCTCAAACAAACACTAAAAAGATTGTATTGGTACCAAATCAATGAAAGTCAAAAAATTAGTTCAAAAATTAAACCGTGCCGAGTTTCAACATAATCTCGACAAGGCAAAGAAACTCTGGATGAAATTGTTAAAGAAATCATTCAAAGGTAAGCACACCGAATCGGTGCGCTAATAATGATAGTAAACTTGGTATAAGAAAAGTGTTCTGGACGGCGGTTCGATTCCGCCCATCTCCACCAAAAGCATACTCCCTTGGGAAGTGGTTACCTGAGTGAGCGTTAGGACCGACATGACCAATCGGGAGTTCTTGGTAGTGTGCTTTTGATGGGGATGACCAGGTTTCGACAGGGTAAAGAGTAAGATATTCAGGCTATCCGTCAGAGTTGACGTAAACACTAAATCAAAAATAAACGCAAACGATGAACGTTTCTTGATGGCTGCGTAAGCACCGTCTGGGGTTTCGCCAACTGTCCTTATTAACCAATCAGTTGGCATTTAATTTTAACTTAAAGGAGTTTTTTAATGAAGAAGTTAGTTCTATTGGCCACTTTGATGGCTGCATTTGGAGTTGCATCGGCCGTTGAAGTTGGTGTTAATGGTTCTATCGACAACTACAGCAAGAATGACCGCACTGGTTATGGTTTGACTGTTGGCCAACATTTTGGCAAGTTCAGTGTTACCGCTGAAGCTGACCGTGAAGCCAAACGTGATTTGAACAAGTTCAGCGCAGTCGCTGGTTATGATGTTTTGACTTTGGGTTCAGCAACTTTGACTGCTAAGGCTGGTCTAGGTTACTTGGACAAGACTGGTGTTAAAGGCAATGAGCACTATGTTGCTCTAGTTGGTGCAGGTGTTTCTGTTCCAGTTACTAAATCATTGGCTTTGACTGTTGATTATCGTTATCAAGACGGTGACCGTAAAGTCAAATTGTATGACGGCAATACTGTTGCTGTAGGTGCAAAGTACTCTTTCTAAGAGTCCTATAAGTTTCGGTGGGTTCTTACAAAACCCACCTTTTTCAACTGGAGAATTCAATGCGAAGTAAACTCATACTTGTAGCAGTATTCTTTTCAGCAATCATCTTGATGGTTTCTTGTATCAACGTTGATACTTATAACCTGCCTTTTAAGACCACTTACAATGCGTTACCTGATGACACTAAAGTCCAAGTAACTTGTTTGGCACAAAATATTTACCATGAAGCCGCTTATGAACCTATTGAGGGTCAGAAGGCCGTTGCTTTCGTAACTATTAACCGTGTACAATCTGGATATGCAGACACTATCTGCTCCGTGGTCAAACAGAAGACTGGTAAGACCTGTCAGTTTTCTTGGTATTGCGAAAAGAAGAATGGAAAGGGCTTGCCAATCCATGACGAGAAGTTATATAATGAAATTTTGGAACTCGCTACAAACTTAATTGTAAACTACGAGAGGCAGAACGATGTTACTGAAGGTTCGACATACTATCATGCGGATTACGTCCATCCTGGATGGCGTCACTTGGAGAAAGTCAAACAAATCGGAAGACACATCTTCTACCGTTCCGAAAGAGACTCAATTGATAGAAACAAGGAAATCATTTAACATGGAAAACCAAGATTCACATATGAAAATTGTTGTTACCTCATTGGTGTGTATCACCATTATTGTTGTATCGGTAATCATTAGTGGTTATTTGTCAAATACAAATGATCGAAACAACATGGCAAAGAACATGGACACCGCCATTCAAAAAGGTATTGACCCTATCTCTGTTAAGTGTGCATATGCAACACAAGCAGATAACCTTTGCATGGTTTATGCATTGAAGGTCAAATAATGCCCACTAAAGATGAAATTCGTGAATTCTCTCTGAAAATTGCGGAGATTGCTGAAGAATATAATATTCATTGTATGGATGCAATCATTCAATACTGTGAAGAATCAGGTATTGAAATTGAGGTGGCTGCCACCTTGATTTCATCACACCTTAAAGCAAGAATCCGTGAAGAAGCACAATCAGTTAATCTGATTAAAAAGTCGAGTCGGTTACCTATTGTATGATATAATATTCATCCGGTTTTCTTTTTAATTTGGAAGAAATGTTGGACTTTGTACAGTTCATAAATTCGGCCGCTGATGTTACTGATTCAAATAATCCAAAAGGTGTCATTATTCTTTTTCTCTTTTTCGGTATAGGTTTGCCTTTTTTCGAATTTGATAAATTCTGTTTATGGTGTTCTGAAAAAATCATCCCTTTTCTACCGTTTGAAATATTAGTTTTATGTTCCGAACTTTTTGGTCCTAACATTTTTTTGATAGAATTCTCCGTGTGTTTAAAACCTAAATTGAAACCTTTCATTCCCTTATTCCACGGAGATTTGTTATAGTGGATACTATTCATACCTGAAATTTTATTTAAGGTTTCTTGTGTATGTTTGTAATTCTCTACACCATCACCTCCATCGGTTTTATTTCTTAATATTCCTGTGCCTATGTCAATTCTACCATACCATCTTATCATTCGGCGTTCCAAAGCTAGTGCTCCAACTTCAGTTAAATTACATTCAACAATTATGACTCGTGATTTGTCTTTTGGTGGCTTAATTTCTTTTTTAGATTTTAACCAAGCTCGTGTTTTTTGACCTTTTCCAAAATAATATGGTGTATTATCTGGACGTAGATATGCATAAACATAAGAACCGGGTGGTGTGTTGGTTTTGGAATAAATATCCATGCTGACATTCCTTTACAATGTTAGAGTAGGTGCGAACGGCTAATTCGGTGACCTACACTTATTTATAATAGATATGACAGAAAATACTGGTTTCGAAGCGTACAAACTTTATTCTGCAATGAAGTTACACTTCACCTCTAAATCCTATGATTATTTCCGATACAACGGAAAAACTAACGTGTCACAGGATAACTTTTTAAAGAATAAAGCAAAATATCAATTCTACAAATTGTCCCGTAAGTATTCACTGGACGAATTGCGTAACTTTTATTTGGCGAATTTCATTTATGGCAGTTCAACATGGGTTGGTGAAATGACTGGACCTGAGGGTGAAGTGGCATACAAAAAGTGGCAAAAGATTAACCAGAGCTTGACATATGTCTTTGAAAATGATATACTTGGTCTTATTGGAAATGATGCGCCAGAACAAATGTTGATTGTCAATGATGGTCAACATCCAACTTTACTCCGTGAGGTTATGTCTGGCACTATCTCTATGGAAAGTTTGTGTATACTTAATGATATTATGAACTTCTTTCCCATGTGGGACCGTAAAATCAATGATGATATTATCTGGCCCAATTGGCGATTGAAATGTGAAAAGTATACACCTTTTATCCAATACGATAAAGTTAAATTCAAAAATATACTTAAAGAAGTGATTATAGAACATGCCTAAATTTACCAAAATCTACCTTGATATGGACGGTGTAATTGCCGATTTTCATAAACGATACCATGAAATCCACAATACAAGTCCATCAAGTGATGATGCTCGTAAAAGGTTTGGTCAACGTTTTGCTAACTTTATTCAAAACAAAGAATTTCAGAACCTTGATCTGATGCCTGATGCTAATGTATTGTTGACTTATCTTAATCGTTGTGGTGTTCCTGTAGAGATTCTATCTTCTACTGCACGACCAGTAAACAATGCTGAAATTTCTCGTCAAAAAGAAATCTGGCTTGGTAAACACAACATCAACTATCCTGCAAATTTTGTACCAGGTAAAGCACTAAAGTACAAGTTTGCCGATGAAAATTCCATTATCATTGATGACACTCAATCTGTTATCGATGATTGGAACAAAGCAGGTGGTACTGGCATTCATCACCATGATGCCTTGACAACCATCTCCATATTAGATACACTCCTGCGTGTATAAATATGGTTATATTATGTACAATGTGGACAATCCGTTTTAATTTTAATACTCCGTTTTATAAGGAAATAATATGAGTTCATTTGCAAACCTCAAACGTCAATCTGGCAACTTGGATAAGCTTGCCAAAGCAGTCGAAGCATTAAATTCTAATGCCGCTACCGACAACAAAGACAACTATTGGAAACCAGAAGTAGACAAAGCAGGTAATGGTTCTGCCGTTATCCGTTTCTTGCCTGCGCCAGCAGTTGATGGTGATGATGCGTTGCCTTGGGTTAAGATTTTTGGTCACGGCTTCCAGGGTCCTGGTGGCTGGTTGATTGATAACTGCTTGACAACCAAGAATCAACAATGTCCTGTGTGTGAACACAACAACAAGTTGTGGAATTCTGGTATTGAAGCCAACAAAGAAATCGTCCGTAAGCAAAAACGTAAGTTGAATTACATTGCTAACGTGTATATCGTTTCTGATCCTAAGCATCCAGAGAATGAAGGACAAGTTAAATTGTTCAAGTTCGGTGCCAAGATTTTTGAGAAGATTACAGGTGCAATGAATCCTGCTTTCGAAGATGAAGTTGCTATCAACCCATTCGATATGTGGACTGGTGCAAACTTCAAGTTGCGTATCACTAAAGTTGCTGGTTACCAAAACTACGACAAGTCTGAATTTGCCGCACCATCTGTCCTATTGGAAGATGACGATGAATTGGAAAAGATTTGGAAGGCAGAACACTCTCTTGCAGAGTTGGTTGCAGAGAAAGAATTCAAGTCTTATGATGACTTGAAGGTTCGTCTTGAAAAGGTTCTTGGTCTTAATGGTGAAACACCAGTAGCAAAAACTACTGTTGAAACTATCAAAGAACAAGTTCGTAAAGCACCTAAAGTAGAAGCTGACGATCCTCCATTTGAAACAGAAGATGATGACTTGGCTTACTTCAGCAAGTTGGCTGAAGATTAAACTCTACGTATATTAGTCTCAATGATCCAGCGTAATGTTGGATCAACTTCTCTTACGTTGAAGTTATCACCATAACTCACAGTATCATCGGACTTAGCAGTTCTGTTGATACTCTTAGAGTTGTCGACCACAATAGGTTTTAATGAACCTGTTGTGGTTTTTTCATTTTGGTTCTCAGCAATTGCTGCTTGCACTCTTGATGACACAGCACTCGGTGATGATCCAGCCGGTGTTGCGGTCATAGAACCTACGGTTGGTGGTGAAACAAAGCCTCTACCTGCGCCTGCGGAAGAGGCAGGAGAAGTACTACCGGCAGTAGGTGTAGGTGATGGTGTGGTCGTTGCAGATGCAGTTTTAGGAGGTGCAATAGGTGTACTTTCAACCTTTGTTGCAGTTTCAGTGCCTGTAATCTCTTTGATAGAATCCGAAATGTCTTGCAGTCTAGCACTTGATGCTCTTGGATCATCATCTTCAGGGAATACACCATAAGTTTCTTTATAGATGTCTCTGGCCATCAGTGCAACATCTATTGCAACAGAACCAGCAGTACCGACACCAGGAATAGTACCAAGTGCACCAGATGTTGCTTCAGCAGCCGCACCTTTGAAATCGCCCGCCATTGCACGGTCAGCAGCAAACCAAAGACCTGCGCCAAGACCAATCAATGGTATCTTTTTAACTATCGATTTGCCTGCGGCACCTAAAGCCTTGGTGACTGCCTTCTTAATCAATGTCTTATCTGCAACTTTTGATGCTGCTTTGCCAACAGATTCAGCGGCTTCTTTTCCTGCAACTTTACCTAAGCCTTTTGCTGCGGCTCTTTGTGCAATCTTTTCTTCAGCAGTCATTAAGAAACCAGGTTTCTCAGCAATCTTGGTTACGGTTGTTGCAGACTTGCTTGCAACTTCAGTGGCAACCTTTTCACCAGCAGAACCAGTTAAGAATTTACCAAGTTTACCAATGCCTTTACCAACCGAACGATTGGCACGTAGAACAGATTTGACCAAGTTTCTACCAATCTTGGTCTTTAACATTCTTTTAAGTGCAAACTTACCGCCTTGATATGCGGCAACACCTTCAATTATGTCACCAACTACACTACTACTATCACCTTCACCACCGGCACCACCGACACCAACTGGTGTGGCAGTTTTACCACCAGCGGATTTGATGACTTCTTTATTCCATTCAGTGCGTTCTTTCTTACGTGCCTTTTCTTCATCACGGTCTAGTTCATGTTGCTTGATATCTTCCTCATGATACTTCTTCATAAGGTTAAGTAATCGTGCCATTAAGTCACCAGTACCGTCACCTTTACGGAATCTACGTTGCTGGTTTTCAGAAACAGAAGTATATGTTGCAGTGTCTAATGCACCAACTTTCTTGCCTGTTGTAGCAGGATTACTTACTGCTTTAATTTTTGATTTTGTACGTCTACGACCAGTGAAATACTCCAAGTCATTATCACTACGACCAGTGGCCAAACCCAAAATGGTCGCACCAAGTGGACCAGTAAATCTTCTTGCAATACTCAATGGGTCAAATGCCTCTTGGAACCCCATCATTTTGGCTTCAAAAGATTCTGATAAAGTCTTTGTTATGGCACCAAAACCATGACCTTCTAATAGATTTTCTCTAAACAGGTCTTTCAATCCGGTGTTTCTAATTGCACGGCCTTTGTTACGAGACATGCCACCTTCAGTTTGTGTTTTATCTTGAGGTTTTTCTGCCTCTTTATTTTCAATTGGTGTGTTTGGATTACCCAAAACTTCTTTTTCTTTTCTACTTGCCAAACGTCCAAAACCACCTTTTTTGTGCACCTCGTACCATGCACCCTTACCTCCAAAGGCCTTTTTGTCCCAAAGGAAATCTTTTTTACCTGCTTTTCTTACTATTGGTTGGTCCATTATACGTAACTCAGTTTATTTTGTAATAGTTGTGGTGCGTCAGACATGGGTGGTCGTTGAACGATGTTGACAGTTTTTGGTCTTATTGTATTATTTACAACAGTTGAATTGTTCACTAAAGCCAAAGTGCCACCGTCAGAATCTTTCTTCATGTCGGAGTTCTCGGTAGAAACCTTATTTAACTGTTGACCAACAGAAGGTGCGGTTGTTTGTGGTGTAACAACTGCCACCCTAGTTGGTTCTGGTGATCCTGGTGTTGTTGAACCATCTGGTTTTACAATAGCAACTCTACCAGGAGTGAAACCTTCAACTTTTTCAGAAGCTTTCAACCATGCTTGTTTTTGACTCTCATTCAAACTTGCAACTGCTGTTGAATCTGGTACACCAATAGCAGTAGTCACTTGTTTTATGTAATTCTCTGTATTGTTTTCTGAAGGTGGTGCATATTTGCTTATTGCTTGACGAACACTAAGATTCTTATACAAGTTTGAATTAAACAAAAGATTATATCTTGCCTTTTCACCTGCCTCTAGTGTTGGGAAAACAGCAAAACCACCTGATTCACCAATAGAACCATTCTCTTTAGCAATAGAACCATTTCTTAAATTTCCAGGATTATTGTTGCGCCAAGAGATTGTTCCACCTTCACGTGATTCAACTGAACCATCAGGTAAAGGAATCTTAGTAAAAATACCAGCATTCAAAAATTTACCCGATGCAACACCTTTTGCTGCCAAGGTTGCACCGGCTGCACCAGCAGCTGCGGCACCAACTGGACTACTCAACACAGAACCAATACCACGGGAAACTGCACTAATGCCTCTTGAGGTTGTAGATAAAGCGAACTTAGCAACACTACTCAATACACCTTCTTTTGGTTCTGGTTTACCGAAATTTTGTAATGGATGACCAGCAGAAGCAGGTGTTGCGTTTGTCTGAGTAACTCTCTGTACCACCTCAGGATGTTCTTCTGCACCAATTTTGGAGACTTTCTCCAACGTGGCACCTTTGCGTGTCAATGATTGTTCTTCTGGTTCCCTATCACCTTTAATTTGACGCAATAGAGATTCATGTGCACGTTTTTCTTTTTCGTGTTCTTCTTTTTTAAAGTCTCTGGTCAACTCTCGTTGAGTTTTTGTTTGTTCACGAGCAGCCTTCATGAAGTTGATTACTTTGGCAACAACATCGGCAACACCGTCACCTTTTCTCATTCTTTGTTTCTGGTCTTCAGAAATTGAAGAATAGTTGGCAGTGTCTAACTTACCAACTTTTTTACCACTATTTGGTGCAACCTTGATTGGGTCTTTTTTATCGTCTTGACCAGTCAACTTATTGACAGTATCATCACCCAATGGTTTGCCCATGGCATTTGACATCGTTTGTGGGTCAAATTTCTTTTTGATTTTGTTGACCGTATTGACAGTCTTTTCACTTGGCTTCGGTTTGAACAAGGCAGGAGTCTGCCCCGAAATCTTGTTCGGTTTAGGACCCCCACCAAGTAATGAAGCTATCTGTGTCATCTACTGTTGTTTTTCTGCTTAATTTTTTCGTTTTCTTCTTCAATGTATTGTGTAAGCATAACAACGTAAATATCTCTTTCCCAAGGCATCATCGATTCAAGTTCTGTCAAACTATACTTGTGGTGTTGCATCAATGCAAAATTTGTAGTATAGTAATTCCTTAGGGTATCATGACGAAATGTTAACCGAAAAAATCTTCTAGCCCTTCCACTTCTATGTGGTGTTGGAATCCACATTTCTTACATGTCATATCCAACGTTTTCACCATTCTTGGAAGGTTGTTAAAGAAATTCTCAATCTTAGAAAACTGTTCCTGACTTAACGATTCAACAAAGTCATTCAATTCAGACGGATCAGTTTCATTTGCATAGTAATACTGTTCACTATCAGTAATGTATTCAATGCTCTCAATAATCATATTGAAAGCCATATCTGTTGCCAATGCAAATTTATTAGCAGAGGAAACAATAGAATACTGTGGGTATCTCAACTTAACAAAAATCTTATCATTAATTTGAATCAAATCGTCTGGTGTGTTACTCATGTCAACCTTGATATCCAACAGGTTAACATCAGCTTCCATCATTCCACCACAAGGTTTGTCTTCAACTATGTTCTCACAACGATATTTATTGGTAACGATTTCACCAACAGAACGTGCACGTAGATTCAAAAAGTAAAACTCAACATCAAGAATTGGCAACTTATCGATATCCAAATCTTCTGTCAAAGTACAATTATGTAAAATCTGTTTGATGTTCTTCTCGATGGTGTCTTTGTCGTCAGACTCCATGGCCATCAATAAGTTACGTTGTTCTTTGACCAAGAAAGGTCTAAATCTAATATGTTTCTTTGATAAAGGTAGGTCTATCTCATAGACCGGCGCATCAATTTTTGGTAAAGCCATTATAAATCTCCATTAAAAAATCAATTATTCTTACGAATTTACTGAACCTGGTGTTCCTGAATTTGGTAAACCTATCTGGTCTGCTGCTGAAATTGGTGGTGGTGGACTTGGTGGTTGTCCAGTGGGTATTGCACCCAATGTTTCATATGATGCTTGAAATAGTGAAGATAAACCAGTAGGTACATTAGTTGTATTTGCCAATGGCACAAAAGAACCAACATAACTATTCTTAACAACACTATTTTGCCAATAGTCGTATGCAAAAACAACAGTCAACTTATGTACACTATCTGTGGACCAATCTAAGTCTAGTTGATTTACTGTGATTGGATATGCGTTATACAAGATACATTGATACGTTGTGTTTGAGGCCAAATCATATTGATTCACATAAATTGTAGCCTGATACTGTTCTTTGTAAGTAAAGTCAAATGTTACGGTTGGATTAATCAATTCCATCCAGTTATCGAAGAAAACTTTCTCTGACATATCACCAGAAACAATAAAACTCAAAGTCAAATCATTATAAGATGAGTGTATTGGATATTTCTGTGTTGGATTGGAACCAAACTTCTGGTCAACAGTACCAAAAGTTCTACTCGGCAACTCAGCAGTCTCGCAACGTAAGGTTAACTGTCTTAACAGACTTGGACTTGCAATTGTTGAAATTGGAATGATAGTAACATCAAACTTACTCGGACGTGCCAACTCTTTTTTAAATGAGTTTATAAATGAAGACATTTGTACTGACATTTTATTCTTCTTCTGTGTTAAAGTGTTTCATGTGTTCTTTCCATTCCAATACAGAATCTCTCCACACTTCTTGCGGTTTGGCACCCCTAAACTGTTGTATTGGTAACATTGTGGCCACATCCCATTCATCCGGCTGAACCATCAACAACTTAGAACGAACATGACTGTGTAAGTATCTCTTTAAACATGGTCTAAATTCTGCAAACTTCTTAGATGCATCCAAAATATCATAAGAAATTCTCATTCTTTTAATATCATGGTCTGGTGTCAATTGTGCATATCTCATCAACTTGGTTAGAAATGCTACACGCCATTTGACTGGAAGATAATGCAAATTCAGTCCTAAGAAACCATCGTTATATCTTTCCAACACCAAAACCATGGGGAATCTATCCCAATAAGGCAAATCTGCCTTAGTTTTTGGGTCATAATAGAAACAATACATCATTCCCAGCCTAAACTGAGACATTTGTCTAAACTTCTCACGATTTATCGTAGAAGGTATTTGTTGTATCTGACCTCTTTTTAACTCGTTAATCTTATCCTGCAACCATACGGTGGCATCTTTAGACATAGTTTTATGTCCTGCTACCTTTTTTGCTTCTGCGAGTGATGTTAGTCTAGATGTTGCCATCTTCTATTTAGTTACAGTCCGAGATGGTCTTCTGTGAAGATTTTGAATTCCCATCCACGGTCAAGACAATATTCATTTGCTGCTTTCCATTTGGCTTGATTGACACCATAAGTTGCCACTTCTTGAATATATTGTTTGGTAACACGTTTCTTTTTCTCTGGTTCAACCGTTTGTTTTTTAGGTTTGACTTCAATCATCATGGTCTTTAACTTACCATCTTTGGTCCTAACTTTGACCAGGAAGTCAGGAAAGTACCGGTGGTACTTTCCATCGACAGGAGATATATAAGGTATGATGAGTTCTTCGGACGCCCAAGAGATAACATCAGGGTTTTTGTCCAACCAGGTCATGACCTTAGCCTCCCAAGTTGACCGGTAAATAATGTTTTTATAGTCACCCACATACTTTTGTGGATTCTTAGGTGTAAATCTTCCAGAATAAGCCATAAATAGTAATATTCCCTCTTGAGAGAAATAAATGCCAGCATCAATATCGATAACACCCACAAACATAGTACCTGGTTTCACTGGACAAAATCAAAATGCCCAAGGTCCTTTGGCGAGCCTTTATCAAAAAACAGGACTTAACACAATCTATAATTATCCATCGGATTTAGGTTCAGGAACAAAAAATCACTATGTGAAGTTTTGGGTAAAACAAATTGTGCCGCAAAAGACTGATGTTACACCAGTTCCAGGTGCCAATGTTAGTGATAAGGTTGGTGGTCAACAATTACTTGGCGTTCAAATTCAACCACAAACATATCAACCTAGGGCAGCCATATCGTTATATATGCCAGACACACTAAACGCCAGTTATAGTGCATCTTATGATGAATTAAGTCTAACAAATGAAATGGGTGGTGGTTTACGTGGTCTTCAAGGCATTTCAGAATTCGCTAGTGGTAAACTATCCAACACCGGTTCTGCATACGCATCCGATGCTGCGGTACAGAAACTAAAATCTACAATTGTTGGATTTGCAGGTGGTGAATTAGGCGGAAATGAACAGACAATTAGTGATGTTAATTTGCAAGGTAATGGTTTTGCGATTAATCCACAGTTGCAAATGTTGTATCGTGGTGTTGGTTTCAGACAATTTCAGTTAACTTTCACATTCACACCAGCTTCAGCAACAGAAGCACAAATCGTAAACGATATTATTGGAACATTTAAGTATCATTTTGCACCAGACCTATTGCTTGGTTCTGCAAGTGATGCTGGTATGTTCCTTGTTCCACCATCATTCTTTAACATCGAGTTTATGATTAACTCACAAGAAAATCCATTCTTACCAAAATATGGTGACTGTGTTCTTTCAGAAATAGATGTTAATTATGCACCTAACGGTTTTGCAGCTCACGTTGATGGTGCACCAGTTCAGACACAATTGAACCTAACATTTAAAGAAGTTGAAATTGTCACTAAAGCAAAATTGCAGGCAGGTTTCAATAATACATCTTACTCTGGAAGTGGTTCAACAGGAGGATTAAGATAATGCAATACTTTGCTCAATTCCCAATCATAGGCACAAGTGATTACAATGGTAATAGTGTGAGTGTTGTGAATATTATGGAACGTGTTGAAATTATTCCACAACTTTTGAAAAATTCTCTGTTATTCTATTCGTATAACATTCAAGAAGAAGACACACCAGATACTGTTGCGAGTAAGTATTATAACGATAGTTACAGATACTGGATGGTTCCATTTGCAAATCAAACACTAGACATACAAGCGGATTGGCCAATGAGCCAAAGTATGTTCAATGATTACCTTCTTGACAAATATGCCAATACTGTCTCACAAATTTTAAACATCCCTGTGGCAAATGTTTCTCTGCAAAATGTGTTTTCTTATACTGATTCCACAATACAGAGTTACATAAAGACGGTAACAACATACGATAGTTCTACTTCAAACACAACAGTTATGAATTATATCATTGATGTTACTGCATATAACAACACAATGCCAGTTACAAACACAGCATATTTTGCTGGTACATCACAATACGTAACAAAAACTGTGTCAAAATCAACACAAACTATTTTTCAATATGAGGTTGCTTTGAATGATAGTAAACGAAACATTAGTCTGTTGAATGCAAGTTATGCATCTCCATTAGAAAAACAATTTACATCAGTATTGAACACATAACATGGCAGGTATACGTAATCCAAAGGACTATGCATTAGTCAACTTAACACTGCTGACGGCCGTGGGTGCTTTAGACATTCGTTATCTAATGAATGAGGTATCGTATCAAGAAGATTTATTTAAGAATACTGTTCACGGTTATGTGTTGTTGACTGAAGGTGTTGGTTATGCCGAAATACTTAACTTAACAGGTAATGAAACTTTACAACTGACATTCAATAAATCTGGAAATGGAAGTTCTGCAAAATTGGGTGAACAGGTCGATAAGACATTCCGCGTATACAAGATTGACAAGAGAGCCTTATCTGGCAATATGTACACCGAACAATATTGTTTGTACTTTTGCTCAGAAGAAATGGTACTATCAGAACAATATAAGATTAGTAAATCATATCCAAACAAAGATATTGCATCAAACATCACGGACATATGCAAAACATATCTTGGCATTCCAGACAAAAAATTAAACATCGATCCAACATATGGAACATATAGCTTTGTTGTACCAAACATAAAACCATTTGATGCCATTAATTGGATGTCAACTTATGCAAGACCAATGGCGCCGGTACCTGGTGCAGATATGTTGTTCTTTGAAAATAAGAATGGTTTTAATTTCAAGTCTTTACAAAACTTAATGGACAGTCAAAACACTGTTGCATATGGTAGTTATAGATATGATCCTAAAAATACAAACCAATCTAATTTGGAAGAAGAAGCAGAAAACGTTACAACATATGAAGTGATGAGTACATATGATGCCTTGAGTGCTGTAAATTCAGGTTTGTTTGCAAATCAATTGATATCGGTTGACATACTAACTCGTTCAAAAAAGGTAACTAATTTTGACTATTTTGACTACTGGAATAACCAACCATCGTTGGGTTTGAACAAGTATCCAATCACAAACAATTACAAAAACAGATTCGGCGACCAAATGAATCAAGCAGAGCAATCTGTCTTGAAATTGGTATTCTCCAACTTTGATGA
>Ga0214175_1000211_pt1 | contig 18970 bp, 26 predicted proteins | sample TroBogEpilimnion_17_FD_153013 | JGI IMG/M metagenome (GOLD analysis project Ga0214175, IMG submission 153013) | Freshwater microbial communities from Trout Bog Lake, WI - 09AUG2007 epilimnion | ecosystem: Environmental > Aquatic > Freshwater > Lake > Epilimnion/Euphotic zone | place: Trout Bog...
TTCATTTTTCATCCCCTATTTCGTCGCGTCTGGTTTACGCATTGAATAGCGAAGCGAAGCTTTGGGTGATGTGAAAAAGAATTGAAAAATAAATCACCATGCCAAGCGCAAAGCCACCAGCAGCGCCAGCCAGGAATAAGCCAATGCTGCGCAAAAAGGCCCGCATGCGGCGCTGGCGCAGTTTGCGCTCATATTGATCGGCAGACCAGTCACGATATTGTGCGTTCATTTTATTTCTCCGTTCGATTGCTAGGCTCGATTGCCTGAAACGTTCATGCGCCATCGGAGAAATAAAGAAAACACTTATTTTTGATAACGGCGGATTATTTTGAAAATAGCTGGCGCACCCGGACCCAAACGGGTTGTGCGTTCGATGGTGACGCTTCCAGTGTAATCGGTTTTGAATTTAAGATTGCGGACGCGCGCAAGGGTTGCGTTTCTCCAGTGTTTTGGCTTTTCTCGCCCTTCATAAATAACATCAGCCAAGGTTTCTGTAGTCACAGATTGACCAACATGGCTTTCAAAAAATGCAATAAGGCGCTTTTCAATTTCTTTCAAAGTTTGACTTCCTTCATCCATTCTTCGTCATAAACGGGAGAATTGCTTTCAATTTCTTCATCATCCCAATCTTTCTTTAACCAGGATTTGATATCGCTAAGTGCCATATTGCTGATTTGTTTCTTTTTGCGTAAATTGGAAAGAATGCGGGTGTCTGTGGAACCTTTGGCGATGATGTCGGTGTAGACAACTGCGCCTAGAGTGCCGATACGATGAATTCGGTCTTCGGATTGCCAACGCTCGATGGAATTTTCAGAATTTGAATAATAAACAGCGAGTTGGCATGAACCTTGGAGATTCAATCCAGTTCCGCCGGTTGATGGATTGGATACGAAAAAGCGAGGCCCATTAGGGTCCATAAAAGCTTGCACCGCTTTCGCTCTCTCATCATCTTTCGTCGCGCCATAATATGCCACACAGCTATCGCCAAGCATGCTGGTTACAATTTCAATGTCGCGGATAAATCTGCACCAAATCACCACCTTGCCTTGCTTGCTCTCCAAATATTCTTTCAAAGCAATTAAACGTGGATTGTTTACTTGACCTTCAAAAAGATCAATCATTTTTCCATTTTCATCAACCACAAAACCATTGGCAATTTGCTGAATGCGCATCATGCGCACCGCTGCATTGGCTGCGTTGACTATTTCTCCACTTTTAATTTGCGTAAGCAAATCCGCCTTTATCTCTCTGATCATTCGCTTCTGTTCAGAGTTTAGGTCAAAACGCCAAAAATCATAGGCTTTCGGCAATATCCCAATTTCTTCTTTCGTCACTCGGTATGTGTGGGGCGCGACTTTCTCTCTGAAACGATCAACGTTTTTATGCGCCAGCACTTCCCGCCCTTCAAATCCGCCCATGATGCAATATTCATTTCTGAATGAAGTCAGATATCGAATGCCCAAAATCTTTTCATCAAGCCAATACAGTTGAGACCATTCATCAGAAAGGTCTTTGGCAATAGGCGTCCCAGTCATGATCAAGCGATGAGAAGCTTTGCGGCCAATGATGTAAGCGTATTTCCATCTGGCAGATGATTTGTTTTTGATAAGATGGCTTTCATCCATCACCATCATGACGCGACCGGCATGAGTGGCAATAAACGATTCGCACATCTCCGCACCTGCTGGCGTTTTGATGGCGTCAATGTTGATCGTCATCACAGCCAATTTGTCTCTATTGCGCAAGGCGGGCGGAACTGTTCCTTTGTTTTTGAATGGCCAGAAATTGGCGTTATACGGAACACCACAATGAATTTTTAACTGGCTTTCCACCCATTGGCGATGCACTCCTTTTGGAGATACCACCAACAGGCCGGTGATCTGCCCTGACATGAATCTAATGCCAGCCAAATCAATGGCTACTTTTGTTTTTCCAGTTCCTTGCTCCATGAACAGACCGAAATTGGGCGACGGCAACGCTCGCTTTAATGCCTCGTCCTGGTGGGCGTAAGCCACCGTCTTCGGCTTATAGGCTTTCGCCGGTTCGATGCTACCAGGCAAATCGAAAAACGCTCCTACGGCCAAATTTTCGGCCTTAGTGGGCACGTCCTCTTGCAAGTCGGGGATAGACGCGCGCAGAATTTCTAAATTGTGGCCGGAAGGCTCAAAACTCAAACCTCCACCAACCAACCACTTTCTGCGCCCTTCCAATTTCGGAATGATGAGCGCCATTCTTGGCGTCATGCGAGTATGTAAAATGGCCTTATTTTGTTCATAACTGATCTTCATATCAACCCCCTTTCAGCACAGTTCCAAGTTAAATAAAAATTTCATGATTCAAGACTAAGGGGATATTATATATTCTCTATTAAAATCTTCCCAGAATATAGAATAACGAATAATAAGAACCTGGAACCACCTAACCTATTGATTCGTGGTTTTCGTCCTATGGGGGAAGAATTTAATCCTCCCCCATTTTTGGGTGGATTAGGCGCTCCGCAGAGCGTCCTCAACAGTCACATTGCTGTGCTCGATATCCCAAATCAAATCGACATTGCGGCCACCAGCTTTCAAAAACGCCTCATAAGTAATGCCAGGGGTGGCATAGATGATTTGCATGGAATGCCAACCATGCGTTCCCGCCTTGCGAGGGTTGTTTTCCTTGATGGCATAGATGTGTTTGCCAGAATTTTTGCTGGCTCGGCCAGCCTTTCCAACCTTTTCCACTTTCACTTTCTTCGCCTTCTTCACCTTCTCCGGTTTCACGGCGGTTTCGGCGGTTTCAGCTTCAGTGGCTGCATTTTCTTCAATGTGGTGCTGCGTGTTCATTTCAATTCCCTTGTTTTCGTCAGCGATTTCATCAATCAACCCAACAGAATCAGCTTCTTCCAAAATTTTCTTGGTTCGGCGCACAGCCGACTCCTTATCAGAAAATTTATTGACTTCCTGTTTACCAAGTCGGCCAGCGGCTTCATTGTAAATTTCCAGGATTTGATTCGTGCTGAGTGTGTTCAGATCAGTTTCATAGTCGGCCATGTTCACATTCCCTTTTGGCGGGCGGATTGCCCAAAGCCATTATCCCTGATATTACAGAAAAAGAAAAGCCTATTTGGGCGGGTGAAATGTATTTATTCACCCGCCCGTTTTGGCTATGCCAGCTCCAGCAGCGTTTTTTCAACCGCCAGCTTTGCGTATCCCATATCACCAATCCAAGAGCGGAACATACGGGTGGCATTCTCGCGGCCCAACACGTGGTCAGCGTAATGCGTAACACCATTCAAAACACCCCAACCATTGTCCTGCACTGCGCCAGGAGCGGTCAGAATTGAATTGATAATGCCCTGAAGGCGCTTCGGCTGCTTCGTCGCATCCATCATGTCTTCAGTCGCCATTTCGGCCATCTCTGGTGCGAAATTCGGCACAAGAACAAGCTTAACAGCGTCTTCCATCGACAACTTCAGATTGCTGAGTGTTTTGGCCCGATTTTCCGCCAACTGCAACGCCTCATGGGCAGATTCAACTGCCTCGCGGGCGCGGTCAACATCGAAATCAGAAAGATGGTTTTGGTTGTAATTCACAGTGCCTTGGCTGACGGCCATCGCCATCGTATTGGCGCAAACAACGCGCACGGTGGTGGTGCGAACAGTGATCGCCTTTCCAACTTCGTGCGGCGACGTGATCAGAAGATACCCTTCAACCCGATCACCAGGGGTGACATTGAAAGAGTGATTGAGCCGGGCCAAACCCCAAACAATTTTTCCGTCACGCAGGCTGCCAGCGGTTTCCAGCGTTGCGCCACCAGCGCGAACATATTTGTCCATGAAGCCAAGGGTGTCGCGGTTTTGCAGCGGCTTCCAGCTCTTTCCCGTCACAGTCAACACTCGGTTGTCGGTATTGCGCACCAGCGCATAACGGCCAGGAACATGAACGGGTGTGGAATTTTCACCAACCAACGCTTGCAGCGGGTGAAGACCAACTTCCCAATCCAGGCCAGCCGCAACCAGCATCTCATCGACCGAGATATTGCCATCAACCCGCGCACCCAGGCCATGCCAGGGAACCTGATTCGCGTAAGCCATCGTTTCAACTTCATGCGCCATTTTCGTTCTCCATAAGTCTTTTGTGGTGCCAGAGACTTTCTGGCGGGTTAGGCTTGATTGCTTGCAAGGTTTATGCGCCAGCCATCAGATAAAGAAAACACTTATTTTGATCTTTTTCAAAAAAAAATACTTTTATGAAACTCCCAATGAAATCAACGCGAAAGGCTTTTGAATTAGAAAAAATTGATCTGGTTCTGACTTTCCGCCCATAACCATCCATTTGCTTTCAGAGGCTAAGGCGCGGGCGCGACTGCTTATTGACCTATCAAATCCCCTGGAAATATAATGATTTGTCGATGTTCTGGCGCACAGATTGGCTCGGTGATTTTCTCTCAAATCCATATTAGTCAGCCACCAAGGCTGTTCAAAATCCCAATCAACTTCTGGAATTTCGGGAGTGACATAATCGGCGCGGTTTCTTTCAGCCAATTCTTCAATCGCAACCCTTTGATAGCACTTCAGCGCGTCTTCATAGCCAAGCCACATAAAAACGCCAAAAAATCGTTCATCCGCTCGAAACTCATCCTTGTGATTTTTCAGATCAAGATTTTCCAAACAGTTCAATATGTTTGTCGCTGATCGGTAGGCCATATTCAAATCATTGTAACTCAAACACTGAACACTTCCAGTAAAGTCGGTGTATGGGTGAATCGTCAACATTTCATTTCTCCATGTCACAAAGGGCAATGCGGTTTCTCTTTTCGTATTTTTTTTCGCTTTCTTTGCTATTCTTTCTGTGCCTTTCAGAGTTTGCCAATATCCAAGCCCTTGGGGTGCTAACCCCCATGATGCGCGCGATTTGATCGTATTTGTGACCAGTGAAACGCAAATGTTTCGCTTGTTCGCGCAATAATTTCAGTTCAGCATTCATCGCAACACTCCAAAAACTTTACACTAGAGGGTTCCATGTTGGCCGGTTTCTTCCATCAAACGATTGCGCGCAAAGCGATACATGCGCGTTAGTGTTTGCCTGTCCTCCGCCTTTGTAAAGAGGCGTTCAGCGCGGCAAGTTGGAGACAAACATTTTTCTAATCAGATATCTCCGGTCAGTTGTTGTTCAATTCAGTTGTCATGTCGCTCTCCACTGTTAGGTTGTGGGGGGCCGAAGCCCCCCGGTTGATTAAGCGGAAGGTTCGCAGGCAAAATACCCGCGCCCGTGGTTCTTCCCACCACACGAACATTCACATTTCATAATTTTGCCCGTCGCGTTGAGGCACCGGGCGTCGCATTTATGGTTTGAGGCGCCGGCCTTGCGTTCGATAACGCGTTCGGCCGTGACGCGGTTGCCGTTGTGGTCAATGCCAGAAAAGTGCCGCGCTGCAGAAGACCAATGACCGTCGTGCCTGATGGCGGTCAATTGGGTTGCTCCGCGGAAGTAGAGCAGATTGGCCATATATTCTTGACTCCAGTTCGATTTTCTAGGCTCGATTGCCTGAAGTGTTTATGCGCCAATCACCAGATAAAGAAAACACTTATTTTGCAATTTATCAAAAAAAAATCCAGTCGGGTGGATTGCGGTTTTTCCAGGCATGCAAAGCAGATTTTCCAATTTTGTAATAGTTGCGATAATTGATCACTGGATTTTCGCTGATAATATATTGGGAGTCCATGCATGATGGCATTTTGGTAAAACCACCCAATTTTATATTTTTGGGGACAGTCCGCAAAATTTCTCCAATGCTTTCGCATTTATGCGTTTTGCCATACCGCCAGCGATATTCCTCACACAGCCCAAAAAAATGCTCAACCAGCCATTTATAATTTGTTACTGATTCGCGGCACCAAACGGCGGAAGGGTGATTGATGTGTGTGGCGGTGTATAATACATCATTACGTTCATCAGGAATCGTCCACCGCTGGATATTCCTGCCTGTGATGGTTTTTTGCACACTATAAAAACCATCCAGCACTCTGTGGGCGGTGGACAATAATTGAGCAGATTCAAGAACCATTTTAACAACATGGCGATCAACCAGAGATTGCGCGGCCAAAATTGGATTTTTATTGACGTAAAAAATGTTCATGACGCTGCTCCTACAGTGCGTTCAGTAAGCTTGAGGGCTGCTTCCATGGCCTTGCGGCGGGTGGTGAACGAACGCTTGCGTTCATTGCTGACCGGATAGACGAACCATCGACAACCGCTGAATGGATGAGTTACCACAGCCACCAGCGCATCATCCTGGTAAATTCCAGCCTCAGACCAGCCATTGGATCCAGTCCACTTGGTTATGCGTAAGGTCATGCGCAATTCCTCCGCCGCAGCAATTCAGAACGAACCATGGCGATGATGCGCGCTCGCATGGTAAAGGATTTAATGTTGATTGCTTTTGTTTTGCGCCAATCCACCAAACAAGCATCCAGCCATTTTGTTGGTTGGTAAGAGATTGCGGCGCGAAAATCCGCAGTGGATTTTGAAGCCATTATTTTAACTCCGTGTTTTGATTTCGTAGTGCGGCCAGCGTCCTGAGACACTGGCTTGCGTGCCAAAACCCGAAAATGCCTCGGTCAGCCATGCGCGGAATGCCCGGCGTTCACCGCGATCAACGCGATATGTCCAGCGTTTGCCGTCGTGCTCCACACACGCGCGGCCTGCGTCCGGTTCGCCAGCGAAGTGCCAGTGGGGTTGACCAGCCCGGGCGGCTGAGATTTCACAACGTAAAGCGTAGTCGGTCATGTTGTATCTCCTGGTTTGGTTTTGACGTTTAGTGGCCGGCGTCGTCGATGGTTATGCGCCAGTCATCAGATAAAGAAAACACTTATTTTCACATTTATGTGATTTTTATCACACAGCCTTCGGGGAAAATACGCGCAAGGCTGCCAGGGCTTTCGCCCTGGCGCTTGGCATTATACGTTTTGCATGAAATTGATGTTTTCTTTGGACAGCTGAATGCAATGCTTGAGCATATCTTGGCGCTCAAACAGCTTAACCTTTTCTTTGATTCCATTGCGTATTCCATTTTTACCAACGTATTTTTCTGCTTCTTTTTCGTTGGAAAAAACGGAAGCGTATGCAATGTTGGTGACGATGGGCTTATCAGCTTCCATCTTTACACAAAGGCCTGTGCTCAGCCAACCCAGAACGAAGCTCGTGTCTTGATCGTCAAGTAGCGCTTCCATCTGAGAAATTTTGTTTTTGGCGGAAGCAATATATACCGCCAGCTGTTTTTTTGCTGATTCTGCGGTTGAATAATTTGCCATCTTCATTTTTCCTTAAACTTGATTCTGCACGATGCGGACTGACTCGATCAGAATTGCAGCTGGCATGATTCCAATTTCGATAGAATCAGCGATAATGCGGCACCGACGCGCTCGCGCCAATCGCTCTGCGTCTTCAATCGTGTTGCAATAAATGCGAAATTCAGAATCATCTTCAACGTAAAAACGGCCCATGGTCTTCACTCCGGTTCGGTTTTGTTAGGCTCGATTGCCTGCAAGGTTTATGCGCCAGTTGTCAAATAAAAAAAACACTTATTTTCAAAAATAATTATTATTGTATTTCAATGATTTATGGCAAAAATCACCCACATACAAAAAAAATCTTTCCATTTTTATAAAACGCGAGGATAAAGGGAAGCCGGCACCCCACCGGCCACCGTTGGTAGGTAGTCTGCCAGCAATGGGGTTTGGAGACTGAAAAATGGCTGCAAAAGAAAAAGCGACAACCAGCGTTGTCGCGCAAAAAGAAGTCAGCAGCGAAATCGCTGCATACAATGACGACTTCGCAAAATACGCTAACGCGGGGATGGAAAATGTCGGGATTTCCGATGTCCTGATCCCTCGCTTAACCATCCTTCAAGCTCTGTCGCCTCAGATCAATCCGCGCAAAGCGGAACACATTGATGGCGCGGCAGTCGGCATGATTTGCGATGTGGGGACTTCTGACCTGTTCCCTGATGGCATTCTGTTTGTGCCCTGCTATTACCGTAAAGACTATCTGGAGTGGGCACCGCGAGCCACAGGTAAGGGATTGGTCGCAGTCCATGACTCGGATGCTATTCTGAGCCAGTGCCAGCGGAACGAAAAAAATCAGCCGATTTTGCCCAATGGAAATTTGATTGCTGAAACTGCCCAGTGGTTTGGCATCAATGTGACTGCTGATGGGCGCAAATCTTTCTTGCCCATGTCCTCAACCCAGCTGAAGCGTTCGCGTCGGTGGATGACGCTGGCGACCGGAGAAAAGCTGGCGCGGGCGGACGGTTCGACATTCACCCCGCCACTGTTTTATCGGGCCTACAATCTGACGACGGTTGATGAAACAAACAATGAAGGCGACTGGTCGGGCTGGAAGGTTGAGCGCGGCCCGTCTCTGCCGGAGTTGGGTGGCAACTGGCGAGAGTTGCGGGATGAATGTGTGGCATTCCGTGAGCAGATGATTGCTGGCAAAATGCGCGGCGATTTGAGCGATTTGGGTGAAGAAAATTCGGGCGGATCATCGAATAGCGAAGGGGCGATGTGATGTCTGGATTTGCTGAGGATTTTGACCTTGGCGCGGAAGGTGGGGCAGCAACCCCACCGGATGCGCTCGCCCGCTTGCAAACGAGCGTTGATGAACTCCTGGAAATGGAGAAAATCGTTGAGCAAATGGAAGAAGATTTGAAGGCTGCAAAAGCGACTTTGCAATCTTTGCGCACAGGACGCATTCCTGATCTGATGAATGAAATCGGAATGCCGTTTTTGGTTCGCAATGGCAAATCTGTTGAATTGACGGATTTTGTGAGCGGTTCACTTCCGAAAGATCCAGAACGCCGGGCGCAAGCAATCAAATGGCTTGAGAACAAAGGCGCAGGCGGACTGATGCGCACAGAGGTTTCTGTTGAGTTTGGCCGAAACCAGCACAACGAAGCTTTATCAATCGCCGGAGAGTTGCGAGACAAAGGGTTGGCTCCAACCGTCGCCAGCACCATTGCGCCTATGACGTTGCAAAAATTCGCCCGCGACAAGCTCAAGGCTGGCGAAGAAATTGATTTTGAAATTCTGGGTCTTTACACTGGCAAGGTTGTGAAGGTGAAGGATTCAAAAAAATGACGGTTGTTGCTGGAGCTGGCATGGCGGGCCTTCTGGCGGCGGCCATGCTGCGTCGGGAATGCAGCGGAGTCATTGAGTCTTCTGCAAGCCTTCCAAACAACCATTCCGCCGTGCTTCGCTTTCGCTCAGACGCGGTGGGCAATCTGCTGAATATTCCATTCAAAAAGGTGAGTGTTCTAAAGTCCATTCACGAAAATCGCAACCCTGTGGCCGATGCGCTTTCTTATTCTTTGAAGGCCAACGGTTCCATGCGCATTCGTTCCATAACTACGGCAAGCAATGAAATGGTGTCGAGATATATCGCGCCACCTGATTTCATTTCTCAGCTTTGTGCTTGTGTGCAAGCTCCGATTGGCTATGGTCATTCGCTTACAATGAAAGGTATAAAGGAATACAACAAACCTATCATTTCCACAATCGCTATGCCATCCCTGATGAATATTCTCGGATGGCAGCCAGTGGAAGAATTTAAGAGCCGGGCAGGTGAAAACCTGATCATGGAAATTGAAGATTTGGAAGCGTATTGTTCCCTATATGTTCCTGATCATAAGTTTCCATTTCATCGCATATCAATAACAGGCTCAGAAGTCATTGCGGAATGCATATATGATGTATTGTCTGAATTTGATTATGATGAATTGATCGACAGCGTCCTTTGGCATCTTTGCATTCCAAGGGACAAAGTAAAACGTCACCGTTTGACCAAACAGAAATATGCCAAGATTGTTCCGTATGATGAAATGGATCGAAAGAGATTCATCATTTGGGCGAGCGAAAAACACAATGTTTATTCCCTCGGGCGTTTTGCGACTTGGCGGCCTGGATTGCTATTGGATGATGTGGTGAATGATGTTCGCGTCATCCATCGTCTCATCTCTGGCGCTTCCTCTTACGATCAGAAAAAGCGCATCACTGTCTAAACGACCAGCGGCAACTGGTAACAAATGGAGAACGCTATGCAAGTTGAAATGATTGATTATACTGGTCGCAAAACAGCAGACCCAAGCGATTATGCGGCCAACATTCTCATCTTCAGCAAAAGCACACGTCTGGAAATGGCACCTGCGATGCTGGATGAAATTGATAGTTGGCCTTATAGCAAAAAGTTGGCTGAACTTCGTTACATGGCCAATACCATCCCAAGCTCATGGGAATTTGTTCACTACACATTCCTAATCCGAGGCGTAACGCGGGCCTTTACCCATCAGTTGGTTCGCACTCGGACAGCCAGCTATGCCCAGCAGACGATGCGCATTTTGGATGTTTCGGGTTGGGATTATTCTACCGGGCCAACCATTGATACGCCTGAGAAGCGCGGACTTTATGATGGCGCGATGAGTTATATCGACAACACCTACAAAGAGCTCATCATGCGGGGCGTTGCGGTAGAAGATGCGCGGGGCGTTCTGCCCACAAACATCCACACCAACATCCTCGTCAGTGCCTCTTTGCGGACGTTGGTTGAGATGGTTCGCAAGCGTTCCTCACCTCGCACTCAGGGTGAATATCGGGAATTTCTTGGGCTGTTGAAAGATCAAATGGAGTCTGTCCACAACTGGACGCCTTTGTTTTTCAACCGGACTCAAGACGCAGCGGCTAGGGATTTGGACAAAGAAATCCTTGAGATAAAAGATGCGGAAAAGCGGACGCGCATGATTAAATTGGTCGATCAGTTGCGTTCTGGAGGCGAATCATGAAAGTTGTTGTTGTAGATCTGGATGGCACTTTATGTGATAGCGCCCACAGGGTTCATCTGGCGCAAGCGGCACAGTGGGATGAATTTCATTCACTGCTTAGTTTAGACAAGCCATTCAACGACGTTCGATTTTTGCTTGATGTGCTCTCTTTGCATGGTGATATTTCTCTCATCGCCTTAACTGGTCGCAATGAATCGTATCGCAATCAAACTTATCGTTGGTTTAATGAACACGGTATCATTTTTGATCATCTTTTTATGCGTCCTGATTTTAATTACGAATCAGATGCAATCCTGAAGCCCAAGTTGTTGCTTGAAAAGCTATTCGACAATGATGCTCGCAAAATGCTGGACAGTGTTGTGATGATTCTTGAGGATAGGGACAAGATGGTTGAATCTTGGCGTGATCTTGGATTTGCCTGCTGGCAAGTCCGCAGTGGAGCATACTGATATGAAAACAGTTCCTGAATTGCTGCGGGATGCTGCTTCTATACATGAACAGCGGAATGAAATTTATGGAGCCAACTACAAGAAGTTTGGCAACATCATGACCGCATTATTCCCCAATGGTTTGAAAGTCAAAACGAAGCAGGATTTTGACCGCTTGGGGGTTCTGATTCCTATCGTATCAAAAATTGGACGATATGCTCAGAATTTTGATGTTCTGGGTGGCCATCCTGATTCTTTGGATGATATCGCTGTTTATGCAATGATGTTGCGTGAGCTGGATGCAGAAATGGTGCAAAGCGCGGAACAAGCAAAAGCGTCCAATTTTGGCATTAATGGGTTCATCCAAACACCACCTTTCGTTCCAGCAGTTGCAAAGCGGGATTGGTTATCAGATGCAGAAAAATTTGATCATGCTTCTGATTCGGTGAAAGAATATTTTGCCATCCAGGAAGGAAAGGTGAAACCAGAATGAAGCGCACACTGGTTTTTGATACCGAAACAACTGATTTGGTTGCCAATTCTCTCATCTCAGATACGAAGCAGCCCCATCTAATCGAATTTTATGGATGTGTTGTTGATGATGGCGGGAAGCTAATTGAAGAGTTGGAATTTCTCTGTGACCCTGGCGTTGTTGTTACGGAAGAAATAACCCGAATCACAGGCATCAAGACGGAAGATGTTTTCAAGCAGCCCAAGTTCAAAGAGCGAGCCAAATCGGTATGGGAGCTGATTCGGTCTTGTGATTCGGTGGTGGCGCACAATCTGGCATTCGATATGTCTGTTATTGATATCGAAATGAAGCGGATTGGAATGCAGGCCATTTGGCCAAAGCGTCGCATCTGCACTGTGGAGGAAACAGAATGGTTTAAAGGGTATCGCCTTAACCTAAATGCCCTGCATGAGCATCTGTTTGGGGAAAAGTTTGAGGGCGCTCACCGTGCGAAAGTTGACGTTACAGCGTTGGTTCGTTGCTTTAATGAATTGAGAATAAGGGGAGATGTCTAATGGCACGTCTTGAAATTCCAACACAGCTGGAAAAGCAATACAAAGGCTTCACATTGCGGCGCTCAACCGCTTATCAAGGAATAAACAAAACATTCATGAGAGCGCCAATTCACAATGTTTCCTATTGGCAAATTATCCTGAATGGGAAAATTGAAGACCGGGCATTAACTCTCAAGAGCGCAAGAAAGCGCGTTGAGATCATTTTGTCTGGGGCCAATTAAATGCTGCGCATTCGCACTGGCTATTCTTTCCGGTCTGCGGCTGGTATGATCAAAGACGTTATGGAAAGAATCAAAGAGTGTGAATATCCAGCGGCTGTGATGACTGACCGGGCGTCTGTGTTCGGCTGGGTGAAATGGTCAAAGCTGGCAAAAGCATCGGGCATCCGCCCGGTGTTTGGGGTGGAGTTGGCTGTTACTGATTCCATCCATGCAAAAAAGCCATCAGTTGATTATTGGACTTTTGTTGCGAAAGACAATGTCCAGGACATCAACCGTTTGGTTGAGCTTGCAACTCAGCAATTCCGCTATGAGCCTTTGCTGACGTATGAGCAAGCGCAAGCAGAGAATGTGTTCAAAATTGTGGGGCATCGTTCGCTGTTGCAGCATGTGCATGCTTCTGAAGATTTGTGGGTTGGCCTTTCCCCATCCTCCACACGCGGCTACATTTCGCAAGCGTTAAAACAGGGATTGCAACTGGCTGGAATAAGCGACAACAAATTCGTTTGCGCTGGTGATGAAGGATTTTATGAAACGGTTTGCGGTCGCGGGGCGAGCATTCAGACCTACGATCAGCATATTCAAACCGCCGCAGAATGGCTTGCGAGCGTAGAAAGGACCGGCGTGGGTGCGGAGGTAGCGCAAGCGGCCTGGGGTGCCTCTGCGGCCATCCTGCAAGCCTCTACGGCGGGATTATTGCAAGCCTCTATTCTGCACCCGAATCGCCCGGCCACCTTGCGGCAGATGTGCCTAGATGGCGCGAAGCGAACGGGTTGCGATTTGTCCAATCCAGTTTATGCGGCGCGGATGGATCGGGAATTAAAGCTGATCGCTGATAAAGAGTTTGAAGATTATTTTTACATCGTCGCGGACATTTGCCAATTTGCCAGAAGGCATATGATTGTTGGACCGGCGCGCGGTTCTTCCTGTGGTTCGCTGGTGTGTTATCTTCTCAACATAACCACCATCGACCCACTGCCATATGGTTTGATCTTTGAACGATTCATCGACATCAATCGCAGCGATTTGCCAGATATTGACATTGATTTTTCGGATCAGCAGCGGCATTTGGTGTTTGAGTATCTGAATGATAAATACGGTTCTGATAGGGTTGCAAGGCTCGGCACGGTTGCGCTCTTTAAACCCAAGTCCGCCATGCAAGAGGCGGGCGCTTCGCTTCGGGTTCCTCGGTGGAAAATCACTCCCGTTTCTGAATCGCTCATCGAACGAATGGGCGGGGACAGCCGGGCGCTGCAAACATTTGAGGATACGATCGCCAGCACCCCAGCGGGCAAGGCTCTGATTGATGAGTTTCCTGAGATGATGGTTGCTGCAAGAATGGAAGGCCATCCGCGCCATTCTTCCCAGCATGCTGCTGGCATTGTGCTTTGCAGCGAGCCAGTGAGCAAATATATCGCCATCGACCATCGCACTGGCGCGACGATGTGTGATAAATACGACGCGGAAACACTCAACTTTCTGAAGATTGATGCGTTGGGACTAACACAATTGAGTGTTTTTGAAAACGCTCTGGAAATGGCGAAATTACCAAGGGACACGCTGGAAAATATTGATCTGAATGATGCGGAAGCGTTCAAAATTTTGAATGATGGCAAATTCTCTGGCATCTTTCAGTTCAATGGCGTCGCCCTTCAGCGCCTTGTTCGGCAGTCTCGTGTTGATAGCCTGGATGATATTGTTTCCATTACCGCTCTTGGTCGCCCTGGGCCTCTTGCGTCGGGCGGTGCGGAAGAATGGGTTAACCGTCGCATTGGCGTCAGCCCAATCAAATATCCACATCCGCTTTTTGAGCCTTACCTGAATGATACGCTTGGCATCGTTATCTATCAAGAACAGGTCATGGAGATAGCTCGGAACATTGGGGATTTGTCTTGGGAAGATGTGACGGCATTGCGCAAAGCGATGTCAAAATCTTTGGGCAAAGAGTTTTTTGATCAATATGGCAATCCTTGGAAGGCTGGGGCGATTGCGAAAGGAGTGGATCCAAAAGAAGCGGAGAAGGTGTGGGATGATCTTTGCGCGTATGGTTCTTGGAGCTTCAACAAATCGCATTCCGTCGCCTATGGCATCATCTCATACCAGTGCTGCTGGCTGAAGGCTCATTATCCCTTTGAGTTCGCCGCTGCAACACTCACCCACGAGTCAGATCCAGATCGGCAGATCATGCTTTTGCGCGAAATGGCCGCTGAAGGATTTGATTATGTTCCGGTTGACAAAGATTATTCAACTGATAAATGGTCGGTGGGATATCGGGAGAACAAAAAAGTCCTAGTTGGCCCGTTGAGCAATGTCGCTGGCATTGGGCCGAAAATGGTAAATTCCATCATCGGTGCGCGGGCGCGCGGAGAGAGAATGCCAGAGCGCGCTCAGAAATTGTTGCTGAATGCGAAGACTCCAATTGATTCTCTTTTTCCGGTGCGTGATGCTTTTCGGCGTGTTTTGCCAGATCCTGGTGCGCGTAATATCATTACGCCACCAACCCCTATTATTAAAATCGTTATCGAACCATATGAGCAAACTCTTGTTGTATTCTGCATTTTTGTGAAGATTGACGTTAAGAATGAAAACGATCCAGTTTATGTCGCGCGGCGCGGATATGAAATCAAAGATGGTTTCACAACTGCGCTGAATCTACAGATTGCTGATGACACTGATATTATCTTTGGCAAAGTCAATCGCTTTCAATATGCCAAAATCGGCAAAGAGATTGTGGACCGAGGCGGTGTGGGTAAGCATCTGTATGTTGTGAAGGGAAAGGTTCGGGCAGGCGGTTCATTCCGCATGCTGTCGGTTGATTCGGTTCGTTATATTGGTCCTATCAAGGAGGGAAAGTGAATGGGCGCTAATGGTGGTGTTGAAGGCGATATCAACGCTTTTGGTCCTAGCAAAGACGGTGGCGGGTGGACAATCCGATCTGTTGAAATAATGTTGCGTATGCACAAGGAAGGCAAAACGCTGGGAGAGTTGTCGCGGCAGATGAGCAGGACGATGAGCGCCTGTCGAGAAAAATTGATTGAGAAAGGCATTGATGAAGCAATACTTCCGCCAGTGAAGTCCAAAAAAGCTCCAGAGGTTACAAATCTGAATGGCGAGCAGCGCGCATCACCACTTCCCGCCGGTCATCCTATCACTTGGGGATTGATCAGCAACGAAAAATGGCCGGGGGCTATCTGAGAAATGAAAATCAAATCGCTGTTGGACCTTCCCACAGTCGCCTCATATTTGCGGCGCATTGGTGCTGAACCCAGATCGTTAAAAACCGCTGTTGTGAAGGAGATATCCGGTTCATACTGGAAGGATTTGGCGGTCATTCGGTTCAGCAAGACGGGTGAGGTGAATTGCACTCGGGCGGAAAGTAATCCGACTGATTTGGAAGCGGCTGGGATCAAAAATGAATTTGCATCAGCGGTTTGGCCCCAAGTCAAATTGCTGCACAGCATCGTCAACCCGCCAAAGATGATCGCTGAGGCGGAAAAGAAGAATTTGTTTATCTTCCGCGATGCATCGAACCAGATTGTGATGGTGCAAGTCCGCATTGAAACGAAAGGTGAAAAAAGTTATGTGCCTTGGACGTATTGGGATGATGATGAGTGGAGGCTTTGTGAGCCTGATGGTCCGCTGCCGCTCTACAATGCGCACCTGCTGAAGGATGCTTCCACAGTCTTTATCCACGAAGGAGCGAAGGCTGCAAGGCATGTGCAGTGGATGGTGGACGGGGAGACAGGGGAAGCGCGTAAGGCCCTAGCAGCCCATCCCTGGGGCGCGGAGATGCAAGGCGCGGTGCATCTCGGGTGGATCGGGGGCGCGATGAGTCCCTATAGGACGGATTGGGCGGTTATTCACCGTGCGGGCATTAAGCGGGCCTACATCGTCGCGGACAATGATGAGCCGGGGAAGGCTGCGGTTCCTGCTATCTCGCAACAATTGAGACTTCCCACCTTTATGCTGCAATTCACAGATGAGTTTCCCAAAAGCTTTGATATGGCAGACCCATATCCTGATGTTCTTTTTGGGGATGCTGAAGGCGGTTCGCATTATATCGGGCCAACATTCCGCGATTGCCTGCACCCAGCGACTTGGGCGACTGATCTCATTCCCAATCCAAAAGGCAAACCGTCAGCAATTCTTCGTGATTCGTTCAAGAATATGTGGGCGTATGTGGAAGAAGCTGATCTTTTTGTCTGCACTGAAATGCCAGAGATCATGCGCGCTGAAAGCATTTTGAATAAGATGCTCGCTCCATTCAGCCATGCCAGCGAGACTTCGCGGCTGATTGTGAAGGCTTACAGGGGGCGTTCGGCGCGGATTTGCTACCGCCCGGATCATGACGGGTTGATGGTTACGTTTCGCGGTTCTTCGGCAATCAATCTGCATGTTCCGGGTCAGATTAAATCGACGCCAGGGAATGCAGAGCCTTGGTTGAAATTTCTTGAATATATGTTTATTCACCCTGATGAGCGTAAGCAAGTTGAGCGGTGGGCGGCGACAATCATTGCACGGCCAGAAATTCGCATGGGCTATGGAATGCTGCTGGTCAGTGAGAGACAGGGGATTGGCAAGACGACGCTGGGCGCAAATATTCTTGCACCGCTCGTTGGTCATCAAAATGTTGGATTTCCAAGCGAAACAGACATCAGCAATTCGGCGTTCAATGAATGGATGGCGAATAAGCGATTGGTGATTGTCAATGAGATTTATTCTGGTGCGTCTTGGAAGGCGTATCATTCTCTGAAATCAGTCATCACTGATAAGGATGTTTCGGTCAATCAGAAATATATGCGGCCATACACGATTGAAAACTGGTGCCATGTTCTCGCGTGTTCAAATTCTATGCGCGCCCTGAAGATGGAGAATGATGATCGACGCTGGTTTTATCCCGAAATCACTGAAGTGCCTTGGCCTAGGCAAAAATTCACTGAGTTTCGCAAATGGATTGAAGGTGGTGGTCTCAGTATCATCAAGTCATGGGCAGAAGAATATGGGGACTATGTGCAGCCCTCAGAACGAGCGCCGATGACGGAACGAAAGAAGGAGATGATTGAAGGCTCAAGGTCAGAAGCGCAGAAAGAAGCGGCTGCACTCGCGGAATGTTTGAAGGATTGCAATCGGTCAGGGGCGCTGGTTATCAAAGATGTGGTGGAATGGGTTAGGCATTCCGTTCAAGGACGGGTGTTTGATTCGGATTATGAATTGCGCAAGGTGATGGTGGAAATTGGTCTGAGGACGTATCCTCTAAGGATCAAGGTTCATGGACGGTTGCAATATGTGATAATGAATGATGAGTTGTGGGACTTAACCAGCCGGGCAGAAGATCAAGCGGCGGCCATCGCTGAAATTCGCAATGCGATGATGAAGCCATCGGAATTGATGGAGCATAGCCTATGATCAATAAAACAGAAAACGCGGCAAGAAAATTCCTCAAACAGCAAGCAGGTGAAAGGGTTTTCTGGATCGAACAGGCCTCTGGCGGAACAGTTGGCGTTCCTGATGCAATGGTGATTGTTGGAGATAGGCTGATTCCCTTTGAGCTCAAAGCAGGGAAAGTGGACTTAAAAGAGAATGTGTTTGAATGGAAAGTGACCATTCGTCCGAGCCAAAAAAGGGTTGGTTGGGCGATGTGGGGCTTTGGAATAAAAGTGTGGATATTGGTTGTCGATACAAAAGGGAAAGGGCATTTTCTATGTTCAATGGCCGAGGCGTTGCAGTCAATAAAACAGAAAAGGAAGGCCAGAATGGAACGGGTTGATAACGGTTTTTTATATACCAGTCATTTTTAAGATTGTTGCAAAGAAAAAGACGCCGACGAGAGATCAAAGGGTTAAGTGGTTCCAGGTTCTTATTATTCGTTATTCTATATTCTGGGGGGGTTTTAATAGTAATATATAATATCCCCTTAGTCTTGAAACCTGAGATTTTTATTTAACGTGGAACCTGTGCTCGAAAATGCCTAAATGGAGATGAAAATGCCCTGGTTGATGGCTATGACTTCCGCAGACCTTACTTTCAAAATGACGCAAAAATGCAATGGGAATGGTGGTGAAGCTTATTGCCCAATTGTAACCAAAACAAGAGCATCAGACCAACGCGGAAATACAATTTCTGTTGTTTCTCCGGCATACCCTGGTTTGTTTTTTATCAGGAAGGGTTGTGATCAGGGTTTGGGTGAAAATGAAAGAAAGTTTTTCTGGATTGCTCGCTCAAAAGGATTTTCCAGCGGTGGGATACCGATTGAAATATCAGACAAAGAAATTCTGGAAATTCGTGAGGCGTCTAAACTATGGCCTTCAGTCGATGATAAAAACAAAGGAAAGGTCAGTTTCAAAACAGGTGAGCATGTTATGATCCTGGATGGTTTCATGAAGTCAAACAAAGCTCGCGTAACAACCAGTGGAAAAGAAATCGTTGAAATTCACGTTATGGGAATGACTTTCAAAATCAACAGTTTCCTCTTGCGCA
>Ga0214175_1000214_pt1 | contig 18625 bp, 17 predicted proteins | sample TroBogEpilimnion_17_FD_153013 | JGI IMG/M metagenome (GOLD analysis project Ga0214175, IMG submission 153013) | Freshwater microbial communities from Trout Bog Lake, WI - 09AUG2007 epilimnion | ecosystem: Environmental > Aquatic > Freshwater > Lake > Epilimnion/Euphotic zone | place: Trout Bog...
GCCGATATACCTCTATTGTATTCAATTATACGAGCTACGAGTGGTAATGCCGCAGCTTACATTGGTTACGCGAATCTTCATCTAGATATGAAAGAAATGGATTTGATTGAGTTGTGTCAATGAAGTAAAGAATGAAATGACAAAATGTTGTGTTGTATATTTTGCCATTTTTTGGAATTGTCTTTTATTTTTGTAATTTTCAAGAGCGATTCGCACCGAAACCACCGAAACCTCCGAAACCTCCACCGAAACCTCCGAAGAGAGGACTAGTAGGAGTAGGATTTTCGACCGGAGTAGGGCGAAGGCGCTTAGCACCTGGCTCTTCGTCAAATGTCTTGACCATGTTCTTGACTGCATCCTCGTGCTTACGAATTTTGTCATTGAGAGTATTAATCCGAGTAAGCATATCCCGCATTTGCTTGAGGTGAGTCTCTTTCTCAGACTCGAGAATACGGATGCGAATACTGTTGATAAAGGCATCCTTCTTCATCAGCTCAATGCTGTCCTTGGCACGAGTAAGAGCAGTAAGAGTACGCTCCGCCGTAGCAATCGCCGCCCAGTCAATCTGAACAGGATGGTCTTGTTCAGGAGCAGGAGCAATCAGAGTATTGTTGTTGTCACTCTCTGGAACATTACCCTCGAGAGCTGCCTTGAGTGCATTCACAAGCTTACGACGAGCCTCATCATTCTCCTCAGAATTCACAATCGCCATCAGTCCACCAATCTTACCCCAGTGCTCACTCAGGTTAATCTTATCAGACTCAGTCTCAACATCCTTGTACTTGAAATACAACTTGCACTGAAACTCCACATCACCGCTGTTGAAGAGCTCACGAGTACCGCGACCACCGAAGATGGGAACCTCCGCCGCCATTTGCAATAGCTTAGCTTTTATGGTTTTTATTATTGTGTAGAAAATGACAAAATCATTTTTTTGTTTTTGCCACAGATTTTATTTTCAAATCTTGCTTTCATTTATTTCATCTATTCATTATTAAACTGATAATAGCAAATGGTGCCAATACACACATAAGAAGATAGGTAAAATGAATAATAAGCACAGGAAGAAGAATAATTACGTCAAAGGCACGACGAGAATACACGTCATTTGTAAATATAACAATAGTAAGATATGCGAAAAGAGAAGCGATAATAAACTTATAAAGGTTTTTCAAGAGTGCTATAAATTTTACCATTCGATTCATTTTGGATTTGGTTTGATTGGGTTTTATTTGGTTTTAATTTAGTTGTAATGTAGTTCAAATCATTTTTTGATTTTTTACATTTAAATTTTTATATTTCATTTAAAGCTAATTCATGTTAGTTATATAATATAAATAAATTGTTATTATCCCAATATGATAAATCCTTATGAATTTATGGGTCTTACTTTTAATTCCACTATAGATGACTTACGCAAAGCATATTATACTATGTCACTCAGTTGCCATCCTGACAAAGGTGGTTCAAATGAGGCTATGGCGGTTCTTCACACTGCCTATAAATATATTAAGTCTCATTTAGATAATATTAAAGACCAACCAGACAGTGGTAAATCTTATGATGAGCTTCAAGCAGAATTTGACAATTTTATTAAAGAACAAGATGCCGTAAAACCACCTACATTTTTAAATATTATTGCCGAAAGTTTCAATATTAATCCGGTTGATTATATGGAAATATATTACGATGTATGTCCTGATATTCCTGGAAATATTATGTATGATTTAACTCTTACAGTTATCAACGAAATGATTCGTAGTAAAATGCTCAATCAACAGATGACTGAAGATGATGCAATTAAAAGCATAACACGTGATGATATTTTAGCAGCGATTCGCAAAGACTTGACAAATTACAACAAACTCAATAATAAAGAAGGTACATATGGTGCGTCTATACCAGATGGTTATGGTGCACTTATGGACAAATCAGAAGTGGTATCGACAGAGGAACAGATTCCACGTGCACCTGGGCAAAGTTTTGGCAAACGTGAAATGGTCATATATCATGAACCAGATTCAGTAGGCGGTAGTGAAATAGCGGCAGGAGACATTCCAATATTACAAAAGAAAGATGATTATACTATATTTGGACCGAAAATGGATTCACTGCCTATTACGGATTATCGTCGAGCATATTCTGAAGAGTCACTTGATACGGCTTCGTCTATATTTGCGGGACTATGTGGAGAGGAGTCAATTGATATATTACTTGTGAAACAGAAGATGGAACGGGCGAGACTGGATGATGTCAGTAAACTGAAACCAGCTGAAATAGTGAAACTGAAAATGTAAAAGTATATTATTTTATAATATTATTATAATGAGTGAAAAATCAAAATCATCTCCGAATGAACATTTTAATAATCAGTTTTTTATAGATGTATATAAAAATTTAGACCTACTGCCAAGACCATATAGAAGAAACATTAGTAATATAAGTAGAAGTAAAAATTATAGTAAAAAATTTGCAAATTACATTGATACGAAATATAGTAGGCTAAATAATAAATGTGGGCATTTAAAAGACTTTCCATTTATTCAAATTTATAAAGAAGAAGATACTAAACTAGGCAAAAAAATATATAAAGGGACTGTATATATTAATAATGGTATTCATTATAATCAAAATTTTGATTATTTAAAATTTTTAAATTTTTTTAAAGATGATGGGATAAACTTAAACTATTTTAAAGAATATAATAACAAAATGGTAGTTGATTATTGTTTTGAAATTGAAAAATTAGTAGATGAATTTAATACAATTGGTAAAGACTATTTACAAAAAGAGTATGATTCTAAAAAGGTTGTATATAAATATTCAAAAGAATCTGAAAATATGTGGGAGGAAGATAGTCATGATGATGAAATTACTATTGATAGGATAATTACAGATACGATATGGGGCATAGAATTTGATGAATTTGAAAAAGTTGTAAATGAAAAAAATTATAAAAATAAAGATAAATTGATTAAATTAAATAAAAAATTATATACTTTTGTTAATGGCAAACCTTATTGGCATCATCTTGATGGTAAATGTCGTGAACAAAAAAGGTTTGAACAGTTTTTAAATTTTATTGAAAAATTAAAATTATCTATAAGTGAATGTAAAGGAAAATTAACATATATTCCTTTAGCTTTAAATGCTACAAAAAAAAGTGCAGGTCATCAAAATATGATTATTATTGAAAACAATAATATTGAATTATATGAGCCTAATTATTTTAATGAAGAATATATTAGAGAATCAAATGGTGATGTCATTATTCCTTATGGTGATGGAATTGCAATTGAATTTGTAAAATATCTAGCTAAACTTTTAGATTTAAATTTTATTGAACCAAAAGATATATGTCCATTAGGATTACAAAGTATAGAAGGTATTTATACTCATAAATTCAAAGATAAAAGAGATCCAGGTGGTTATTGTGTTGCATTTTCATATCTATGGTTAGCATTAAGAATTATTAGTAATTATCCGCCAAATATTTTACATATATTTCTATCAGGCATAGAACCAAATAATCTTACGAGATTAATAGAAGATTTTACTTATACTATATTACATTATTCAAAAGCACTTCCGAAAAAAGATAGTGCTACTAAATCTAAAACAGAAAGTAAACCTGATAGTAAACCTAAGACTGATAGTAAACCAAAAGTAGATGATATTGAAAAAGCATTAACACAATTACAAATTAAAAGAAAACGTTCAAGTACGAAACGGTCTAAATCAAGTTCAGACAATGCTCCAGTTAAAAAGAAATAATTGTTAAATTAAATTAACTTAAACATTATAATAGTCTTTAATTTAATTCCAATGAAATCACGTACATTTAAGAATTTTTTGAAATTTACGATTCGTGACGATGACCTGCGACATGTTTACATAGAATTCAATGCGAAGGCGGCGAATAGTATTGAAATAAATACATGCGAAGCCGCAGATGAAATATTATGCGAAATTTACTGTATATTGGACCCGCTTATAGAGCTGTGCAATATAGAAAAAAGAAGTTTTATAATAAATATTGATATGGATGGGGCAAATCTACTATTATATAAAGCAAATATTTTGATTCATATGGTAATGAGATTACATGACCATATTCAAACGGAAAGACATGACTTAACGGAGAAATGCCGTATTGAGAATCCTCCATTTTTTGTCAAGCCAATCTATACATTATTACGACCATTTATTAGAGAAACTTTTGTAAATAAAATAGAAATTGATTAAAGAGTGAGGTCAAGGCAGTGACTTACCTTGCCGTCTAATATAAATTTATGCCTGGTATCCATTTTGGCACCACTCTGTCTTTGGGTCGGGCGGTATAATTTTTTTCAATAGCATCTTTTAGCATTCTATTTACATTGCCGACTGTTTTAAAACGAACTCCACTAATAACTACACCGCAATTGTCGGCAAATTTCTGTATAATTTCTTTTGTTGATTTTTTTGATTTTGGTATGTAAAAACAATAATTTGGTTGTAATTTACTATTAATAATTTTTCGCTTATTTAATTCTTTAAGAGTTAAATCACAATATTTGTTATAAGTTATATCTTGTATCTTGTCTTCAAGTATAATAATATCTTTATCTTTATACTTAAGTAAATCTTTATATTTTGGGTTTATGTTTAATTCTTCCATAATCTTATCATATGTAGGTTTATATGGTATAATAATTTGTTGAAGTGCATTTAATGAAATTGGGTCATGAAATATGACTTCATTTAGATTTGTAAAATCTTCGTCGTATTTTAAATTTTGTAAGAATTTATCTATAGCATGTTTTGAATATGATAATTCATCAATTATACCACATGAATCATCTGTACGTAAATGATAATTATTCTGTTTAAGAAGTACTTTAGAAAATATGAGATAAATAGTATCGTTCATACCATATATTCCATATGATTTACCAATATCATTTCTCATAATGAGAGATGCAAATACACCAGGATATTCTGAAATTTCTATATTGCAATGGTCTTGTATTGACGATACTTGCTGTACATCAATTTTATTACGTAATAATTCAACTTTACTATTTATACTTCCGGCTTTTAATATTAATAATAAATTTTTGAGACTAGTAAAATGTGATATACTTAATATTTCAGGTCTATTACATATTTGTTTTGTATGTGATGATGATGTTTTAGTAAATGTTGATGATTTGGAATGTGATTTAGATTTTTTTTGTTTTTCCTTACATTCTACAGAATTTGATTCAGCACCGACACATGATTTAATTGTTTTCTTTAATTTACTATACATTATCTTATATTTAGCATTTAAAATTATTCTATAATTATATTATAATGTTTTCGCCTCAGGATATATATTTAGATAAAGATTTTATAGACGACTTAGATAAATATAAATATATTCGATATTGGGCATCAAATGCATATGCGCGTATTAATAAAAATTTAAGAAATAACTCTGTTGATGTACTTTATAATAAATATCCTCACACATTTTACTTTACTAAAAATTTTATTGAATATATAGAGACGTATGGAATAAATAAAGACCAGTTACATAAGAATGTATTGTACCGTGGTATATTATTAGAAGAATATCCAACTGATATACATGATAATGGATTTATTTCATTTAGTTATAATAAAGATATTGCGAAGAAATTTACACAAACTGATGGGTTTTTATTTGAATTACATAAAAATAATATTGAAAATAGTAAGATGTTATTAATTGATAATAATATAGATGATATATATAATGAAAAAGAAGTTCTTATGCTACCTGGTAAGATAACTTTACAATCTTTAATAGATAAAAAATATTTTAAATGTAGCTACAAACAAAATGTAAATTATATAAAAAGTATATTGGATAAACCTTTACCTATGTTACCAGTATATGAAGGAGGTAAAAAAGTTGAAAAAAGAAGATTGCCGTCATATACTATAAAAGGTGGTCAATGTGTTGTCTTTTACAGATGTATATATAATCGTGATGTAGAAATATTGGGTACACGTATTATTCCTTATACACAAAAAGATGTTTCAGAATTTATGCAAATTGATTTACCATTAAGAATAAGACATTATGAAGATGCTACGAATCTCATACCAGAAGTTATGGACCTACGTAAGTATTTGAAAAATGCTGTTTATAATGATACAAATAAAAGTAATATAGATGAAGCTGTTATGAAAGAGTCTTCTTATAATGTATACATAGCATTATATAATTTAGCCGAGAAAACTGTAGAAACTATAATGGCGTTTGATTATGCGCCAATCTTTTTAGAGACGTTTACAGTTTCTAGTGCTGGTCATAAAAATAAAATAGAGATGGCTTTACATAATTATTTTGCATATAAGAGTTCCTGATATTTTTTTTATCTTATATTACAGCAAATTTGTAGCTACAAATGTTTTCAAAAATAAGGGGGAAGTTTACAATATTTTTTTGCGGAAGTCTAGAAGATAAATGTGGAGACGGATGCAATGGCTCTATTCATCCACCAAATAAAAATAAAATTAAAGAAACCGAAATAGATAAATTACGTCAGGTTATTACTGAAATGAAGGGACATTAATGTTTTGAGCGAGAGTGTGAGTGAGATTTCGGGCGAGATTTTGATGATTTGCGTTTACCGCCATCCTGTAAATTTGGATTTTCAATTCTTCCGTCTTTATTAAAATCTCCATTTTTATACAGAATATTATTTGTAGCTAATAACTCGTTTTTTTCTAATTTTTCAAGAAATTCAATATCTAAACCCTTTTCTACATATTCTTCTTTTACAACTCTCTTTCCATCTGCGTTAGTCGCTACTACTTCTACTATTTGTTGAGCTCCTGTCTTATCAAATACATTTGTATTAGCAAATTTATAAGTATCACCTATATGTTGTATACCAGGATGTATTTGTTGTAAAATTTCCTCTTGTAAATCTATTATTTCTTTACTCTTTGCACTTTTACTATTAACTAGAGTTCCATTATTAACTAATTTTTCTAAATTTTCAGATGATGATAATTTCCAATTATTCTCTACATCTTCTCTTAATTTATTAAAAGTTAAATCTTTAAAATTACCAGATAGATATCCGTAAGTTGGTGGAGTACTATTTCTACCAGGACTTTTAGATGGATCAGCTGCATCATAATATAACTTCATTGCTGTACCATAATCTCTTTTAGCTTCTTCTCCACCTTTATGTTTTCTATGTTTTCCTCCAGATTGTGCTTGTTTTTGTTTATACACTATTGGTATTTTAACTTTTTTATCATCACTAATTACATTATTAACTTTAAATAAACCTGGTAATGAGTATTTTGTTACATCAGTTCTTGGTGCTTTCATTACAATTTTTTCACTATTATCTTCATATTTAACATAGCATAATTTTGTAGCAAAATTTGGTGTATCTCTATTTACTTTCTGTAATAAACCTCCTCCCATTCCACATAATAAACTATATGGAGCGAAAGCCCAGTTACTCGTTTTTGCATTACTATTTAGTAAAACTGGATTCGTAATACAATTTAACATTTCTTGAATAGTAAATACTGATATTCCGTCACCTTGTATTGTTCTAATGAATCTAGGTTTAATATATGTTATATTATTATATTCATAACTACAACTGCTAGTTAATAATAAATCTGGTGAATTTCTTTCTTCAATACCCGCAATTCCAAATAATCTAACACCTGCTACAAGTGATTGAATTACTGCTTGTACTGGATCACCTGAATCAGGTCTGAATGTAACTGCAAATGTTGCAGGTAAATATTTCATATCATCATGTTTTAATATAGGCGTCTCGCGAAAAATACTTATATCAATTGAATTTTTAGTTAAATCATGTTCAACATAGTTAGTATTTATTAAGTTCTTTTTTTTTCTATCGTTAATATACATTTTCACTGCTGCTGGGAATACTTTTGTTAATGAATATTCATAATCATAGCTGTCCATAACAATTGCGACTGGTGCACCAGAATCACCAAATTTTTTAAGAATTTCAAACATTGCTTCTACTTCTCTTTTATATGAAGTCATAACACTGTGTTCACTTGCCGCAATTGATTCACCAACTGGTTCACCATTATTATATTTAACTTGTGCGTAATAACATGCACTTAATGTATCAGAACCATTGAAATTTAATAAATGAGCCATGCCACCAATAGTATTTGTTTCAATTGAACTCGCTCCTCTGAAACCAAAATCATGTAAAGACCAATTTAAAAATGTACATTCTCCTATGATATTTAAGTCACCTTCTTTTCCAGTTGGAGGATAATCTGTTGCAAATGTTTTTCCAGCTATACCTACTTCTTCATATTTTATTTTAAATATTTCTTTACAGCATCTACTTAAAGTTGCAACAGAAATAGGATACCATACCTGTGTTAATATAGATTCATAATATGTTACAAAAGGACAGAAATCACCTTCTGCTTCTACTATATAAACTGGTGTATTTGGTAACATAACTGTTCCTTCTGGCAAACCATATATTCTAATAGGTGGTAGTTTACCAACTAAATTTTGTAAAATTTTATCTTCAATAGGATAAGGTGAATTTAAAAATCCATGATTCGCATAAAAAAGTTTCATATCATGAATAATCTCTGGAGTAATAGGTTGATTAATATAATTTTCAATTATATATCTAAGACCAAAGCATATTAATCGTTTTTCTTCTACGTCTGCCCCTTTTATTCTATATTTTATTGGTTTTTTATCAATCATTAAATTTTTTCTGCATTCACCATAACTAACCATAAGTTTTCCTTTATCATACATTAATTGATGACTTAATTTATATGAATCAGTTAAAGCTAATACTGGTAAAGTATTTGTATTAAAATCTTTATCTATAAATTTAAGACCTTTATCACCTAAATCTTTTTAACCATTTCCAATTAAAGGTATTTCTTTTAATTTTGTATCAGTTGCATACAGGACATATTCATTTTGAGAATAAAATTTAATAGGTACTGGTGGGTTATTTAATAAATAATGTTCATTTACATAGTTAAATTTATCACCTTCGCCGCCGCGGTGTTTGCGGTGGTGGTGACGACGGCTGTGGTGTATCTTATCATGTTTACCCGATTTTGATATTTTTTTGTGAGATGCACCGCCAGTAAACATATTTACTATATTATATATATATTATTTTATATAATGTAAAAATTAATGAATATAAAAGTTATGCACTTCTATCCTTTCTTGCTGACTTGTTTGTAGCTACACTAAATTTATATGTTCCATAGAAGCCGTCTTTATATTTCTGTGGAATTCTATCTAAGTCTATAAGACGTGCGTTCATCTCTATATGTTTTTCTATTGATTCGGCAGTAATATCGGCGGATTCTTGGCGAGTTCGGCTGAGTGTTGAAAAAATCCTATGTGACAGTTCTGGTATACGCAATAAATCATCGCGGAACATTTCGCCTAGATACTGCCGTTGTACTGCCACATTCTCCTCCAGCATCGTCTCTTCTTTTACTTTTAATTGCCGCTTATTTAAATATAGCTTACGAATTATAGTATATGCGGCAACTTCCCCACACCCTTTATATATAGGTTTAATATTATCACTTACGTCTCCACTTAATATTTTTATCGCTTTGTCTAAAAGAGCGTCTCCTTTACTATTTTCACTATTTTCTAATAAAAATCCATTCGTTTTATACACATTTGTTCGAGCATCTGCTATCTGTAAATAATCTCTATCATTTGTTATAATATTTATAATTTGGTTCGGATACATCTCACGTATTTTTTTAGAAATAAGATATATTATATCATCAGCTTCAAGATGTTCATAAGAAACTATTTTACATCCACTTTCTACTGATAATTTTACAAAAATCTTATTCCAAAAGTAGCTACTTATTTCTGGTATATATTCAGCCATTGGTTTTCTATTCGCTTTATAGTCATCGAAAATTTCCGTACGACGCCAATTTGTTCTTAATGAAGTATCTTTTACAAATACTACATTATATATATCAGAGTCTGGTATTACAGATAATAGAGTCACCATTTTTTGCATAAATTTCTCTTCAAAATAACGTAAAAATTTTGGATCTCTAAATAATCCTCTATAACTAAATACACTAGTATTCGATTTTGATTGATATCGAGACAATAATCGTCTTTGTATTGGTGTTAAACGTAATTGACGATAATTTGAAGGTCCTGCTTCATCTGGACGTGGTTGTTCATTTTGTCTGATAGTTTGTAATGAATTTAAATATGTTTTAATTGATTTTAAATAGACTTGTATATAGAGTATTGAAGTATCTACAAGTACAATAGATTTGTCAGGTTTAAACAGTAATCTTGATATTTGTTTTCGTGTCGTACTTTGTATATTTTGTGTACCTAAAGTACTCATTACTATTTAAATAGATATTTAAACTATGTAAAATAAAAATAAATCACAATTGATTCATAAATTATATGTTACCTAATCCGGCTTCAGTATTAAAAACAGCTAAGTTTATTCGCTCATATAAGTGTGTAAAATTTCTATAATCATCTGGTATATCAATTGTGTAAAAACATGTATGTGATGATGGTAAGCTATTTGGACGATTAAGAAAAGTGATTCTGTATGGATTTTCATTAGTTGGATCGAAATTTATTTGGTCATTGCCACACCAGAAACGTAAAAGTTTATGAGCAAAGAGTAAATAGGCTTGTTGTCTGGTCATCTTTTTACCCGTACTTTCTTTTGATAATTCTGCCGAGCCTTTGTTTTCGTATTTTAATTGCCCTGCCATATCCATAGGATATCTACGAACACCATTTTTGAGAATTTTCTTAAATGCCTCGAGCAGTTGCTGTCTATGAGGTGTATCTGCCGTATTACATAATAAATTATCGGCAAGTAAAGATAGGTTTTCTAAAGTAATGTTAGTATCAGATAGTAAACGGTCAAGAGTTTGTACATTTACTTTATTTTTATTTAATATATTTTTAAACTTATTAAATTCAAGATTTTGAAAACCTTCAACAAATTCACTTAATTTGTCAGAATATAATATTGTATCTGGTTTGTTGAGTCCTTCAGGATCCATAGGTCCATTATTTAATTGATAATAAGCACGTAATAATATATATTTTATAAAATTGCGAGTCTGTATTATTGTATTTTTTCGTCTTATAATTATATTATATGTATCATTAAATCTAGCTTCTTGGTCAGTATATATTGTATGAATACTATTTGGGTCACGAAGACAATTTAACATAAAGTTTACTTCTGGACCATGATTATCTATTAAAAAATATGTTATGAGTTTATCATAGTCATTATTACCATGCTTAACAAGTAATGTGTGTAATAGTCCATGACTTAATCTAAAATCAAGCGAAATATTATTAATTATACAAAATCCTAAAAATTCACCAACAAAACGCCAAAAGTTTGTAGTATTATCATGTCCTTGTATCTTAAATTTAAAATCATAATTCATTATGTAACGATTATTCGTTTCTGATATTGGTATGAAAACCCTCTCTTCTTTTAAAGCTCTGGCAACAGCAGTAAATGTTTCACGTGTGAGACCTTCGCCTATTCCTTCCATACCTGTTTGTATCATTTCATAACCATAATCAAACCCCATGTTACGTTCAAAAAAGGTTTTTTGACCTTCAAATTCGTCATTATATTCACTCCAATGATGAAATATACTTTTTAATATATTATTACTATCAATTTCCATAGGATAAGCATCGGCATCATTTAATTTCATATTACGTCTGGTATAGAAATCATATATTGTCTTACGAATAGCTACAATATTACGACATTCAGAAGGTGCAGTAAGTCTATGACAAGCTTTTTTGAATCCTTTGGCATGTTTTTTAAAAGGTTCATTTACAATACCATGAAATGCTGCACGACAATCTTGAATAATTTCGGCAGAATTATATTTACTTTCAGAAAATGTAGTTGATTTAGAAGTATGGGTGCTTATATCTTTTATAGATGACATAGCAGATTGGTCTTCAAAATCTAAACGAGCATGTAAATCATTAATTTCATTATTTAATTTTTCAATATATGTCTCAAGTCGGTCTTTTAATTGGTTTCTTATTTTTAATAAATGATACATATGTATTGTTTGTACACGACGTCGATAGGCATTATTTAATCTTTGTATTTCTTCAGTTACTCTTTCTAACAATGTTTCTGTAACAGTTTTATATTGTTTTAACATCTCTAATGCTAAATTTTTAACTTGAATATCATTACAAAATACATCAATAAAATAAAAATGCATATACATGTCTAATCCATATATAATTGGTAAAGTTCCTAATTTTTCACTTATAATATTGAGTTTTGTCGCTATTTGGTTAAATTGTTCTTCTGTAAGTAAAGATCTTATTAAATTAAATCTTGCACCTATATTAATATGTAAAATACCTAATTCTATTACACGATTTTGTTGTAATAATTTTGAATTACTATTCAAATAATTTAAAGTTGATTGATAAATTCTATCTCTAAAATTGTCGTGTTCTACTTCTAAATTTATAAAGTTATCACGTGTATCATAATATGTTTTATAAATAAATTTAATTATTTTTTTGGCATTTGAACGAAATTGTTGACATTCTGGTATATGTATTGGTTCTTCATCGGCATGTTCAGTACGTCTATCAATATCATATTCTGGATATAAAATATTATAAGCACACATAAGGTCTTGACTTTCTGTGACGAGTTCATGTTGATCACGTATATCATTTGGTTGATTATTAGTTAAAAATCTTGGATTTGCTGGTAAAGCAAATATATCAATAAATCTTTCGGCGAATGTAACTAATTCTTGATTCATATCACCAATACCATTTATCCATGAACGACTTGATGATACTGGTCCAGATGCAGGTGATGAAGCCGATGCACCTGATTCTTCCATTATAATTATAACATATTATTAATGATTGATAAAAAAGAAAATTTGATTTATGATTTGATCTTGGATATAAATAAAGTCCAAACATGGATGCACCTATACATACTCTATTTAAACTCATTGAAAGTGATAAACGTAAATATATAAGTTACGATACCAATGAACGTTATTATGATATGCTTCGTACCATAATGAAAGATGAAAAATTCAATGGCAAAAATCCTATTTCTATACTTTATGAAAATGTAGCAGATTGGAAGAAAATTCTCACTAATGAAAAGTATCTAATTCTCGACATCATTCTGTTCGAAATGAAAATGAGTAATATTCGTATTGTAAATTTTCCTACTGATACTTCAAATATACAGAACCTTATAAATAGCTATAATAATCAAAATGATAATAACACAAGTTCAGTAAATAATACAAATACACAAAAGAATCAGCAAACTCTATATTTCACCCGTAGCATGTTTAGTTATCTTCTCTTCTTTGGAATAATTTTAATGAGTCTAGACGTTTTCGCTGAATATGCTTATGATGAAGATAACAAAATTCGCAGTATGATTCATAATGTAAATATTACATACATTTATGTATTTGTAAATATTCTAGTATATATTACAAAATATGCTATTATAATCGCGCATTACATGTATCAAATCTATAAAAAATTTATTATGTTCGTGGCAACTGCGGCGGTGACGGTATAATTTTAATTTGTCTCATAGAATCATACACACCGCATTTGTCTAAGAAACCATCAAACAGATCTGGTGCATATTCTGCATATATATCATCTGATTTAGAAAACACTCTTAATTCTTCCAATATATGACCAATTATAATATTACATTGCGCACTACGTTTTGGTAATTTATCTTTTGAGCCTATAGCCCGTCTCCAGATGTGATAAAGTATCTCACGATTTGATATATATTTAATGTTTTTTATAGAAAATAATATTTTTAATATATTTTGTGCATGAAAACGATGGCGATGTTTTTCAATGACTCTATGCCAGGCAAATAGTGAACCATACCGTTTATTATATAATTTCAAAAAATCTTCTAATTTTTCTATGTAAATACCACCACTATTGTTATTAATATTTGGTGTTAATCTGCGATATTGTTTATCATTAATTAGTTGCATATGAACCATATATGGAACACCATCTTTTCCTTTTATAATCATTGCAGTATGCATATAAAAATTCCCAATAACCAATCCTAATACCATATATTCAAATACACGTGGATTAAAACGATTTGTGACTTGAATAATATCACCAGTTTGCACTTCTCGTAAAAAATCATCCATTTTTATTTTGTCATATTCCAAAATAGAACTTATTTTATCATGAAACATATGTATAGATATTTTATAAACGACAATTAAAGATATTAATACGACACATATAATTGCAATTATTTTTTTCATTATGAAATTATATTACTTTTAGTCTTATATACCGGCATATAGATTTAATCGGTTATTTTATCCGAAATTCACTTTGAAATTTCTCCTTTGATATTACGCGAACGCCAAGTTCACGAGCTTTGTCAATCTTACCACTGTTTTCATTTGGATCCGCCGCAACCACAAGTTTCGTATTTTTAGATACGCTCGTACTCACTTTACCTTCCCCAGCTTCAATTAACTTTTCCCATTCTTTATTACGGAATCCAGTGAAAACAATTGTCATTCCTTTGAAAGATGGCGCAGGGGTGGGAGAAGACGACGAAGTTGACGAAGTTGACGAAGTTGACGAAGTTGATGCAGCTGACGATGCCGTAGAAGACGATGCAGCTGGTCTCGCGGCAACAGGAGGCGCAGGAGTTTCCGCCCGGCATCGCATAGGAATTTCCTCCATTAGCGCAAAGAACCGCGGGAGACCAGTAAGGAATGCTCGAGCGCCAATCGCCGCTATACCGTTCACGCCTGATACTTCCTGGAACGTCGGTGTTTTACCCTTCAAGATATCAGGCAGTTCTTTAATAATTGCGGCGAGTTTCCGTGTACCGAAGCCACGCCCGAATATATTAGATGCCGCCATCATGTCTACACATGTCGCCGTATCATATGTATGTTTTATAGATGTAGCTATTTTCTGAGCACTTACTTTTTTGAACCCTTCAATCTTAAGAAGATCATCTTTCGTTATCTTTAAAAATTTAGGAATAGTATCATATCCAGCCTCTACCAGTTTCGCAATAATGCCTTTCGCGACAAATTTAATATCAAGTGTCTTGGCAAAATGCTCTAGCTCTTTTACTTTCTGTTCCTGTGTCTTATTCTCACCTTTCACCATAATATCTACGTGACTTTCGTTCCATTCCCATTCATCTGCATTCTTTGGTAAACTTGGTGTACCGCTCACTGCCGGTGCTAATACACGAAGTATATGAGGTATAACATCACCACTACGGATTATAACTATACGTGCACCTGGACCAATTTTATTCTTTTCGATATAAGATGCATTAAAACCAGTTGCCTTTTGTATATTCACACCACCAAGTGTAATAGTATCGAAATTTACTGTAGGTTTATAATATCCATCTTTGCTTATATTCCAAGTAACTTCTTTTACTATAACTTCTGCTTCAGTATGTGTAAGCATACTCTTAAAAGCAAAGGCGTATTTTGGATTTTTACCAGATGCAAGTTTATGAACTTTATCATTATAAACAACTATACCATCTATATCATAAGGACTTTGATTACGACGAAGTATTAGTGTATCGGTAAGTTTTTCCACAGTAAGTTCAGTCTCAGATAGAAGCATGGTATACACCGTTTTGAAACCTTTATCCTTAATATATTGAATTGATTCAGAAGGTGTCGGATGCGAAGCATCAGATGGAGTTTTAATCAGTTCATATGCAAGAAATTCGATATATTGAGCTACACTTGAATCTGGTGATTTTTTATGAAGTAGTCCAGCAACTAAATTACGAGCATTTGAATATTCCGGATGAGCTTCATGTATTATCTTCCAGTTATCCTTTGATATAATGAGTTCTCCGCGAATGACCAGTGGAGTATCTTTAGCTTTAAAGATAGGAAACTTCAGAAAAGGTATAAGATGAGAAATATTTTGACCCATTACACCATCTCCACGTGAATAGAGTGTAGGATTTCCACTTTTATCATAGCATACCATTGCAGAATTTCCATCCAGTTTGTCCGATATAAGAGAGTTACCTTTGTAATCTGCTTTCCATTTATCTAGGGCTTTAGGATCATCACGAATTTTATCTAAAGAGCCCATCCAAAATGGAAGCTTGACTTTGTTTTCCTGTGGAACTGCACCAATTTTAGTTAAAAAAGCATTTTCAGGATCTATTTGACGTAGCTTATCCTCAAGTAAATCATATGTATCGTCAGATATTATAGGCTTGGATGTATTTCTATAAGCGATATTCGCTTTCTCAAGAAATTTAACAAGATCGTCCACAGTTCCATCTTTTAATAATTTATCCACTGTTTTTTGCATATATTCCCTTATAATAATTTTATACTAAATTTCTTCTTTTTCTTTTAAAATTTTAAATTTGGAATTTAAAAAGAATCATTTTTTATATGATAATAAATAAAAAATGAAATTCGTTTCTAAAATTTTTATAGTTTAAAAATTCGTTCTCTCGTCTTTTACATATAGAAATGCAAAGTGTATAAAGTGGAAAAGAAATGATGGATAATATTGAAGAGATTAATTTCGTATTTGAACAATTATACTCGACGTTGAATTTATATACAAAATCTAAATACAATGAAAAAGTCAAAAAGGAATTAAAAAAAGTGAAACAGCAAATACTCGAATTATCTTTAAAGGAAAACGTGGATACAAATAAAATTATAAAGTCTATAGAACCGAAGATAATGATGTTAGAATAAATTAGAGGTGTATTATTATAAGAATGAACATATCCAGAGCTCTGATCTTAGGTATAGCCTTTGTAGATTTTGTACTTATAATGGTCATATTAAGTATTATTTTAGCATTTTTTATAAGATTTTATGCCGTGAAATACCGACAGGCATTGAATGCTGGTATTACGATTGTTATGGGTAAGCTTTTAATTCTTGGGGTATTCTTTGCATTATTATTTATTATATTATTATTACTCCTGTGGGTAATATATAAAGTTGTAAGAAAAATACCGCTTATTGGCAAAATCATAATTAAGAAAGTCCCGCTCTTTGGTGCATGTAATTCATCCGGTATTTTTGGATTTTTTGATACAATGAATGGTATAGTTTATAGCCGAGATTCAAGCAAAAATAAATTTATCAGATTATGTAAAGGTATTATTGAATTTTTAGGTAAAGGTACTGGTTTCTTATATCAAACTGCTCAAGATAATATGCCGATAGATCATGGTGGTAACGATGATGGAACGGAGAAAAAGAAAGTAGTAAAAACAACGGATCCAAGTTTCACCCAGAGCGATAATGAGTATATGCAAGATCAATTACAGATGTGTTTAGAAGAAAATTTAATTGAAGTTACACCTGATATGAGTCAGTCTGATGTGCAATATGCGAATCTACAAAATCAAAATACGAGAACAATGTGCCGTACCAAACAATTACAAGTTCTGATGGATTCTATATCTCAAAAAATGCCAAGTTAGGGTTAAATAAAAATAGTATAGTCTAAGAATAATAGACATGGATCCAGGAAATGGGGTACAAGTTCCTCCAGTAAATGGCGACAGTGTTAAAAATATGTTATCAATATTACCCAGTTTTAAAGAAGCTATATTATTTATATCAGTTGTCGGACTTTTATTATTGATCGCCGTATTATATCATAATAATAACATACAAGTCATTGTAAATAATATTTCCAGATGTATGCGCGATAATGCAATAAAAGCTAGTAATAATGGTATATTTACTGTAACTTTAATTAATCGTAATAAAGTACCATTATATGATATCACTTATGATACAGGTAAAAAGATATTTTATACAAAATGCAGATTACCCACAGGAAATGTAGCGAACAATATACCAATACAATTCCCGGCATATGATTTTATACAAAAAGGTACAAATCCAGCATTACAAACTTTCCCGGAATGTTATGGAGACAAAGACTATACAAGTAATGGTAGTCCATTTACATTCATTGGCTATGGACCACTATTAGATTTTATAGAATCAAATGGGGTACTCACCTATATGTTCGATGATAATAATGGTGTTACAGATAATAGTCAGCGTTGTCAAATAAATGCCGCGAATACTGGTAGCATTGTATTTTCAGATCCAACGCCAATTACTGATACTGCTATAACCTTTAATTTTAACTGGACAGGATATGTATCTGGTAAATATACTGTTTATAAGGTTGGTACTGGAAGTGGGACAGGTAATGATAGTAATGATACACCTGTAGCTAATTATACGGCAGTACCAATTAATAGCAATCAAACAAGTGTCGTTGTATCTGGATTAACTGCGGGGACATCATATTATATTGTTATTATTACTGATGCAAATGGATATTATGGTCCTGGTGCATTATATGGTGGAAAGGATACTGATGGATATTCACAAGCAACAACAACGGCTGATGCATCTGCTACTCCAGCTGCATCGGCTACTCCAGCTGCATCGGCTACTCCAGCTGCATCGGCTACTCCAGCTGCATCGGCTACTC
>Ga0214175_1000215_pt1 | contig 18623 bp, 16 predicted proteins | sample TroBogEpilimnion_17_FD_153013 | JGI IMG/M metagenome (GOLD analysis project Ga0214175, IMG submission 153013) | Freshwater microbial communities from Trout Bog Lake, WI - 09AUG2007 epilimnion | ecosystem: Environmental > Aquatic > Freshwater > Lake > Epilimnion/Euphotic zone | place: Trout Bog...
TGGATAGGATTTAAAATTAGTACTGCTCTAGGAAGGAGTAAAAGAAAGGATACGAAAGGATACGCACGCATCAATTGAATTAGTATTTTTAAATCTTAAAAGTAAGATGTGATTTTGTGATTTTTTATTATGCTATTGAATACGCAGAGCAGGCTTATTTGAATGAGTAAGATTAAGTTAAAAAGAAATAAAAATGCCTAACGCTCATTCTGTTAAGCCTGTTGCTTTGGTTACTGGTTCATTACGAGGAATTGGACGTGCGTGTGCTTTAGCTCTGGCTAAGTCTGGATTCAGTATCGTTTTAAACGACAGAAATTCTGACGAAAATGAAGTGCTTGCTAAAAACTTAGCTGATGAAATATCGGCACTAGGAAGTGATAGCGACGTAGCACTTGGTGATATAGGAAATCTGTCTGATCATGAAACGATTGTTTCAAAAGCAATCAGTTTTAAAGGAAGAATTGACTGTCTAGTCAATAACGCTGGGGTAGCTCCCAAAAGGCGAGGGGATTTACTGGACGTTCAACCAGACAGTTTTGATGAATCGTTTCAGATCAATACTCGGGGTCTATTTTTTCTAACTCAGCGAATCGCTCGTCATATGTTACTCGAGGCTCAGTTACCAAACGTGCATAGAAGTATCATCAATATAACTTCTAGTAACGCCGTAGCGGTATCTATATTACGCGGTGAATATTGTGCTTCAAAAGCAGCAGCTTCAATGATTACACGACTTTTTGGTGTTAGGTTGGCTAATACAGGTATAGGTGTGTATGAGGTACGTCCTGGTATTATCGAGACTGATATGACACTACCTGCTAAGGCTAAGTACGATGCTCTTATTAAAGACCATTTAGTTCCCGCAGATAGGTGGGGTTATCCTGAAGATGTTTCCTCTACAGTTGTGTGTATGGCTGAGGGAAGACTTCGCTACACGGTAGCTCAAGCAGTTACAGTTGATGGTGGTTTGATTGAGCCTCGTTTCTAATATAAGTCGAAACAGAGTATCGCTTAAATTAACAAATCATAGTGCGTTATTGATTGAAAAGTAATATTTAAGAATTTATCAAATCTTTATACCCATCCTGCTGCTACCATGATGATTTTAAAGTTGGTTGCTCATTTTCGCAACCGTATGCCTTGGTTTAATCTGCCTGTCACATTTCTTGTGATGTTGCTTCAGAGAACGCCCGTCCTTAAATTAATTACCTTGGGTGAAGAGGTTGCTCCATCATTTCAAGCTTCATCTGTTTTAAAATCTGCCTTTGTTGCAGCAGCTTCTCTTGGAACCGTTCATACGTTAGTAGGAGCATCAGGAATTGTCACAACGCCTACAACATTGACTGCTACGGCAGGAGTTGCCTCTACAGGCGTTGTTTTTACCGTAGCCGGTGCGGTTCTGCTCCTAAAAGTTGGGTTGTTTCTGGGTCTATTCCGCCAGGAATGAACTTTTCAGGTTTAACCTCTGCTGGAACAGTAAATGTAACGACTGCGAATGGTTATGCTACCTTAACAGGTACTGCAACAATTGCAGGCTCGTTTACTTTTTACGATGGTAGCTTATTCCGATATTAACGCTAAAGGATATTATACTAGCCCTAAGGCTTATACCGTTACCGTAAAGGCAGGAGCCGTTTCTGCACCTGTTATATTATCTTCTCCTCCTGCAACGCAGGCTGTAGCTACAGGCTCGGTTCTCAATCTATCTGTGATTGCGAGCGGTACGGACCCTATTACTTACCAGTGGCAACTAAATGGTAATAATATTTCTGGAGCTACCGCTTCTGCTCTTTTGATTACATCAGCTAATGCAGCTAACGTGGGTGTTTATACCTGTATTATTACGAATTCAGCTGGGACCGTTACGACATCCCCTTCAACACTTGTTGTATCTAATCCTCCTGTGATTACTGCATCTCCGGTCGCAGCACAATCGGTTGCTGCTGGTACGACTGTTAATTTATCAGTTTCAGTAAGTGATCCAACCTCAGTAACGTATCAGTGGCAATTTAACGGAGTAAATATTTTTGGTGCTTCTTCACCGAATTTAATACTAAACTCGGTTACTGCTGCGAATGCGGGAACGTATGTGTGTGTCGTATCGAATCTAGTCGGTGTAACGACGAGTACGCCAAGTGTGTTAAATATAACATCGCTAGGATCTCCAACAATTACAACAAATCCAACCTCCCAAACAATTGCTCCTGGATCTAGTGTTGTTTTTAAGGTGGCTGCTAAATCAGCGACTACGACCACTTATCAGTGGCAGTTTAACGGAATTGTTCTATCTGGAGCTACATCCTCAACGCTCTATATATCTGCAGTTACGACTGCTAACGCCGGTAACTACACTTGTGTTGTTTCAAATACATCGGGATATGTGACATCAACAGCAGCTCAACTCTCCATACTTTCTACACCAAATCCAGGTCGTTTAGTTAACTTATCTGTGCTAACAATGGACGGACCAGGCGCTCAAATGTTAACACTTGGCTTTGTCAATGGTGGGTCAGGTACAGTCGGATCAGAACCGCTACTTATTCGAGCTTCAGGACCAGCTCTAGTTCCTTTTGGTGTACCTTCCGTGCTAGCAGATCCTGCGCTTACTTTATTCCAAGGAAGTAATGTTGTCGTCACTAATGATAATTGGGGCGCTTTATCTAATAATATGACTGCAGTAGCAGCTGCAGAAGCTGCCACAGGCGCTTTCACACTAACACCGTCAAACAGTTTGGATGCAGCAGTTGTACAAACCTTACCTAGTGTTCAAGGCGGGTATACGGTTCAAGTCGTTGGTAATGGTAATGGAGTGGGTAACGCATTAGCTGAAGTTTACGATAATACTACAAGTTATTCTGTAAGTTCTACACGCTTAATTAATCTTTCATGTAGGCAACTTGTGCCAGCCAACGGTACATTAACGGCAGGATTTGCTATTAGTGGTGCGACGTCAAAAACAGTATTAATTAGAGCATCAGGCCCAACTTTGGCTGTTTATGGTGTGCCCGGTACAATGCCTGATCCACAGCTCAGTGTTTTTTCAGGAAGTATTGTTATAGGCTCCAATGCTGGATGGGCAGGAGACCAATCTATAACGGCAGCAAATACTGCAACGGGGGCATTTCAATTTAGCAGCTCATCGAGTAAAGATTCTGCCGTAGTTATGACACTCGCACCAGGTCCTTATACTGTACAAGCAACCAGTGTTTCGGGAGTTGCCGGCGCGACTATGATAGAGGTGTATGAAGTACCTTAGTACTAAGTTTAGCTTTTGATTTTTAAAGTAGTATTACCTTCAATCCACTTACCTTCAATAAGTACGACTTTGGGGTTTGTTTTAGGACCTAGTGAATTAGTGTAGAGTTGTTCGATCACTAAGTCTAAGGCTGCTTCGGCTATTTGTTCATCATTCTGATCAACTCCTGCACAGTTTTTCATTTCTGCAAACAAGTGAAGGTATGCTAAACCTAAATCCTTAGGAATTTTATATCCACCACTGTCTAGCATTTCATGTAACTCTGAATTTGTAGTAACAATTGCATCGGGCTTCGATTTCTTGAGCCAATTAAGAAATTGTTTTCTTTCCCACTGCTCCGTTAGAAAAAGGGGTAATTCTAATTTTTTATCTAAGTCTTTATGCTTTTCGAGAAGAAATGAAGCTAACCAGTTATGTGATGAACGTTGATCATCGGATGTACTAGTTGCGAAGCCTATTCTTTTATAGCCCTTATTTCTTAATTCATGAAAGGCTAATCTTAAAGAATGCATTTGATGATTAACCGCGCTGTGAAACTGAGGATATGCGAGTGAATAGCCTAGGGCTGCGCACGCAAAGTTACTCCAGTCCTGTTCAAGACGTGTGTCTGATTCGGGAAATGGTGCGAATACAACCCCTCGTATGCCTCGAGCCTGTAAGATTCTGATTAACTGTTTTTCACTTACAGCATGTGTGCCTAGTTCGAATTCAGAGATTTTGTAACCCAGTTGTTCTGCTCGTACCTGCAGTCCATTTCTTAGTCGCTTTAATGAACTCAGTGTTCTCCAATGCGCGTTTTTAGGAAAGGCATTTATAAAGGCGATGATACTAGCAGACTTTGTTGACCGTTTGCTTTTGAGATCAGACATAAGAGCAGAGATCATAGGGTTAGGGCGGTAACCTATTTTATCTGCAAGAGCATTTATTTTTTGGATCGTTTTTTGTGGGATGCTGGGGTGAGAGCGAAGTGCTAAAGAAACAGTCATGGTTGAAACACCTGCTAGTTTAGCAACATGCTTCATGGATGGTTTTGAGGACATGGGGTAGGGTTATATACTACTCAGGCTTTTGTACGCATGCGGCTACGTATTTAATATATGATGTAATTTTTAGATTTAAAATGATGCGTTCTAACATGGGGTAATGTTATGGCTTATTTTTGAAGACGCACTAAGGCTTACTACCTTTTACTTTACGATTAAAGTAAATAATATTTTGCTGCTAGGTTACAGCGACTTACTACTACATGTGAATTCTACACACTGACCCCCTTGTGTATAGGTGTAGCGTTAACCCTAACCCTCAAGTTCATGAAATCGAAAGTATTATACATTCAACTTTTTTGTCTGTGTGCTTTATTAGTTAAAGCCCAGGTACCAAACAGTACTCCTGTATTTGCAGATAGTAAAAATTCTGATGAAATTACTCACTTGGACGTGTTCCAAGTAGTAGCTGCTGATCAGGATGAATACCGTGCTGCAAACACAACCACAGGTACCCGGTATAATACACCTATTAAAAACTTACCGATGGACATTGAGGTAATCACTCCAGCATTTATGCATGATATTGGAGCTACCAATGTGCGTGATGTGCTCGAATATGTAAGTGGTGTACAGCTTGATAATACCACGTCTTCAGGATCTTCAACAGGTAACCCAGAAAATTCCACCTTACTTATACGTGGTATTTCTGCTGCAACTAAAAAGGACGGTTTTGCTCGTTTCGTACCGATTGATCCAATCACGATTAATCAGTTAGATATTATTAAAGGTCCTGGTGGTGCTCTCTACGGTCAAAATGGTACGGGTGGTGTTGTGAATGTTACGAGTGTGATGGCAGGTAGCCGTCCACAAGTCCAAGCAAGCACTACGGTTGGTTCCTTTGGATTAAGACGTGAAGAATTATCTCTTTCTACACCACTCCCATACCTTAAAAATGTAGGTTTTGCATTACCTATGGCATATCAGGAACAAAAGAGCACCTGGATGTATTATGGTATAGATAATTTTGTTATGGTTCCTACCTTAACTGCTAATTTCGGTGATAAGTTGCGTTTATTAGCGAGTATTGAATCACGGTTTAATCATCGTAACGATTTTAGCACATTTTTCTTAACAGATACGGCTCTAAATCCAGCAGGTGTTCCTTACGGCACATTAATACCAGGACGTCCAGGTAGTGCAGTACTCACAACTCCAAATCAGCGCGATTTCAGGTTTGATGGTCCGGACACGTACAGACGTGAACGTGATTATGTTACGACGTACCGTGTTGATTATGCTTTTTCAAGTAACTTACAATGGTGGGGTGGTTTTAGTTCCGAGGACATTAACGTACATGAACAAGGTTGGAACATCGCCTTACGTAATGCTAATGATTCTTCCATTCCCATGTCCATTAGGACAAATCCTAGTTTCTTAGCTCTTTTAAGACCTGGCTATGGAACAGCTCAGCCACAAGTGCTTGATATTAGACCTAACAATATTACTGAATCGGCAAGAACAGTAAGACCTACATGGAAATCTGAACTCTATTATGCATTCAAACTAGCATCGGTAGAAAATCGTCTTATCACGGGCGTAAGCTATGGTCCTTTACGTTCTGGTAATAACGCTCCAAACGAAAATTTCTATTACGGTAATACGGGTTCACCAAATGATCCTATAACCCAAGCGTGGGAAGCATTACCAGCGAGTGTCATTTTATCGAGATTCCGTAGTCCAACGGATTATACATCCGTTCAGCGCTGGAATCCTTATAACATTAATCAATATCCTCAAGGTCCAGCTGCTGTGAATGGCACAAAGGCATCTTACGTCACTTCGCTTTTCTGGGATCGTAATTTATACGCTAACTTACAGAGCAGCTTTTTTAATGATAAGATACAAACAATCGTAGGTATATTTAATACCCGCAATGACCGTGCAGGTAATGTGTATGATACGCAGGGAAATTATCTATGGAATACGGCACCTCCAGCAGGTAGCCCATCAGGTACTCCTTCAGGTATCCGCCGTCCTACTCCAGTAAGAAATACTGCTCCGAGTGCGACCTTAATTTGGATGCCAAATTCATTAGTAAGACTTTACGCAAATGCAATGAGTGCGCTTGATCCAGGTCCATCTTATTCAGGATATGATGGTAATGGTGTTCCGCTCAATGCTGCACAGGTAACCAATGCTGAAGCTGGTATTAAGCTGGATGTATTAAACAACAAGCTACTGTTTAACTTCTCTGCATTTAAAATGGAGGATAAAGATCGTCCTATTAGCTATGCAGGAGCTATTCAGAATCTTGTTACAGCAGCAGGTTCTGGAGCAACATTAACGTCTGGCTTCGGTGCCTTCGTTAAAACAACAACTGATTCTAAAGGTTTTGACTTAAAGGTTGATTATATCCCTGTTCAAAATCTTCGTATTAATTTTGGTGTATCAGAAAATAATGCGATTGTGGTAGCAATTGATCCTTTTGTTACTCCTAACAATCCTAATGCAACTTACCTTGCTGCTCAGAAGCAGTATATCGCGAACGGCGGAAGTTCGAGTAAGTACCTTGGTAAGCCATCAACCGATATTTCAAAGTATACTGGTTCAGGCTTTGTGCGCTATGACTTCCGTTCCGGAGTGCTTAATAACCTCTGGGTTCTCTTTGGTGCTAAGTACTTAGGATCGCGTCAAGCAGAGCTAGTATCAGTAAGTACTTCTACAGGTGTTGCTACGGTTACAGATTGGACCGTTCCATCGCATGAATTATATGATTTAGCTCTCGGTTATAAGGTTAAATTAGGCGCTTATAACACTGAACTTAAATTGAACTTACAGAACCTAAAGGACGACGAAACCTTCTACGGTGCTAACTGGCAGCTTGGACGTAATTACAAGCTATCTGCCACTGTCCGCTATTAATAGATTAAGTTTAGTATAATTTAGATCAACGAAAGCCACCTAGCGTTACTGCTAGGTGGCTTTTTCTTAGCTACTTAGGTTTAGTTTTAATGTGTTATAAGATATAAAATTAGTTACAGTAGGTTGTATGGTTGGTAGTTAAGTATTACATAAAACTGCCATACAACTATATGACTTAAGGCGTACTATAACTAACTTTGAGCGAATGTTATAAGTGGGGTCATATCACCAGCATCAGCGGATCGAATAGCTGTGATATAATGCTCGCGTATCTTCTCATTCGATAAATTTTCGCTACAAGCGCCCCAAGTTAATGGCGTACCTCCAAGAGATGCTACTAGGATGTCGGCAATAAGTCTTGAATGACGACCATTACCGTTTGGCCAAGGATGTATAGAAACTAATCGGTGATGTAAGCGTACAGCAGACTCGGGTAAGCTATATGCGGAGTGCTTAATCCAGTAGTTTGCGTCGTCGTATGCAATACGTACGCCTTCCTGTAAGCGGTGAACTTCCCACCCAATATTCTTTTCTGTTTTGCGGTAGCGACCAGCCCACACCCAAACATGATTAAACATGCGTCGATGAAGTTCTCTGGCGAATCCATCTGTTAATAAATCTGAACGGCAGAGAACAGATTTTCGCATTGCCCAAACGCGTGCTGTTTTGATGTTTAATCTCTCTATTTGGTTCAATTCTTTTCTTGTAGTAATACTAGGAATTAAATCTAGCTGTTCTTCAGGACTAATTTCAGTATCGCCATCTTCTGCATAGAAAATGAAATTTTTCATGGCAGAAAATTTACGTCTGACGGAAGATCGCCAACTGCTTGTCCTTCTAATGCCATGGAGTGTTCAGTTGCTTTTAAGTGTTTAAAGTCTGGATCATAACGCGTAGCTAATTCAGTAAAAGTTTTAGCAACTGATTCACGTGGAATAACAAAATATATCAGCTCACATCCCATTGCTTCAGCAGCACGTTGTGCAGAGCTTAATGTAATAGAAGTATTTTGTTCAGCTTTCTCTAATTGGGCATATGATTGGCGCTTAATCCCAAGTTTGCGTGCAACATCTTGTTGGTTTAATCCAATAGCACTACGTACTGTCCTGAGCCAACCCCGAGTTGGGCGCTGGGCAGCATTACGCACGGCTTTAAGCGCATCTATGCGTACATCAAGTCCGTTTCGAATAATTCGAATTACGTCATTTTTCATGCAGTATATAGTATTCCTATAATCGATTTAAGCAACTTATAAACTGCCTTAAACGATAAAATGCATATTATATACTGCTAAATGACTATGCTTATACATGTTCTTAAGAGATTAAAATGAGATGGAATTATATTTTACCTACTCAAAGGATTTACATTAAGTGACTTAACATCCTGGTAAGGGTATCAGTGTATCCACGTCTTTTTAAGGTAAGTGTATAAAAAACGATAGACTGTTACTGGTATAAAAAACTATATAGTCACTAAACCAACTTAAGAAATTATATTAAACAGATTCTTCTACTCGTTTAGACCTTTTGTTTATTAGTGTACAATAATATTGAATACTTAGCTACGTAACTAAAGCTTATCTGACTGGTTAATATTATCTATGAAGCGTAAGACCCCAAAAGCTTTAGAAGTAGACCCTAAACAAGCGATCTTGGATGCGGTAGTTACTTTATTTTTAAAAGAAGGTTTTGAGGATAAATCTATTCGAAGTATTGGGAAAAAAATAGGCGTCTCTCATAGAATGATAAATTATCATTTTAAGACAGTTCCTGGATTTTGGACCGAAGTGGTAAAGACCGTAACTGCTAGGACTCAAACTGAGGCGCTTGAATCACTTAAGCTTCTATCAACTTATGATGCTCCTTTGATAGAGCATTATAAAAAGATGATGGATAAAAGAATGTTAGCTGCTTTTCGTCTAGATTTAGAGGTCACTTTGATGAGTTTGGATAATGCAAAACGACTTAAGTTAATTCAGGATATGAATGAAATGTGGTTAGACTTCTTAATGAAGTATATTGAGAAAACGAGTGGTAAAAAATCACCATCAAATCGTATATTAGCTCGGTTCGTTTTTTCATCAATGCGTGGACTCCTACTTGACCATTTGGTGTTTCGCACTCCAGTTGAGACTGAAGCTGCAATGGACTTATTCGCTCATTTGATTGAAGGAATTCGCACGAGTGAGCTCAAAGCTTAGTAGTGTTTGAACTTCGAGTATAACTACTGGAATCTGCAGAATTTTTTATTTATCAGTTACTAGGCATAGATGGTTAAGTTAGGAGTGTGTTTTGTTTCACTTTCGTAACATTTCTTATATAATGATTATCAGTAATTTGCGTGTTTGCAGGGATTTATCACCAAAGTTTCTAATGGTAGATCAATAAACGCTTGTATGTACCATTTGTTACATGTACCAAATGGTACATGTATTTATTTGGACTATCAATTTTAAGTAAGTGCTACAGAACTATAGGATTCATTATAGCACTTTTAGTTATAATCCCGGTGCTTTCTGCAACTGTACCGAGCGATCCAACTATACTTGGTCTTAGTTTTGGAATGAGTGACTCGGTCGTGCGTGTAAATAATACCGTTTTAGATTCAGGAGGTAATATTTACTTAGCGGGTTATTTCACGGGCAGTCATATGGTTTTAGATGGGGTAACCATAAATAAAATTGGATTACAGGATTTATGGGTGGCTAAACTAAATCCTGATAGAAGCTTAGTATGGCTAAAGAATTTCGGAGGTAGTAAAGGGGCAAAGGTGGTACCAAATGGACTTGTTCTAGATGGGGCGGGGGATCTTTGTGTTGGCGGATTTTTTAGTGGCTCTAGTTTATCTACACCTGAGTTATCTAAAATTAGCACGAATGCTAGTAATTCAGATAGTTTTGTTCTTAAAATTAATACAAACGGTACTACAATTTGGGCCAAGAATTTCGGTGGTACTAGTGCATCAAGTACAGGTAGCTGTATTACAACCGATAGTTCAGGTAATATGTACTTAGGTGGTTACTTTGATTTAGGTAATTTGACATCACCAGTTCTTAATAAAATTAGTAGAAATTCGAATTGGGATAGTTTTGTTATAAAATTATCTAGTACTGGTGAGACGTTATGGGCAAAGAAGTTTGGCGGTATTTCGGCTACTACGAAAGGGCAGAGCATTACATCTGATAGATCGGGAAATGTATTATTTTCAGGTCAATATAATTTAGGTAGACTTACTACACCTGAACTAAAAAGATTAAACCATGATATTGGAGGCAATGATGCATTTCTTTTTAAATTAGACACTAATGGTGAGATAATTTGGAAAAAGGACTTCGGCGGTAAAAACGCGAATACTTTTGTCTATGGTATGACTGAAGATAGTGCTGGTTGCATTTATATGTGCGGGGCCTTCATGAATAGCAGTATGACCTCGCCGCACTTAAAACATACAGATGCCGGACATGCTCATAAAGATGCCTATGTTTTTAAACTAGACTCTCTTGGTAATGTAATCTGGGCGCACAATTATGGAGGTTATAAAGCTCAAGCGCAATTTAACTGCATTTCAGTGGATAATTCTGGCAATGTATACCTGGGTGGCATTTTTAAGATGGCCAACCTGACTATTCCCAATTTGAGCATTATTGGTAGTCAGGATATCTTTGGAATGAAGTTAGATAGTAGTGGAGCTATAACTTGGGTGAAAAACTTTGGTGGTACTGGAACTGATGCTTCATGTAACTCGATTGTCTACGATTCGATAGGGAATGTATACTTAGGAGGAGCTTATAGATCCGGGAATATGAATTCTCCAGCACTCGCTAGAGAAGGTATTGCAGATGCTTTTTTAATTACTGTTCGCTTTGCAAGCTTAGCGACTGATAACCGCTAAAATAAAAAAACTTTAGATATTATCAATATGCGTAAACTGCTTTTTTCTTTAATAGCTCTTTTATCATTCACATTTTTATATTCAGTATCATATGCAGGAGGTGTGATAACTACTGTAGCTGGCATGTATGGTACTAACAACCTCTACAATCCTACAGGTGTGGCGTTAGATGAAATAAATCATAAACTTTATATTGCTGATTATTCTAATGGCCAAATCAGTCGTGTAGACCTAAATAGTAATAGCACTTTAGCATCATTCGTTTACCCTATAAGTAATGCATTTGGTATACTGTTTGATAGTGGGTACGTGTATGTTTCAAATAATGGGAGTAGTATTTATAAAGTAAGTACTAACAACTGGACTAAAACTACTATGTCGTTAAGCGGAATAATATATGGCTTAGCTAAGTATAATGATCTTTATTATACAGACAAAGCCAGTTGTATAGTTCAAAAATATGTCGAGAATCCGAATCCCTCAGAAACTATAGTAGCGGGTGTTCAACAACATAGTACTTCTAATTATCAAGTAGATTTATATTCTTTTGCCGGTGTATTATCAAAAACTAATAATTCTCTCTACAGTGGTGATGGTGGACACGCTACAGACGCAAAATTAGCTTATCCGTTCGGGTTAGCCTTTGATTCAAACGGTAATATGTATATAGCGGATACGTATAATAATGTAATAAGAATGGTTAGACATGATGATAATATAATATCAACCGTAGCAGGAAATGGTATAGAGGGCTTTAGTGGTGACGGTGGATTTGCCACTGATGCTGAGTTAGACCATCCAACAGGTGTAGCCGTTGATAAAGATGGCAATATTTATATTGCGGACAGGATGAATGACAGAATTAGAAGGGTAGACAATATTACTGGTTATATTACTACCGTAGCAGGGAGTGAATCAGGGTATAGTGGTGATGGAGGTCTGTCTGTAAATGCAAAATTAAATAGTCCTACATCTCTTACATGCGATAGCTCAGGCAATCTATACATTGCTGATACAGGTAATAATGTAATTAGAAAATTAGTTTTTATTCCTGATCCAACAATCTCTGCTCTTAGTGCATCTTCTGGTCCCTTATCAGGTGGTACCAATATTACAATTACAGGCACTAATTTTTCGGGTGTTACAAGCGTTACTTTTGGAGGTGTACCTGCCACTAATGTTCAATTAGTAAATAGCACTACTATCACAGCTACCACTCCTGCTGGTTCTGCTGGAGTAACTAGTGTCATTGTAACAACGACTAGTGGAAGTAATGCTGCAAATAGTTTATATACCTATATAGCTACTCCAGTACCAGTAATTACAAGTTCTCTTACAACCTCAGGAACTGTTGGTTCAGTATTCTCTTATACAATAACGGGTTCAAATACACCGACAAGTTATACAGCAACTGGACTACCACCAGGTTTAACTCTCAATGGGTCAGTAATATCAGGCACTCCAACGGCCGCTGGCACAGCAAGCGTCACAATTAATGCTATTAATTCTGGCGGTATTGGAAGTGCTACACTTGTTATTACAACAGTGGCTGCAGCTGTAGTCACTCCCGTAAAGATAGCTGCTAGCATATCTATTACGAACACAACGCAAACTTACACAGGTAAACCTATATCAGTATCTACATCTCTTAGTCCATCTACATTGAACGTAGGTATTGTTTATTATCCTGGATTTAATCCACCTACTGAAGCTGGTACTTATAGTGTCTTAGTCAATGTAGTGGATAATATATATTATGGTTCTCAATCATCAACACTCACAATTCTACCGGCTAAGCAGGTTGTTTCGATATCAACACCTGTTACTTTTAATGTTGGGGTTCCAGTAACATTAGTTGCTTCATCTACAAGTAATGGACCAATTACTTATTCCGTAATTTCTGGTAATGCTACTTTATCTGGATCTACATTGATCATTAACGACACAAATTCAGTGACAATTAGAGCTTCACAAGCTGGCAGTAACGATTACCAACCAGCTTCTGCACTAATTACACTTACTGCTGAACCTGTTAAGCCTACCATATCGTCTAATCCAACAAGTCAACTAGTTCGATCAGGATCTAATGCTACGTTCACTGTAAATGCTTCTGGAGTTTTTCTAACATATCAGTGGAATTTTAATGGTACTGCGATTGCTGGAGCTACAACATCTTCATACTCAGTAATTGCGTCATCGGCCACTGTTGGTAGCTATACCTGTACAATTACCAATTCTGCTGGATCTGTAACAACACTAGCAGCAACATTAACACTAAACACAACGCGCTTAGCTAATTTATCATCTCGAGCATTCGTTGGAGTCTCTAACTTATCTGTTGGATTTGTTACAACTGGACTTACTTCTAAATCAATTCTTTTACGTGGTGATGGTCCGTCTTTAGCAAACTATGGTATAAATGGTGTGTTAGCTAATCCTGTTTTGACTTTATACAATAGTGTGGGTGTTTCTTTGGGATCCAATAGTGCCTGGGGTGGTAGTTCAACGTTATCTAGTTTATTTACGCAAGTTGGCGCATATCCATTAAGTACAACATCAAGCGATTCAGCATTACTCCAGTCCTTAACTAGTGGAGCCTATACAGCTGTAGTAACGGGTGCAAACGGTGCAACTGGTGCTGCTATGTTGGAGATCTACGATACGGATACTTCAGATACTGTATCACGTTTATTAAATATTTCAGTGCGTGGTATGGTTTCAACTGGCACTTCTAATATTACGGGCGGGTTTGTTATAACAGGTAATAGTACAGAAACAGTATTAATACGCGTAGTCGGACCTACTTTATCTAGCTATGGAATTTCTAGTGTATTATCACAGCCTTCGCTAACGCTCTATAATGCAGCAGGTATTGCAATAGCTTCTAATACGGTATGGGGTGGTGCATCAGCCCTATCGTCTGCTATGACTAAAGTGGGAGCATTTAGTTTGCCTACAACCTCATCAGATTCAGCGGTACTTGTAACTCTTCCAACTGGCGCTTACACGGTGCAAGTATCGGGTGTGAACGGAAGCACGGGAAATGCTCTTTTAGAAATCTACGAAGTAAGTAGTCCGTAATATCTCCAAATATTTCCTCTATCTGTTTGCCACCTAGGCCTCAATGCCTGGTGGCATATTTTTTTACTACTGACTTAGGGCAATCGCCTAAAGAAAATAGGATGCGGTAGTCAGATATTACGATTATTCTGGAGTTACACGTGATGCAAGCATCGGGCGAAACGCGCTGCGATAAACGCGTACTAGGTAGAGCTCTAAAACGATTAATATAATTGAGAATATAATCCCTGAAGGTGCTAAGAAATAATTAACTAGGGCTATGTTTATTAAGATCGGTGTTAGTACAGTGAGTGCGAGTGGAACAAAGCGGTTAATGAGTAAAAGTGCACCAACAAGGGTTTCTGTTCCTTTGACTAAATAAAAGAGGTAACCTGAGTGTATCATAGCCTGGAAAAACTCCCACATGCCGGGAGACATCGTTTCCTTCGCTGGAGATTTCATGAAAAATCCCATGATGCCACTTGCAAAGAATAATAGACCAAGAAGCACACGTGCAATCGTTGGTAGGTAACGAGCAATTCCAGATTTTTTGTTACCTAGTGAAGTAGTAGAATGAGTCATGAGGAGATACTGAATGAAAAGCAAAACGCACTAGGTAGATCAATAGAAATTACTATAACCGATTAATGCTGATGTAAGTATTGTTGATAGATAATCGCTAAAGATTGTACTTAATCTAGGGTGCAACGCATGACTGAATCAAAAATGATCCTAGTAAGCATCAATCCCTCGTAAGATAGCTTTCTTAAGCAAGTATGGTATCAGCTAATTGATTAGCTTGTATCCAGACATCTTCAATTCTTGATTGGCTACCCCAGTCGCCAACACTCGCAAGGTTTAGACTTTCATCATAGTATGGCAGATCTCGAGTCATCTTATCTTGCGGCTTACTTACTAAAGCGTATCTCCAGCGGTGGAGTGAAAAATAGTCTGGATACTCTAATTCTACATCCAAGACGCGGTTGAGTTCATTACGTAGAAACTTTTCTGTATTCGTTAGGTCGTCATTAACATGTTCTTCTGCCCATATGTTACTCGAATTCACAACAAGTGTAGTCTTAGTTGAATCTCGACCAGGCTTCGATGAATTAACGGCTATCCATTCAATTGGACTATTCTTAACTTTGGCAGCAATCCATGACTTATCCCATGTTTTATGGAATCCAAACATCATGGTAAAACATGCAAGAAATTTAGCATTACGCAGGGGTGCGCTTAGTGGTAAGAAATCATTGAAGAGCTTGGAGGTTTGAATAGGTGGAGCAGTAGAAATCACTATATCAAATTCACCGAGCTCTTGGTTACTTATATCAGTTAATTGCCATACGTTGTTATTTCTTTTTGCCAGGGGTGCTACCTCACAATTGATACGGATGGAAATACCTTCAGCCATTTTCTTACATAGGCTATTCATTCCAGGGCATGCCACATAATGCGGTTCAAACCATAATCTCGTACTCGTTTTCTTATCAGCTTCTAGGGTTATTACTTTCCCTTTCCATTCTGATACTATTCCAGAGTTTATATAATCAGAGATGAAGTGAGAAAAATGCTTATCTCTGACTGTAAAGAATTGGGTTCCATGATCGAATTTGAAAGCGTCTGCAGTACGTGTCGCCATTCTACCACCGACTCCTCGTGATTTTTCAAAAATTACGACGTCAAAAACATCTTTAAGTCTATTGGCAAGTGTCAGTCCTGACATTCCTGCACCAATAATAGCTATTCTTTTTTTCATACGTTATAATTTTTGAAATAACACAAGCTACTTACCTTAATGTTATTTCAAGAAGACGTGAACGTTTCTCATGCTTAGATTTTCTGCCGTAAACACGTTTTCTCCAATTGATAAAACTTTTTGGTTTTAGATTTTTACGCATGATAGCAATTACTTCGCTTTCACTAAAACCAGTTTCTTTTTTAATTTTATCGAAAGATACGTCATCAGCCCAAGCTAATGCTATAATCGAACTTTGTAATCCTTCAGTTAATTTCAGTTTCATTCGTAAAATGATATTTTGATCCAAGTGGAATTATAAATTGTTTACTTGTTGATTTCTTTAGTAAGGTGAGTGGTAGCATTTAAAGCAGTATCTACTGCTGTAGGAAACGGCTCAGCTTCCATTAATCCTTCTTTGTGTTGTTTTACATGTACGGTTGTCATCGTGCCTGATGCCACCGTTGTCCATTTTCCTGCTCTATCTTTTTCGAATGTAAAAGCATATGTTAAGCTAGTATCATTTACTTTCTTTATACTAGCAGTTACGCGGACGAGATCTCCTAGGCGAAGAGGTCTGATAAAGCTACACGTAGCATCACGTCGTGGCCAACCATACCGAGTCCCTTCATCTGTAGTACGCATGATTGGTATACCCTGTGCACGAAACCATTCATGTTCGCAAATTTCCATCCACCTATAAAAATTTGAAAAGTGCATGAGACCTGCCGCATCCGTTTCGTGAAACTCTACACGGCGGGTTATGTAAAAGGAGGAATCGGACATTAAGCTAACTAGTATCAAAACATGTATTTGTCAAAACGCTCAAAAAACGAGCTAATCTTAGAAGTCAGGCAGTCTTTCTCGTGCCTTCGCCTTTAATATATTTAAAAAGGATTGGAGTTTAGTTTCAACATGAGGCATCAACAGAGTTCATGGTTCTTTTTAAGGCTGAATTCCTTGATACCGAAAGAAGCTCGAGCCGTCATTATTTCTACACGCTTAATAATTTTTTAATTACTAAAATATACCCCTAGTCCTTAACCTCATGAAAAAAGCTAACAGTTATCTTATAACGACAGCGCTATTTTTTACACTTATATCCGTTGTCCTAGCACAAACTCCACCTCTTAAGGTGCTACTCATAACTGGTGGTTGTTGTCATGATTACGTTCATCAAAAGGATATTTTAAAAGCAGGGTTAGAGCAAAGAGCTAATATTAGTGTGACCCAGTTGTACTGTCCTGATGCAAATACGCATCCTAATTTAGCCTGTTTGACTGATCCTAATTATGCAAAAGGCTATGATCTTATTATTCATGATGAATGTGGAGCGGATATAAAAGATAAGAACCAAGTAGAAAATGTGCTCAAGCCGCATCGGGAGGGTATACCAGGAGTTAATCTCCACTGTGCTATGCATTCCTATAGGGTTTCACCTGATTTTGTAAAACCGATGCAACCAGGTTCTGAAAATGCACTGTGGTTTGATTACTTGGGTTTACAATCAAGCGCACACGGTGCTAGAGCTCCAATTAATATTAAATTTATACCTCATTCTAGCCCTATAACAGCAGGTATGTCAGATTGGACTACAATTGATGAAGAGTTATACAATAATGTACAACCGCCTTCCAATTTTCCTAATCATGCGCCGCTTGCGCGTGGTACCCAGATGCAAAAGCAAAAAAATGGAAGCGCTAAGTTAGCTGATTATGTCGTTGCTTGGACTAATAACTATGGCCCTAAAAAGGTGCGTGTGTTTAGTACTACGATTGGGCACAGTAATCAGACGGTGAGCGATCCACGTTATTTGGACTTGGTAACCCAGGGTGTTTTATGGGCTGCAGGAAAATTAGATGCTGATGGAAAGCCTTATCCGGGTTATGGTAAAAAATGATTAAATAGGCTTAGACTATTAAACGTAGTCGTGTTGAACCTAAGATAAGCTATCTAATACCTAGCCTAGGGTGTATATCAGTGATGCGTTATTACCCTATTCATTTAGGTATAACTAAGCCCTTGTTTGTAATTTGGCCTGTTTTGACAAAGACAGGAGGGGATAAGTGTAGATTTTAATTACATACTTCATTTTTTAACATTCAAAATATGTAATCTATTTTTTTACAATGACTTATGAGTTTATTGTACTAAAATGTGCTCTAATATAGTATATTGAGGTTCACCCGATAATACGTACACAGTTTAGGTATTAGTTATTTGGATAAGATAAATTTAGTTCGTAGTCGAGAGGACTCTTATAACCAAGTGATGAGTGTGATCTCTTTCGGTTATAGAAGCCCTCGATGTAATCAAAAATCGCTGCCTTGGCCTCATCTCTTGTTCTAAACGTGCATCGGAAAATCAGTTCATGCTTAAGCGTGCTCCAAAAAGATTCCATTGCAGCGTTATCATAGCAGTTTCCTTTGCGACTCATTGAAGCTATCATTCCATTTTCATCTAATTGAGTTCGATAATCTTCGCTCGTGTATTGGATCCCACGATCTGAGTGATGGATGAGTCCAGGCTCCGGTCTGCGACGTTCTATTGCCATTTTAAGAGCACTCAGTGGTAAACGTGTATGCAAGGTCGAGTCCATTGACCAACCTACTAGCTTACGGCTATAGCGGTCCAATACGCCTGCAAGATACAACCATCCCTCATGAGTAGGTATATACGTTATATCGCTTACCCAGACCTGATTCGGACGTTCTGGCAGCGGCATATCTCGTAAAAGATTAGGTGCTATGGGTTGATCATGGTTACT
>Ga0214175_1000216_pt1 | contig 18587 bp, 24 predicted proteins | sample TroBogEpilimnion_17_FD_153013 | JGI IMG/M metagenome (GOLD analysis project Ga0214175, IMG submission 153013) | Freshwater microbial communities from Trout Bog Lake, WI - 09AUG2007 epilimnion | ecosystem: Environmental > Aquatic > Freshwater > Lake > Epilimnion/Euphotic zone | place: Trout Bog...
TTGTTTATTATAGTAAAAAAAGCAAAACGGATTGGAAAGTTATCTGGAACCAGATAGCACCCCAACAACACAAGACTTGACAAAACGGATTACAACAAAGACTATCAAATCAATCTATCATAAACACTGGAACAGAAAATGCCACGAGAATTAAAGACTGACAGAGTATCAACAGCATCAAGAAATTATTACTGGGCGAATAAAACTCTTGTAAGAGCAAAATCATACTTAAAACTAAACCCAGATAAGACAGCACAAGAAGTTTGTAGATTATACGGACTTCCAGAAGATACAGATTTATCAAAAAAGAGAAGAAGAGGACCACCAAGTGAAGAAACTCGTAGAAAAATATCAGCAGCAAACATAGGAAGACTTCGTAATGAAAACAATGAAAGAGTTCAAGTTGATACTGAAACATCAAGTGAAACATCAAGTGTAGTATCAAATGAAGAATGTAAAGAACAAAATGAAAACGAAACAATCATTCAAGTTCCAGTTATTGAAAACAGAGTAAAAACAGAAGTTATAGTTGTTGAAAGTAATAAAGGTAAAACAATCAGTTATAAACAATACAAAGCAAGAATAGCAGAAGATTTAGATAGGTCAGAATTATGGGTTAATGCTTATGTCAATCATCGTCAATTATTATTAGATGATTGGATATTAGGAAAAGTAGAATTAAATAACAAATATTGTAAAATGAATGATTTCCTCAAAACTTCTGCTCATAAAGAAAGTTTCTTCACTATCTCAGAAGACAATATCATAATAACATATATGTAATGTTCTAATGTCTAATGTCTTTTTCCATTTAGAACTCAAACTCAAACGGACAAAAACGGATCGGTTTTGAAGCATAGAAATGGATTGCCCCCACAAAGCATAAATAGGTCATAAAACCGAAATCGTAAAAACGGATTGAAGACCTACCATAAAAACGGATAGCAAACAGACAAGGACAATCAAGAACAAAATGAGCAGCACAACAATTATCACAGAAACCACAGCAACTGGATTAGCAGAAAAGAACTTCAACGATTATGTTGAAAGTATTAAGGCAGAAGACAGCGGATTTAAAATACCCAAAAGTCATATTTGTAGAAGAATAAAAATTATGGGTTATGAAGATGATTATACATTAACAAAAGATGAAAAGAAGAAATACGATATTAATGTTGTATTTGTAGATAATGCTTTCAAAAAGATAGAAAACGCATTGAAAAATGGATTTATTACAGAAGAAAAAGCAAACGAAGAAAAAGACCAATATATATTAGATAACTTGTATGGAGTTCAGTATAAGGTGTTGGAAAGATATGATAAACAAGAACGAAAGATGAAAACATTGAAGAATAAAGTAGAAAAGGAAAAACAAGCAGAAGAAAAGAAGAAGGTTAAAGAAGAAAAGGAAAATAACAAAAGAAAGGAAACAGAATATAGAAATATTGAAGAAGGTGTTCCAGAAGAATTAAAGAAACAAGTTGAAGATGATTTGAAGACAGATAGTTTTAGAAAAGTGTATGATGACAAATGGTATGATAATGATGAAATCAAAAGATACATAGAAATGAAAAATATAAAGAACAAAAACAGAACTATATTGAGTATATCAGGGGATAATAGAGTATGGGGAAATGAAAGAAGATATCATTATTGGAATATAGCACATTGTGAAGAAAAAATCAAAGAACTTGAACCACAAATAAAAGAACAAGAAAAAGTAGTAGAAGAAAAAAGAGTAGAAATGCTTGGAACTATGGAATATTCTGAAATATTGAAATGGTTGAAAAGACAAGAAGATTATGGTGTAAAATTAGATGACTTGAAAGAGGATATGCGACATTTCAAAGCAGTAATTAATTACCATAAAAACTTTAAACTTACAAGAGCAGGGTATTTCAATTTCAAGTTCAATATTGATGATTGGGAATTAATAAAAGAAGCATTTCCAAAAGAAGAAAAGTATAAACAAATGTATGATGCTATGAAGAAGCAAGTAGAAATTATGACCGAGTATAATACCACACATCCAAGAAAACACAAAACTGCGTATGGTTGTATTACAATTACAAATAAGGGGACATCGTTTGATTTGTCGTGGAATATTCATCGTTATAATGAAAGAACAGGAACAACTACAATCAGTAGATTTGAAAAGTAAATATTAATGTCTTTCAAGCAAAACGGATACTTTTTCATTTAAATAATCTCTCAGCATAAGAAACAAATGCCGAGTGAAAGCACAATCAACAAATACGAAGGAATTATTAAAACCCTCGTCAAGAGGGGTATGACCGATATCAAGGACACTACCAAAGTTCTTGAAATGATAAAAACCAAAGTAAATGGAGAAGCATCTTCAATGCCGTCCCGTGCTGCTAATCTGAATGCTTTAATTTACAAAGTCGGCGAGGGCACACCAGAACAAGCAATATACCGAAAGGCAATGATGGAAACTAACAATCATATATTTGGAAGTAAGGATTACCGAACATCTGAAAAATCTGTTCCTTGGGAAGAATTATCACAATTATACTTGAAGGCAACAAGCGACAGAGACAAGGCAATGTTAGCAATCTATTCTCTTGCTCCTCCTCGTCGTGTTATGGATTATACGGATATGATGGTTGTTGATACTGAACCAACAGACACAGACAAGAACTATTTATTGATGGAAGGTGAAAAGGGATACTTCATCTTCAACAAATACAAAACCGCAGGTGCTTATGGAAAACAAGAGTTTGAAGTTCCTTCTGCTTTGATGAAAATATTGCGTCGTATTGCGATTGTTGATAATTGGTTGTTTCGCACAAACAGAGGCAATAAATATACTTCACCATCCTTCACTGCTACAATGATTGTTGTTTCGGGTGCTGTTTCAGAAGAAAAGGTAAAAGCAACTGCTAATACATTCCGTCATTCTTACATTTCATTCTTCTTGAAATCAAATCCATCAACTCAAAAGAGAAAGGATGTATCGTATATGATGGCACATAATGTTGGAACGCAATTAGAATACGATGAACGAGATGATGAAGAATAAAGAGTTTGTCAGTCTTCATTTTTTCCCAAAACGGATATAGTTTAAATAATAGTATTATCTAATAAACAAAATGAGTGATAAATTGCGTAGTGCTATATTCCCACGCTCACAAAATCAGAATGATTGGATGGAAGCAAGAAACGAATGGATGTATGTTGGTGAAACACAAGCAGACCACGAACAAGTAGCACATTGTGTTTGTGGAGTTCGTATTGTAAAAATTATTACAATCCAAAACAGATTGAACGGAAATACAGCGGAAGTTGGAAATGAATGTATTCATCAATTTGAAGTTCTACGAAAGTTATGCGAACGATGTAGAACTTATGAATGTGCGACTAAAACTGGAAGATATTGTTTGCGATGTAAAAGAGAAGAAACACGATTTAATACTTATGTGAAATATGGGAGTTATGCTGGGGATGATTATGATGATGCGTGGGCAGAAGATTTAGCAATTATCAAATGGGAATGGGAAAATGGAATGTATGATTATGACCCACATTTCAGAGCATATATCCAATACAGATTTGATAGAAATGTTGATGGATTTGCTGAAATTGAACCTAAAAGTCCAGATTTTGAAAAGTTATACAAAGACCGAACCCTCACATTTGGGAAATACAACGGACAATCATTCAGTTGGATTTGGAAGAATGATAAGAAGTATTGTGTATGGGTTGTTGGATTAGATAACTTCTCCAATAGCGATTTCAAGAAGTATTGTAAATATATGCTTGGACGAAACTAAAAGTTCAGTTTCCCCAAAAACGGATGTTTTTTAAATAATTCTTTCTCCCAGTAAGAACAAAGATGAGTGTCGCCGCCCCCTCTGCCATCTACTACCTCCCAAAAATTGAAGGAACTTCTGGAAAGAACGCTCAAAAGAAGAGCGTGGAAGACATACTTCAAATGATTGAAAACACGGGAGAGTATTGCGAGTATATGCCAGAAGGAGTTTATAATCGTATGTATTTGGATATTGATGGAACACCTCCTTCCACTATATCCAAAGATGATTTGAATGAATTAAATGAAAAGGTCAAAAACAGAATACTTGAAAAGTTTGGAAATCAAAAAATAGCACTTGCTACTTCTACTGGGTATGATGGAAATCAATTACCCAAGATTTCTTGGAGAGTGTATTTCCCAGAGATTATGACTGACCGACAAACCAACAAGAAATATGCCGAACAATTGAAGAAGGATTTCAATGACTTACCTTACATCAAAGTTGATACTGCTCCATATGGAAAGACCCAAAAACTACGAATGATTAATCAAAACAAATGTGTATCTAAGAACGATTTCAGACCTTTGAAATTGGTTCAAGGAAATCCAGTTGATACTTTGGTTTCGTATATTTGTGAAGGATTAACTGAGTTCGTTCTTCCAGATTTACAAGAAGAACAAAAGAAGAAGAAGGAAATCATCAAGAAGAAGAAGGAAGAAGAGAAGAAGATAAAAGAAGAACAAACAGAAAAAGAGAAGGAAATCCAAGAAGTCAAGAAACAACATTCAACATTATTCAAATATCTATCACTCCTAACTCCAGAACGCATTGATGATTATTCGTCTTGGATTACCATTGGGTTCATCATCTTTGACAAAGATTTACCGATGGAAGTTTGGGAAGAGATTTCTCGTAAAGGCGATAAGTTCCAAGAAGGTGAATGTTTGAAGAAGTGGAATACATTTGAGAAACGAGATGATGATGAAGAAAAGGCAGGACTTACAACATTACTCAAATGGATTGAAGAAGATACACCAGAATTGTTCGGAAAGACCTATCCAGGAATGAAGAAGAAGTTTGAAGAAAACCATTTCAAAACTATGTATCCAGTTGGATATCACCGAGTATTTACCAAAGCAGATGGAACACAAGAACTTCAAAAGTTTATTGAACTGAATGCTATGTATCCCAACAAATATACCAGTGATGGAAAGGTGTTTGTAGATGAATGGAAACACGATGAACGAATTAGAACTTATGAAGGATTTGGGTTCTATCCTAAACGAGAACTATGTCCAGATAACATTTACAATCTGTTCAACGGATTTGAAGCGGAGAAGATGGAGATTACTGAACCAGAAGTAAGCATTGACCGCATACTTCATCATATGAAGACACTGGTTGGGAATAACGAAGATTACTTCCAATACTTGTTGAGATATATCGCTCATATGTTTCAGTATCCAGAAATCAAGGCAGGTATTGCTATTATCTTCAATGGCGGTCAAGGAACAGGTAAGGATATATTCTTAGAGTTCATTGAACGATTACTTGGTGATGAGAACTATACTTCTACGGGTAATCCAGAAGAAGTTGTCTTCTCTCGTTTCAATGCCGCTTGTGCGTCTAAGATACTCATTCATATTGAAGAAATGAGCAGAAACCTATTCAAGAAGTATTCTGAGAAAGTCAAGTCCAAGATTACCAAGAAGCAGGAGAAGTATGAAGACAAGGGAGAGAAGTTCTTAACTCTTGCCTCTTATGAACGATACATCTTTACTACCAATGATAGTATTGCTACCTATCTTGAAGATGGAGAACGCCGTATGGTTATCTTCACACCTTCTAAGGAGAATTGTGGTAAGACTGAATACTTTGATGCTCTCATTAACGATATGGAAAATCCATCAGTATGTCGTAAGTTCTATGATTACTTAATGAGTATTGACTTGAAGGGATGGAAGATTAGAGTTCGTCAAATTACCGAAACTTACAAGGAAACCCTTATCAACTCTGCTCCTCCCGTTGCCAGATTGTTTAATGACCTCTGTCTCCGTCATAACATTGAGAAGATTACCAAGAATATGGAAGATATCATTGATGAATTGAAGCATTACTCACAATATGACTACAAATCAAGTTCTTTGGGTAGAGAGTTGATGCCTTACCGAGAAATTGGTGCTATTCGTATTAAGCATAACAAGTCTGGACAGCAATATTGTATTCACTTGGACGAGATGAGAGCATATTTGAAAAGCAAGTGTTGGTGGTATGACCCTAAGGATGTTCGCACAATCTTTGAAGAAATCAGTGAAGATGAATAAGCAACCTATTTAGAGAGGTGAAACATCTTTCACCATCTTTCATCTATCTTTCACCAGTGCTTTTTACAAAACTTAATTTTACCTTACCTATTTAGATTACAATTCTTAATTTCTAAAAAAAAGGTGAAAGATGAAAGATAAAAATGAAATCGGAGAGACCCCCCAACAAAAAAAAATTGCTGTCCTGAAAAAGTGTCCTCCAAGTCCTCCAAATGAAAAAAATATTTTTTTGTGTTGGTGGAGCGAGTTGGAACACCCCCTTCATCTTTCACCTTTTTTTTCAGTTTTTTCAAACTTAAAAAAGTGTCAAATCAAAACAGATAACAAAAAAACAAAAAACAAAACTTGGACGGGAATAAAAAGGTGAAAGATAGGTGAAAGATGCCAAAACGGATTGACCTTCCATATAGAATAAGGAAGGCATACCCAAGAATGAAGTCATTTCAATTACACTTTGGACATTTTGAGAATACAGCAACAATCTACAACTTTCAACAGATAACTCCTAAGAGATTGAGAATGATAAACAAGATAGATATAGATGCGAATGGAGTTGAGAAGGTTTATACGCCCACAGAAATAGAAACAACGAACGAATGGTCGTATTTCGGTGCTAAATGGCAACTGAGAAAAAGAAGAGAAAGATACGAAATAGATTGGTTAGGAGATTGGATACCTATAACCGAAACTTCCGCTTAAAAGACGCAATATTGGTTTGAAGATTTCTGCTATCACCCCACAATAAGTAATAACTGAGAAATCCTGCTTTGGTTGGGTCAGCGGTATCAAGGTCTTTTTTGTGTCTAATTTTATATGCCTTGTGTTGCTCATCGGTTGCTCCGTGAGTAAAATCTAAATACCCCTTCGCTCCAAAATGCGTATTCTTGGTTCTGCCGTTAGGCATCATAAACTCTGCGACATACTTCTTATCGGGTTTGTCGGAGGGTTTGACAGAAATTAGTTTAGTCATTATTAATGAACAAGACGATTTACATACCAGTAGTAGCGTATTTGAGTTCTTTATGATTAAAGTGAGCGGGAAGAGGTAAGGGAGCAAAGATATCTTTGGTTGGGATAATCTGGTGCTTGTGTATGATATCACGAGAAACGGGAACGAAGAGTAATCCTTCGGCATCAAACTTATGATGTTGTTGTCCATCAAGATGATGACCAAGATGGTGTGTATGAGATTGTTCTGGGTGATGTTTAGGGTCTGCTTTTTCTGGCAACTTTCCTTCCTTGCGGAGTTCAGTTAAACGAACGGCAGTTTCTTGTTTCATTGCCTGTTCCTTCGTAAGTGGGTGGGATGAGAGACGATGTCCGTGAGGGGAAACGACAAAGTATCCTCCTTGACTTTCAAGTAGTTTATAAGGCATCTTTGGTATATACGGACATTCTTTTCGGAGAGTGAAAACAAACTCTTGAAACAATGAAAGTATTTCGTGATGTTGTTTGAGATTGACGGCAACCACTAAATCCTCAGCGATGAAGGTCAGACATCTTTTCATTAGAACTTGACAAGAAACTTTCCCTGCTTTATTTCATATGGTTTGACTTCGCCAGTTCGTATCTTATGCTTCTTGGACTTGAAATGTGCCTGAACGGAACACATATTGATGATAGCACCACAGATACAAGTAATCTTGGGTAAGGGTCTTTCTGGTAAGATGATAACCTTAGGTTCTTCCATATCGTTTATTTCTTATCTTGATTATGTTTCTTCCGATGTTTATTTGCGTATCCATACTTGATATACTTCTGACACCCTTCGCAGTATATGACTGCCCAGCGTCTTCCTTTTTCAACAACATACACAATGTTCTGTTCCATATATATTATCCCCAACTAATAAATGCCCAGAAGATTGTCTGAGGAAGAGAAGATGCGTAAGGAGGAAGAGAAGATGAAGAGAAAGGCGGAAACTGCGGAAAGAAGAAGTCAGACTATGAAAGAGATGAACAAAAAGAAGACCGAAGAAGTCAAACAACTCAAAACGGATTTAAAGGAGTGTCATCACCGAGTGGCACAACTGACACATCCTAAGATGCTACCTATCCATACAATTGAAAAGTTGAGAAACATAGAAGAGGAAACAAAGAAGCGTAATGAAGCACGAATGATTACCCCAAAGAGATTAGTATCACCAATGATGGAGATGATGGCGAAGAGACGAGGAATGACAATAGAGCAATACGAGAAAGCGGCAAGAGAACAAGCGATGAAATCTAAGTAGATATCTTGAATACTGGAAGTTTAATCTTCTTAACAACTTCTTCCTTGACTTCTTCCTTCTTTGGTGCTTCTGGTGGAGGTGTTTCCTTTTTGACTTCTGCCTTTTCTGTCTTCTTAGCATCACGACCTGCCTTCATCTTTGCCTTTTGTTCATCAGACAATACCCGTTTAGGTTTTTCTTCGGTTTTGACAACTGCTGCCTTTTCAACTTTCTTGGCACTCTTCTTTGCCTTGACTTGTTCTGCTTCACTTTCACTTCCAGTTCCGCTATCTTCATCTAAGACGACTGGTGCGGCGACCTTCTTAGGTTTAGGAGTGTAATCAACTGGCGTCTTTGCTGGTGTCTTTGGGACGGCAATACCTTCTTCCTTGACTTCTTCTTCCTTGATTTCTCTTGGTTGTTTGCGACCTCTTTTGGTCTTTTCTGGTTTGGGTAATTCCTTCTTCATATCACCAATACGCTTATATACTGAAATCATTTGTTCAATTTCAGCACGGCACATTGAAGTTGGGGGAGGTGTGTGGGCAATCATTAATGCCTTTAATTCGTGTCGCAAATTGTTCAAGTTCTTGCGTTCTTCCATTTTTGTTTCTGAATGATATTTTTATTTTTGAAAAAGAACTTAGTTTCTGAATATTAATTCATTTGTCCCAAATCTATTCTGCGGTCTATACAACAAGATGTCTCTCTTAACTGGTATCACGGCAATCACTGCCGAGAACGCCAATCAATTCGCCTACTACTTCGCACTGAAAGAACAATCCGCATCAAATTGGTCTCTTTACAAGGCGATTTCACCCGTAGATATGAACAACAATGCTATCGTCAATGCTGGGAACATTACGATGAACGGAGCAACCCTTTCTGGTGTATCCTTCTTGGATATTGATGGTCAAGTCTTGACTGCTGATGCCGAGAACTTGTTTCTTAATGGCACTCCTATTGCCACCATATCAGCAATCCCAAATCTGGCAGAATGGTCTCAGTATGATGCGATTTCAGATATCGTTATGAATGGTGTTGGTATCTCTGGACAACCCTTTTCAGTGCGTGGGGCAAAGTTATACACATTCAGTGATAGTTCAACTCTCTCAGTCTCTGGCGGTTCATTGCTCTTCAACGGAACTCCAATCGGTGGAGCGTCTGGTGGAGTAAATCAATGGTCTCTCTTCCCTGCTGTAAGTTCAGTCAATCTTGGAGGGAACAATATAGGCAATGTCTTGAATGTTCATTCTTCAACGATGACAGCAGATACATCTATCACTACTCCAACAACCTTAACAACCAACATCCAAACCCAAAACATCTATACTCCTGCCTCTCAGAACTTGAACATCACAGCAAATGGAAGTATGGGTTTGACGGCAAACAACAATGTGAATATTGCCTCCACAACTGCGAACATCAACTTGAATGCTGGTGTATCTGGTCTTTACAATCAAACCATCAACTTGAACGGAGGTCAAACAAACATTACCAGCGACCAAGGTATCAATGCTGCTGCCTATTCGGATATCAACATCTTAGCACAGAACGGAAACCGAGGACGAGTGAATATAACGGCAAACGGAGGATTTCAAAACGGAGTGTATGGTGAAGTCAATATCGTAGCAAACGGACAAAAAGCGGGAAGTGTAGGAAGTGGAGGTCTGATTACGATGGTAGCAAATGACCCAACTGGTTTATCCAACGCAACATCAGCAATCAAGATTAATGCCGCTTCCGTATTATCGTATGCTGGGTATCGTGGTGCGTTAGCAAGTTTAGCGGGATACAATTATATTTACGGAACTCTCGGTGTCAATATCGTAGCATCTTTACTTCCTTCAACTCTTCCTAATGTGCCTGGAACTTGTTATCTTTACGGAGACACTGGAATAGAATTGGGTTCAACAACTTATGTGAGTGCCTTGTATCCATACTGGAATGGTGTGGGAAGTGTAGGTAATCTGTTGATATCCAGTAGAAGCGTAGGACTATCCACTGGATATGTAGATTTAGAAGGTGTGAAAAAGATGTCAATGTCAAGTGATGCCTTGATTACTGGTGTTGCTACAATTACTGGTGCGTCCAGTGGATGTGAAATGACGAACATAAAGTCAATACAAGGAAGCAATATCTCTATAAGCAATGTGTCAAACATAACTGGTTCAACGGCAAGTTTTTCAAATATAACTTCGTCAAACGCTACGATTTCCAACACTGCGACAATAGGAACATTGAATACTTCTACAATTAACGGAGGTGCTTTGGCAATCGGTGGAACAAGTATTAACTTGAACTCTGGAAGCGGAATAACCAGAATACAAGCAGCAGAATGTGATATAATAGCAACAAATACTTATATCTCCAACAACTGCTTCACCGACAACCTTACATCGTCAAACACAACCATCAGCAACACACTCAATAGCGTAGCAATCAATAATGTATTATTCCCAAGCAAGAGGTTCAATGCGACATCTTCTACACCAGTAGCACTTTCAATAGCACCAATCTTGCTCTACGAAACACCTGACCTTACTTGGAACTGGAACAACATCCCATACTTGACATCATCTATCTCTATCAATACTGGGGTAGATACAGCGGCAACCTATGCGTATTCCGCAAGTATTCAAGTAGGAGGAACACTCTACCCATTCAACAACTATACTTTGGATGCTCCTTTTGTCGCAACAAGTGGAAGTTATAATGGAGTTAATCTTGTGAGTGCGACATTAGCAGATAGTATATCCAACACTATAACCAATGGTTCAACTTATAAAGTTCTTATCTATATGTGGTGTGGAAGCACAAGTGTGGCAAACACGACTGGTTCTAAAATAACCATCAATTTAATGAGCGGACAAAATCTCTAAGAAGAGTATAAATGTCTTTACTTACTCAAGTGAATGAACGCAACGACGGCAACTTCTACTTCGTCCAGAACGATATTACCTTACTTCCTGGTGTTGGCACAATTGGAACATTAACAAACTCCAATACCGGTGCTACTTCCGATATTTCCTACGATTTCAAAGCGGGAAATAATTACTTCATCCAAGCATCCCTTCAACTCGCAAAGAGTTCAACAAGCAACGATGGTAGTGAATACCTTGTTATGTCAATCTATCCATTCAATAACGATAATGCCGTTATCTCATTTACAAATACAAACTACAACACTGCCTTGACTGGAACTATTCAAGAAATAACCTTGAACGGAGTAGTCAATATTACAACGGATACTCCATCATTGAGAATAGCAGCGGGATTAGTAGGCACTGCTCCATCTGGAACTTCTTACATATTTACCAATCCAAGAACTACTAACAATGTAATCCAAAAATTATAAGAGTAAGAAGTAAATTAAATTAAACATTATAGTTATCAACAACTGCCCATACGATTGGGAAACGAGTAGGAGATGCTGGATTACCTGCGACTATAAAGTTGATAGAACCTGCTCCACAATAAGCAGATACTAACCAGCAATTGACGGCATCAGAGAAATCACCGCCAGTAGGATTGACCGCTAGGGTTGCTTGAACGGAAGTTTTAGTGGATACACCTGGAACACTGATAGTTCCAACATAGGTAGAGTTCAAACCAGTAGAAGTCCAAGTTAAAGAATTGGCAACTCCGTTAGGGAAACCGCCATCAGAGTAAGGAATAAGTTTTCCAGTAGCATCGCTATTTACGAAGGCAGTTCCAGAGGCGAGAGACATTTGTTATACTTGTTAGAAAGAAAACTTGTAAGTATATATAAAAGATGTTCCCAACTGGCACACCACTCAATCAACAGAATATCGGAACAACTATCCGACAACCCTCAACTGCCAACTTGATGATTGACAGCACAGACCGAAAGGGATTTAGTGTTCGTGGAGGAGGTAATCCAGCGAACTTTACCATTACCAAAAATGAGAACATTATGTCTGGGTTCTTTACTCGTTTAGCACCTAACGAAGTCATTCTTGATTGGGCGATGCCAAACATCCAAAACTATAAAGGTATTGAAAACGATGTAGTCGCAGTGTATATTCCTGGATATGCTGGAAACTCTACCCAAGTTATTGCCCTCACTCCTGGATTTTACAATGTCCAAGAATGTCTTGATGCTCTCGTTGTAGGATTACAAGCATCTTACTTTGGAACAACCGCTGGATTAACCTTTTCACTCTATACCAATCAATCCTCTGCTCCAAACAAACAACGCTCTGGACGAGCAAGATTGATTTGCGTTGATGGTTCTTTGAACCCAGTTTCCTTCACCTTCAAAGCAACCTACACCAACAACAACTACTCCTACTTACCTTCTCAATTAGGTATTCCATTAGAAGTAGCACAATCATCTTTCAACATTGATAAACCAAACTTGGTCTATACACCTTACATCTCATTCACATCTCCTCAACTCACATACAACCAAGCATTAAAAGATAGTTCTACTGCCCTTACAACCTTTGATGAATTGTATCGTTGGTATTTTGCTTGGGACGGAGTTCCAGATTATGACTTGTATGGTTTCGCAATCAATATGGGTTATAAACCATTTGTAGTCCGTCGTGAAATCCCATATCCTAAACAAATATCTTGGACACCAAATCAACCTATCGGTCAATTAACCTTCCAAGTTTTAGATGCGAATGGAAACATCATTAATACCGATGGAGTAAATGGTATTATGGAATGGTATATCACTTTATTGGTCAGTGAAAACTAATCGTCTTCCTTCAACTTCTTTATTCGGTCTTCAAAGTAATCACGAACCTTCGCTTTTGAAGGTTTGCTTTCAATGAACATATCAAGAGCAGACATCTGTGCTTTCCTGAGTTCCTTTTTCTTCTCTTTCATTGAAGGTCTTCCTTTCTTCTTTGTTTCTACTGCCTCAATCGCAGAAGGAGCAGAAGGCATCTTCTTCGGTTCTTCTCGCACAACTGAGGTTGGAGGTAGTTTCCCGCCTATCAGTTTCATCCCTTGAAAAATTGTTCCGTTCATATTATAATTATGTCAGAGAGTTTTCCAGCAAAGAGATTAAACTTAACCTTACCTACAAACGGAGGAACAAGTTGGGCGTTAATAGGAGCGTCTCGTAGCGGTAAAACGACTATGTTGAAACACATCTACAAGAAATATTTTCAGTCGCATATCACGATTATGTTCAGTCAAAACTTACACGCCGATATCTACAAAGATTTGGGAGATAAGGTTTTGGTAAGCGACGAATATTATCCAGAACTTTTACAAGAAGCACATCACATCAATGCCGAGACGGGAAACAAGTTCCCTTTCTTATTCATCAACGATGATATGGTCTCACTCAAACTCAAAAATGATATGGAAATTACCCGTCTTCTTACTCTGTATCGTAATGCTGGAATGTCCAGTATCCAATCCTTTCAAGGTCGTGTCTTAATGAATGCTGTTGGACGAGGTCAAATCAACTACATTGCTATATTTAAGCAACAGACCGCAAAAGAATGGTTTAACATAATTAAGGAATACTTGGAGGGTTGGTTGCCTGAGGGACTTACAATGAATGAAAAAATTAGGTGGTGTATGAAGGCAACTGAACACTTTCAATGTATTTTCATTGATAACATATTGAATGAATGCTACATAACCAAACTAATGGGCAGCGATTTAGAGTGAAGATTTCTTTAAAGCATATCTTTCTCTGTCTGCTTTTCTTAATTTGTCTCGGTTTGCTTCACGATATCGCCTAAGATATTCTATCTTTTGGTTTCTGTTTTCTTCATAGTTTTGTTTGACAAGATTTAACAATCTTTCTTTGTTTTCTTGATAGTATTGACTTCTTGTTCGCCCTGCCATATTTTTGTTTATACAATTACTTGACGCCTTTATGAGTTCTCCTTCATATTTGTATCTTTCTTCTGGCGTAGAACATACTCTTCTTTCAATAAGTTCAATACGACAATTATCAATACCATATTTGTTAAAGAGTTGATGAGATGAGCAATCTTTTGTGTATTTATGATTAGCGAACCTTTCTTGTAGTGTTTTTGATGTGCTTCCAATATATTCCTCGTCCCCTCCGATAATCCTATAAAAGTTGATATCCATTATTGGAACTGAACTTTTATATTACTTGTTAATCCGTTTTACTTATCCAATATAGACGAGAGAGATGCCTTTGCTATCTCTCATTTCCATCTTGATATGACCGAAGCAAGGGCGTGTAGCGGAGGGTGCTACTTTGTGGAGATGGTCTGGAAGTTTAGGAATAGGAACTTCATAAACTGGAACATTGGCAATTTGAGGGGTCTGTCCTGGAACATCTTCACCTGTATGTTCAACTAAACCCGCAACCTTTGTTGCTTGAAGGTGAGATATCTTAGTAGGTGCCATTGGGAGATGAGGTGTTTTGAGTTCTCCTAAATGAGCGTGAGCAATATGGGAACCATCATAAACATAGTTCATCTTTATTTTGTATAAGTTTGAGAAGAAATATTGTCTGAGTAAATAATCATAAACCCGAGATGTCCTCATCCCAAGCACTTGTCCGAGTAGGTTCTCCACTTGATATTTACTACACAGACCACGAGAATGCTAAGAAACAAGCAATTCCCGTAGAATACGATACTCGTTATTCCCAAGATTTCAACAACAAGGCATCTGGTGTATCAGTTTTCGTAATTCCTCCAAATCAAGGTTGTCGCCACGCCTTGATTGTTCTTGGATACTCTGCCGACCAAATGACAACATCCACAACTGGCGGTGTCAATGCTCTCCCTCGTGGATGGGGTTATTCCGCTATCCAACAAGTCTCGTTTCGTATAGGCGGAAGTTCGCAATACTTCTTGACTGGACAGCAATTACTTGCCCGCAACTTGCGTCTCTGCCGCACTAAGGAACAACGCAACTCAATCCTCTCCTTAGGTGGTTCAACAATCCAAGGAGCAACCACAACTGCTCAATATGCTTACATCCCAGTCTCCATTTGGGCAGCACCTGGTGAAGATGAACTCGGAGTTCCACTACCAACAGATTTGCTCAGTCAGCAAGTTCAAATAACTTGCCAACTTAATCCATCTGCCGCTTTCTGGGCAGTCAATAGCACTGGTTCTGCTGCTGCCTTACCAACAGAGTTCCAAACTGCCTACTTTCAAATTGAACAACTTCAAATGAAAGACCGAGGTATGGCACTTGCTAATCGTATCAATATGAACGAACATATGTATTCTATGCCTTTACCAACCTTTGACCAACAAGAAGTTGTTTTCGTTGATGAAGTTGGAACATTAGCACCTAAACCATATGTCCTCACTGGTTTCCGTGCTGGAGAAGTAAAGAAGATACAAGTCTGGTTATCTCCAAAAGTTGTTCCATCCAACTCTTCAATTGCTACCCAAACACTCAACTGGGTCAAACCAGCATCTGTTGAAATCTTATACGCTGGTCTCAAATATGCCACATACCAAAATGGTTCATCTGCTATCTGGAACTTATTAGATGGAACTGCTCCATCTGCTGTTGATGCTGATGCCCTCACCACATCTGGAACTGGTTTCACATCTACACCAGTCCTCTCACAATGGGTGGAATTACCATTTTCACAACCTTCTGGTTCTGACTACGAAGCAGACTTATTAATTCACGGAAAGGAAATTACTAACGGAATTGTAAATATGAACTTAGCATTCCCAGATACAAATACCTATGATGTTCATATAGTCTATGTTTATAACGCAACACTCGGATTTTCCAAAGGTTCAGCAGAATTGATTTTCTAAATTGTATGGAAAACGGATATCATTTAGAGGTAGTGCCTCTGGTATAAGTAAAGAATGCCAATAAGTAAGAAATCAACACCTCTTACAAATGTTGAAAACGAATATTTGAAAGATTTGTTTATCAAAAAAATCAATAAAGCATCTGGAATATTCCGCAATGGATTACCAGATGAATGTCATATATGGATTGGTTCAAAAGAAAAATGGGGACACGGATTATTTCAATTAGATTTATGTAAGAAATTGGGTATTTTGAAGGCACACCGATTAGCGATGTATTTCTTCAAGAATGAAGAGTATATGAAAAAAGAAGAACAAAATGTGCTTCACTCTTGTGATGAACCCAGTTGCTGTAATCCTAATCATTTGAGAATGGGAACTGATGCTGAAAATGTAGAAGATATGGATAGTAGAGGTAGAAGAACTATATTAAAAGGTTCATCAAATGGATTTGCGAAGTTTGATGATGACCAAATAAATCAAATCAAAGAATTGAGAAAATCTGGACAGACATATCCACAAATAGCAGAACGATTTAGTTGTTCTCGTCGCACTATTGAAAGAATATGTTTAGGTAAGAAAGGATACAGTGAAGAAGTAATTGAAGTGAATGCCAGACGAAACAAAGATGAAGAAATAAAAAGATTAATATTGGAAGGTAAGCAATCACGAGAAATTACAAAATTACTTCATACATCATCAACTACTATTGCCAAAGTGAGAAAAAGTATGAATATGGATTAAATGGATAACCTCAATAATGTAGGTTCGGTTGCTGGAATATTAAGTTTAGTAAGTGGAATTATATACGCAATCATACGATTAGTATCTCATTCGCATTGTAAATCTATGTGTTGTGGTCAAGTAGCATCATTAGATGTAGATGTAGGCACACCGACATATAAAGACCTTCCCGCACCTACCGAAAAACTGGTAAGACAATCTCAGTTAAAAGAGACCACAAACGAACCTTGAGAAGCAATAAAAGATGACGCCTTTGGTTTCGGAGACTGAGTTTGATGATGACATTCAAGATTTTTATTCTCGTCTTGCTGCGAAGGAGAACGATGCTTTCGTCTATCAAGTAAAGAAGTCGGTATCGGTAATCCTTTTTGTTGTAGTAATTGTGCTTGTTGTTTTCGTTTCCGTCGCTCTTGCCCTTGTCTAATACAATACTCTCTATTGTTCTCATAATATGCTTTGGCAGTTGCTAACTTCTGCGGTTTCAATCGCTCTTTGTTGCGTTGATACCAATCTCTTGTTGATGCTCTAATCTTCTCCCTATTGTTATCCACATATCTTCTACGACTTTCCCTCCGTGCTTCTAATCGCTCTTCTTCCGTGAAATACTTCTGTTGGAACGGCATATTATTACATACCTCAACAATATACGAACTGAAAATACAAGGTGAAAGATGCTGGGTGAAAGATGAGTTTCCAACTCAGTGGGTAATGAAAAATATAAAATAAAAAAGTCCCAACAGACCCTCCCAACTACCTCAGACAAAGAAAAATATTTATTTCATATGGTTTCCACGATTTGACTTTTATCTTTCATCTTTCACCTCTATTTCCATATTCTATTCAATCTACTCTATAATAGATAAGAGGATTACTATATGAACCTAATTTGACGGGTGAAAGATGGGTGAAAGATGGTGAAAGCAAAAATAAATAGACATTAGACATTATACATTATTTAATTAAACTCATAATTGGAAATCACTTTATGTTTGGTAGTTATATATTCTCTCAATTTCTTGATAGACATAACATTATCACAGAGAAACTTGTATTCATCATCATTCATTGTTTCCTTGTCGTCAAATACTTCCTCCATAAAATTACCACAATGAAGGGGTATTGTAGCGTAGAATAACATCATATACAAATCAGTTCTACATTTCTCATTCATATACCATATATTACACTTTTTCATCAATTCGGGAATATCATCTTTCAATTGAAGGCATATATTAAACATTATTTTTGAACTTTGAACTGATTTTCTTGTTTCTTCATTGGTAGGTGTTATATTACTTATTATTTTGTTGAAAGCAGATACATACTTAGGATTATCCACAATTACATTTGCTACTAATGTCAATATATTACTTATTGTTTCTGTTGATGGTTCTTCTATTCTCTTACATACTGCTTCTACAACAAAATCCGTTAATGGATTATCTCCAATGACTTGTGATAATGGAATATATTCATTTGTTGTAGGGTCTAAAACCATTGCTCCTCTTTCTATTTCATTTCTTATAAACATTTCTCTATCTTCACCTGTTAATATATGTCCAGTTTCTGTTCCTGTTCCAGTTTGATTACGATTTTGATTGCGATTACGATTGTTGCGATTACGATTATTGTTGCGTCTCATCTTGTCCTGCGGGGTGCTATCTGGTTTCCAGATATATTCCCGATCCGTTTTGGTTTTTTTACTATAATAAACATTGTTTATTATAGTAAAAAAACCAAAACGGATCGGGAATATATCTGGAAACCAGAT
>Ga0214175_1000218_pt1 | contig 18508 bp, 7 predicted proteins | sample TroBogEpilimnion_17_FD_153013 | JGI IMG/M metagenome (GOLD analysis project Ga0214175, IMG submission 153013) | Freshwater microbial communities from Trout Bog Lake, WI - 09AUG2007 epilimnion | ecosystem: Environmental > Aquatic > Freshwater > Lake > Epilimnion/Euphotic zone | place: Trout Bog...
CAAAACTATTTATAAAATAATAAAAATCATCATATTATTAATTTAAATCTAGTTTATTAAGATCATCATTTTTAATTAATACAAATAAATCAGATTATTTAATTGAATATTCATTTTCATATTAAAATAATTAATTAATATTTTATTTATATGTAAATTCAATAACATTTTCAAATTATTAAATCATATTTTTTATTTTATTATAAATTTATAATTCAAATCCTTATTTTTTATTAAAATTATTTTATTAACAATATAATAATAAATCTAAGATATCTTATTAATTAGGAATATCATCATATCTTTATTTAATTTAATTATTATAACAATAAATTAAATATTATTTTTATATCTATTAAATGAATTCAATGTATTATAATAAGGCATTTTAATTTTTAATATTCAATTATTATTATTTTTAAATATGTTTATTTTTTGTATTTATTAATTATTCATAAATATTTATTTTTTTATTATTTTATTCAATTAATTTATTTATTTATGGAGATAATTTAAAATAAAAATTAGTTATTTCTATTATTTATTTAAATTCTATTTATTTTATATTTTATATTTTAAAATATAATTCACTATCAAATTCAAATAAAAAATCATTATTAATTTAAAAATATTATTAAACATATAATTCTAAAGTTGTTTAATTTATATTTTAATATTAATTATATAATTCTATTTACTATATAATATCATTTTTTAAATTTTATTAATATTATTATATTTAAGAATCTTTAAATGATAAAAAATAATTATCTTAATAATTATAATTATCTTAATCAAAAAATAATTCTAATGGTTTAATTTTTTAATTTAAAAAACCTTCATGAAAAAGATTATTTATATTATTTTAAATATTAATTAATTCTTCTTTTTATTATTTATTTTTTTTTAATTATTATGGATTACTTGATATTTCTCTATTATTATTTTTTGTTTTTTCATTTTCTTATATTAATTATTAAGATTAAGATATAATTTCTTTAATTAACTCTTATAATTAATCTATTTAATTATTGATATCACTTTATATTTAATTTATATTATTATAATCATTTGATTATATTAATTCTTAATTTAATTAATCTATTTATTTAGCTTATTATTCAATTTAATTATAATAATTAAATTATATTCCATTATTATCATAATTTAAAGATAAAGGATCATCATTTTTATTAATTTCATTTAAAAATTAAATAAAAATAATTTATTTTTATTAGAATTTATTTTAATCAATTAATGTTATATCTGATTATTTTAATTATTAAATTAAATTAATTTATTAATAATAACATTAATATTAATTTCTTAAATCTTAAATTTATAATTTTAGTAATGTCACTTAATAAAAAAATTTACTTATTCTACCTTTTATATTTTATTCTTAATTAATATTTAATATTTAAATAAATTTTTCTTAATCAAATTAATATTAAATTAAATAAAGTCCTATTTAATTTTAAGTTTTTTTTTCTTATTTAATTTATTTATAATATATTTATGCTTGTTAAATACATATTTTAAATTATTATTCTATTTATTGCATTTTAGTATTTATTTATTATTATTACATATCATAATCATTATTATTTAAATTCAATATATCTAATAATTATTATTATTAATAAATTTAATTTAATAAATTCTTATATTATTAAGTTTATAATTCATCAAATCTTTATTTTAATTATAATAAAAAAAATTCAAATCCATTATTTTAATTTTAATCTTTAAGGTATTATAGTTATATATTTAATTATTAAAAAAGATAAGTTGATTTATTTGATAATTAAATATTAGTAACAAATTATTATTAATATAACTTTTATATTTATTATTTTATGTCATTAATATATTCATCATATCCTTTTAATTATATTAGATTATAATTTAATTATCTTACTTATTCTTATTATTTATTTATTGATTATTATTCTTTAATTGTTTTTATATCTTCTAATTAATAATCATCTAAAATTAAATATTAAGTAATATCAGTATCATCAATTTATAAGAAAAAAAATTTATAATTATCTTATTTATTAATTTAATAATATCTATCATTATTATTTATTTTATTTGATAAATTAGTAATAATTTAATTATAATAATCATTAATAGCATTTTAAAATAATCCTTTTTTTTAATCTATTACTTCTTAATTAAAATTTGTTAATTTATATGTATAATCTAAAATTTATTTAATCATTATTTTTTTTATTTTTTAATTAAAAAAAATTTTTTTAATTTATAAAAATATTATATTATACAAAAATATATATATATATTTATTTATATCTATTTTTAATATTTAATCATTAATTATGTTTTTTAATTGATCTTTTAACTTATTCTTAATATTATTTTTCTTATAAAGGTTAAACATCTCTAGGTAATACTAATGTTTTTGCTTTTAATGGATCGAATACATATTATGTTTATTATTTTAAAAGACTTCTTTCATTTAATGCTTATGTTTCATATGGAATATATGGTAATTTATTTAATAAATGTAAACTTTATTTTTATTAATTTTATGTATCAATTGTTTTTTAAATCTATCTTCCATTATCTAAAACTTACATTCCCCTATATTTTTATTCAATAGGTTTAAATTTATCATATTAAACTTTATCATCATTTAAAGTATCTTATATATTTTTATATTCTTATCTTTCTACATATTATCCATTTTTTATTCTCATTGTTTAATTTAAATTTTTAAGATTTTTTAATTTTTTAAATATTTTATTTGATACTTCATCTACACTTGGTTTAGTTTTTTTAGTTATATCTTTATCAATATATCTATTTAATTTTTTTTATTTTTTATGTGCTTACATTAATCTTTAAAGACTTAAAAAATATTTATATTCTTCTGTATCTTTTACTAAAGGATGTAATACTTAATTAAAAATTAAATCATTAATAAGTGTTTTAAACACATTACTAGTCATCTTTCTTCCTTTTTTACCTGTTTTATCACATTTTTATATATCTTCAAATTAATGTAATTTAGGATCATAAATTATTCTATCTAATAAACATAATGTTTATAAACATTATAATATTTTTTAATATTATTTTTCATGATGTTATTCAGAATAACCTAATGCTTTAGGTAATTCTTTTAATTTTAATTTTTTTTCTTCATAATAAGCTTTATATTTTTTATTCCATTCAGATTCATTATATTCAATTTTTTATTATCTATCTTATGGTGTAATTATATTTTTTTTATAACCTTAATTTATTTATTCTTTTTATACTTTAATAATAAAATTTTCAACTATTTATTCTAATTCTTTTTATGTATAATTATTAATTCCTCCTCCAGCACTTGGATCTAATTCAGGAACTAATTTAACTAATTTAGAAACAATAAATGTTAATTCATTATATGTTTTAAATTTTCCATTAATAATATCTTAATAAAATTATTATAATTCAGTCATTATTTATATATTATTTAATTAAAATTAATAAAAATAATTTTTTAATAAAAAAATAAAAAAATATTAAAAAAATTTAAAAAAAATATTTAAATTAATATTATTATTATTAAAAAAAATAAAATAAATATTATTTTTTATAAAAAATAAAAAAAATAAAAAAATGAATTTTGCATAAAAACCTTCAAAATAAGCAATGAAACATTGGATTGATAATGTAAGAACAAAATAAGATGTTAAAGATTGGCATAGTATTTATACTCCATGGTTAAAATCATAATAAATTGAATAAATATTAGATATGTATGATTAATAGATAATTGATTTAAATAAATAATATAAAGATGAAAATGATTTAAAATAATAATAAAAATGTTTAAGTGAATTTTAAAAATTATATATTGATATTTGAAAATATTATATTTTTTATTATATATTAATATTAATATTATAAAAAATTTATTATAAAAAAATATTTAAAAAATTCTTTTTTAATAAAAAATATATTATTATTATTATTTTTTTAATTTATAATAAAAAAATGGGAAAAAGAGGATAAAGCGCTGCTTGGATGGCAAAAATAAGAGCAATGAGAAAACATCACCATAAAAAAGAACATCATAAAAGTCATAAAAGAATAAGAAAACATCATAAACATGGTGGTAGAGTAGAAGCTGCATTATAACATTCATATAGAAGATGATGATTTTTTAATTATTTTTTATTATATATAAATATTATTTTTTTATTATATATAATAATTAATTAAAAAAAATATATATTATACTAAAAAAATGTTTAATTAATATAAAAAGTTAAATTTTAGAAATTATGGATTATTACATTAATAAATTTAAGAGAATTAATTATAAATATAACAATATTTTTAATATTATAATAGTGATTTATAATTTATAATTACATTGTAGTTAAGTGATCCTGATATTTAGATTTTAATTTTAGAAAGAATTAAAAGAAATAATGATTTAATAAGTAATATTTTACCTAAAATATTAAAATCATATGAATAATTAAATAATTAATATAATTTATAACCTGATACACTTAGATTAATTTCTTAAGATTATTTAGAATTAAAAATTATTCAAATAAAATTAATAAATAATTAATAATTTTTAGAATATTAATATTAAAATGTGAATTAAAATATTTTTTATTAATGTTTATTTAGATGTGAAGTCAAAAATTAAAATTCAATAATATAATAAATTAATAATGGAATATCTTCATTATTTTTTGGAAAATAACCTAATAATTAGAAAATAATTTATAATTATGATAATTTATTAAAAATATTTAATAAAGAAATTGCTTTAACTTTATAATTTAAATTTATATTACCTACATTACATAGTTATTTATAAATTTCATATGAACATTTTCATGAAGAATATATATAAAATAATTAATTAATTAAATCTTAATGTTAATAATAGTTATTAGCATATAATTAATAAAAAAATAAATTATAATAATATATATAATAAAAATAATTAAATGGTTATGATATGTAATAAATGACATAATAATATGTAGATTAATTATAAAATATTTAATTAATTGATAATAAATTAGAATATGAAACTAGTAGATAATATTATGTAGATTAATAATAATAATTATTTAATAATATATGTAATAATATAAATTCAAATATATTAAAATAAGTAATTAAAAATAATAATTATTAAATTAATATTAATGGAAAATAATATTTTAAAACATTAATTAATTTAAATGATAAAGATATTAATGATATTGTTTAAATATAAGAATATCTTATTAATAATATTTTAGAATATTAAACAAATTAAAAATAATATCATAATTTCTATATACCTGAATAAATAAAATTATTAGAATAATAATTAATTAAAAAACCTATTTAAAAATAACATTTAAGAGTAAATACTAAAATATAAGGAAATTTATTATTTAAATAAGAAGATTTAACTAAATATTATAATAATTAAAATAATTATTATATATTTTTAAAAGAATAAAAATTTATACATTAATATATTATTGGAACTATGTAATTTATGTATAATATTGGTATTCCTTAATTTATATTAGCAAATAAAATTGGTTAAAAAATTGTTGGATATTCTTAATTAGGATATAATTTAGCTAATTATGCTAAATAAAAATTATAAAGATTTGATGATACTAAATTTATAGAATTAATTCCTTAATCATAATAAATAAAATAAGAATAAAATATAACAACACCTTAATAATTAAATGAATAATTTATTTAAGAAAATAATATAACAAGATATTCTACTGTTTAAGAAATTAGTAAAGCTTTTCATAAATTTGGTATTGATACATTAAATAATAAATTAATTTAAACTGTTTAAGAAATTCCTTTAGGTGTATTTAAAATACTTTATTTATAATAATTAACAAATTATTCATAATTAATGAATTCTTTAATTAATTAAACATTTGGTAATAATTTTCCTATTATTTAATAATAAACATAATAAATGTCTGATTAATTAAATAATTTATAATTAGTTGATTATTCTAATTAATATAAATCATTTTTTGATTAATCTTCTTTTGATGAAATAATAAATTATTTTAAAAATACAGCTTATACATAAACTGTATATTAAGTTGAAGATTAATTAAATGATTATATTAATGAATAAAGAATTTATTTATTTTTAAGTGGATTATCTTTAATTAGTTATTATCTTTATCCAAAAATTAAATAATATTTTAAAAAAAGTGAATAAAAAAATTAATAAAAATTTATAAATAGATTTTTTAAAATCTAATAATTAGAATAGATTGAATATAATTATAATAAATTAAATGAATGGTTATATCCTTAATTTAATTAAGAATATAATTAATAATAGTAAAATTAATTATTATTATCATGGGATTAAATAAGTTAAAATTAATAAAATATATATTCAAATAATAATTAAATATAATAAATTTCTCCTATCGAATATAATTAATAATAATAAGAAGAATTAACACCTCCTAATGTTATTGAATAAGAAATTAATTTAGATGAATATTTTAATATTAATTAATAATAATAATAAATTAATATTAAAAGAAAAAATGATAATAGATATTAAATATTACCTTTTATTAAATATATAAAATAATAATGAATATATATATTATATTATATCAACAAATAGATTTTATTATATCAATAAAATTTAAATGAATATCATTTGATTTATTTAATAAATGTTTTCTCCAATAATTACTTTATAATACATTATCACTATTTTTTAATTTATCAATTTTTTTCTTATATAAACGATTATTTTCTTTTAAATCAACTTCATCATTTTATTTAATATTACCAAATTTAACAATTCTTCTTCTTTATTTATCATTATCATCTTTATAAATAACTAAAACTTAATATTTTCTTTTATTAAATTTAGATTCTTTTAATCTTTAAGGGAATGTTATTGTTATAACTTATTTAGGTATATAAATTCTTTTTTATTATTTAGATGATTTTTTTTTTAATTTTTTATCATTTAAATCATCTATTTTATTTAATATTTCAGTTTAAATAAAATCATTATTTTATATAGATTATTCAGTAAATAATGAATCGTCTGATGAATTGCTCATTAAAAAATATTTTTTAAAAAAAAGATTTTTTTAAGATTTTTTTTTGAATTTTTTATTTTAATTATTATAATTTATATTAGAAAATAATTAATATATATATGTAATATTTATAATAAATAAAATCAATTTTATTTCTTTTCTTCTTCATCTTATTATAATTAAGTATTAAAATTAGGTACTTATTAAATAATTTATTATTATTATTATAATTATTATTAATTATTTTCATCATTTATTAATTAATCACTTTCAATTTTACTTGATTAAGATTTTGATTTAAATAGTAATAGATTAGATTATATAACTTTAGAATTTTCATTTTAAAAATCAAGATTTAAGTTATTTACTTATTTCATAAAATCTTATAATAAATTTAAAATTTCTTTTTAATTATTAATTTATTTATTTTTATTATTTATTATTCTTGAAAAAATAAATGAAATTATTAATTTTAATACTATTAACATTACTAATATATAATAATAAAGTTATGAAATATCCATTTTAAAAAAAAATAAAAAAATTATAAATTAAAAAATAATTATAAATAATAATAATATTAATAATAATAATAATAAATTCATTTTTATAATTTTCTTTTAGGTGTAATAGGTTCTAATAATTATTCTTAATTATTAAATTAATCTTCATAATTTTTTTAAATATTTAATTATTAAATTTAATCATCTTTATTATCACTATTATCAATAATAATTTAATCTATTTAATCTAATATTTCATTATCTTTTTATTATTCTTCTTATTTTTATTTTTATTCATTTAATAATTTTAATTATAATTCATCTTTTTATCTATTTTTTAAATATTTTAAAATATTATCAATATCAATTAATGCTCCATCAATATATTAACCATTTTAATTTATTTGATTCAGTAAATCATTAATAAAAACATAATTTTTAATTTAAAATTAATATAATCTTCTACAAACATCATCATTTTTATTTTCTTTTTCTTATTAAAGTAAAAATTCTTTTGTTGTATGAATAAATTAAAGCATTTTTTCTTATTAATTAGTTAATTCAATTTAATTACGATAAAAAATATTAAAATATTCTTATATTTTATTAAATATTTCAATATTTTATTAAATATTTTCAAAATTCATTTTTTATAAAAATAATTTTTTAATTTTTTTGTTAATTATTTTATTAAAATTATAAAATAAAATAAAAAATCTTTATTTATATATATTTTTTATATAATTAATTATAATATATAATCATCTATTCATATTTTAATCAACCTCTTCCTAAAACTTAAACTCCATTTGATTTAAATTATATTATAGCATCATATTAACAAAATACATATGTAGTATAACTTCTAGGAAATGCATTTGTACTATCACTTTTAAGAGTAATTTCAAAAGGTCTATTTTAAATAGTATTTACTCCACTAATAACACTAAAATCTTAATTTAATGTCTCTAAATTCATAGCATAAACAGCTCTTCCTATACATCTATTTTCGTGGAAAAATGATTAACCAGATGCAGTATCAAAATTAGTACATACTGTACCAACTCCTGAACTTAATGCTTAAGTATTTGTTGGATTATAAACTCTATTATTAACAGCAAAATTCATATTATTTATTATACATGCACTTTAAATATCATGAAATTTACCAAAACATTTATATAATTAAACAATAAATTCACTATTACTCCAATCACTATCATTTGTAGTACTTTAATAACCTCCACTATTACCTCCATGTCCTGTTATAGGTAAAGGAGGATAATATTCACTACCAACTTTAATATACATTTAAGTAATATTAGCACTAAGTCTATATTATTTTCTACAAAATGAATAAGTAGTAAATTCATCAGGTAAATAAACCCAAACAACATTTTTTAATGATTCAAAACCAAGATTAACTTAATATGTACCTGTAGGTGTAGCACCTGCTGCAATTTAATATCTAGGTCCTAACATCCAACTTGTTGTATGTAAAAGAATACCTTTTTCTGTATTTAATTAAGATAAAATTAAATCTTCAATTTATTTTTCAAAATAAAGACATTCTACATTAATTTCAAATTTAGTTATCTTCCAAATTCTACTTAACATAGGATTTGTTGTTGTATTATATGTACCTATAGCTAAAGCTTAACTTGTATAAGTAGCAGAATCTGCATAACCACTTGTAAACATAGCATAAGGATTTAATCTAAATTCAATTATTAATTCTTAAAGAGCTTTCATAGGAATATATTTATAACTTTCTTTTGGCATTAATATTCCTATAATACCACTTAATATTGGAATTGTGAATGTCATTCTATTTATAGTTGCACATTACATAGCACCTCTATATTAAACATATTATAAACAATTATTAGATAAAATTGGTTCATTTCCAAAAGATGATAAAGAAGGACTAAATGGAATTTAATAACCAAAACTCAAATTTTAAGAATTTTAAAAACCTTATATTGTTCCTTAATTAACAAGAGTACTACCAGTAGTATAAGTAGTTCCTGTTAAATAAACTGAAGTTACAGCTTATTTACCATCAGAACCTAAAAATTAATGTTCATATCTTTATCTATATGAATTAGCTGTTACAGAATTAGTTGAATATTAATTAATTAAAGTTCCTTAATTAGAAACTGTATTATTATTAAAATATATTAAAGGACTATAACCATATAATTAATTAGAATTAAGTGTTGCTGATGAATATAAAGATATCACAGGATTCGAATATTAAGGACCACCTATATTTTATTAACTTCCTAGACCTTCCATATTTCTTGATTATCTATTATCTGCACTACTATTTACATCATTTAAAATAGCTGCTAATGTATCATATTCTTCTATTCTTTCTAATTCAGTACCCCCTTTAGTTATAATTAATTAATTAATAAATCCATTTGCACTATTATCTACTTATAAAACTCCTGATGCAGTTCCACCAGTAGTATCTTTAATTCCATCCATATTACTGACATCAACCTCTAATTTAATATATGCACTATAAGGATCCCAAAATCCATTAGTACTTATATTAAATCTTATTACATCTTAAGAACTAACACCATTTGTACTTGTATTAAAAGCAATAGGTGTATATTTTTCTTATTTTACATGAGAAGGAAAACCTATTGGTTTTATAAAATTATAATTTAAATTATTAGGTATTTCTTATAACATATTAATTATAAAAATAAAATTATTTTAATTTAAAAAAATTTTTTTAAAAATTTAAAAATATTTTTTTCTTAATTTTTTTTTTTATTAAATATTATTATTAAATATAAAAAAATATTTAATATAAAAATATGGATTTTGAAAATAAATTTTAAAATAAATAAGATATAGATTAAATAATTAATAATTATTAAAATGATATTAAAATAATAAAAAATAATATTGAACCAGTTATTATATAATAAAAATTATTTACATAATTTTAATTTTTACCTAATGATTTTGTATCTCTTTTAATAGGTAAACCATCAAGTGGTAAAAGTCATTTAATAAGAGAATTATTAAAAAATCCTAAATTATATAAAAAACATTTTAGTTATGTTTTTATATTTAGTCCTTATCCAATAGAAGATCTTAAATGTTAGATTGATAGTAATTATTTTAATAAATTTGATATTATAAAAGTATATGAATTGATAAAAAAATATAATAAAGCAAAAAGAATATTATTTATATTTGATGATTTTATAAATGAATTAAAAAAAAATTAACATGATAAAGAATTATAAGCATTATTTTATAATAGAAGACATTTATTAGAAAAAGGAGAAATATCTTATCTAATAACAACATAAAAATATTTTTAATTTCCAAGTACATTAAGAACATGTTTAACTAAATTATATATTTTTGATATTAATAAAAAAGAAATAAATAGTATTAATAATGATATAGGTGTAATAGAAAATAAAAAATTTTAAAATTTAATGAAAATTGTTTAATAAAAAGAACATTCACATTTATTAATTATATTATAAAATATTAAATTATATATAAATTTTGATGAAATTATATATTGATATATATATATAAATTTTTTATTTTATCATTATTATCTTTATTATTTGATTAAATATTCTTTTCTTATTCTTTTATAAACTTTAAATTTTACAATATATGTCATATTTGAAAATTTATTTGAACCAAATGAAAATAATGGTATAGGTAATTTTTAATATCCACATGTATCATCACATGTTAATTTAAATATAATATTTTTATTATTAACTTTAAATTTTTCACTATTAATCTTTTTAATTATTGGTAAATAAATACTATTACCACTTTATGGTATAATAATATTATCTATAGAAAATCTACCTATAATTGGTACTTATTATGGTTATGTAATTTAAGGAAATGATGTTGGTAAAGTAGGACTTGTTATATTTGTTGTATTTCCTATATTATAAGCTGTAGAAGGTGTAATACTATTATCTAAACATGAATTTAAATAAAATGTTTTTTTATATAAATAATCTAAATCTAATTATATATATCCTTTAAATAATTATCCTTATATTGAATCTGATACACCTTGATTTAAATAAATAGTTGAATTATAAGAATTACCAATACCTCCATCTATATCAATTGAATCAAATTCAAAATAATAATCATATTTATCACAATTATAACATAATGATTCAATATTAACTTTATAATAATTTTCATTAACATTTGTAACAATATTAGAATTATTATTTGAATTTGATGTATCATTAACAATTGGACATGTTATTATTAAAGAACCATTTTCTTTAAAACATCTTTCTTATTTATTATATTATTTAGACATTAAAATTTTTTATTTTTTTTATTTTAATATTAAATTTTTTTAAAAATTTTTTAAAAAAAATAATTTTTTTATTATTTATATAAATATTTTAAAAAATATGAATAAATAATAATATAAATATAATCCATTTGAAAATCCATTTAATTAAGATAATAAATCTAATCCATTTGATTTAAAAACTAATCCATTTTAATAAAATTAAAATAATAATATATCTGATTTTTTAGATTAATAAAATTAAAATAATAATATAGCTAATTTTTTAGATTAATAAAATTAAAAATAAAATTATAAACCTAAATTTAATTTATTTCCTAAAAATGAAAAATAAGATGGTTTTTTATAAGGTATAAGAGATTAAGAAATATTAGATTCTATTAGACCTAATTAATTTGAATATAAATTACCTAAAGGATTTACAGATGATTATAATAAAGATACACCTTCAATAGATATTAATGATGTAATAGTAGATGATAATTAAAATATAATATAATATAATAATAATAATAATATTGAATAAAATTATGCTGGTTAAGCTGTCGATACAATATCAGCTGGATTATAATTATATTCTGGATTAAATTTACCTTCTGAAATATATTCATCTATAAGTTAAGTAAATCATGATAAAACAAAAGATGTATGGATTGCTGTTAGACCTTTAAAAAGAATAGGTTTTATGTTATCTCCTGCAATAGCTCATTGGTCTGTATTTATTGATAATATTTGTTATAGTTTAGGTACAGATAATGGTAATTATGATGGAAAAATAATAATTAAAAAAACATAAGATAAAATATATTCTTAATATTTTTATTAAGGAAAAAGACTTAGATCATTAATTGAAATAGATTAATATATTTAATATATAAATTAAAAATAAATAAATTATGATTTAATTAATAATAATTGTTAATATTATAGTTTATTAATTGCAAAATTTGCTACAAATGATGATAAACTTTTAAATACAATGGATTTAAGAGGTGGTAGTTTAAATAATATTATTAAAAAAAAAGAAGGAATTACATGGTTAGCATAACCTAAAAGATCATATACATAAACTTGGTTAGGACCTATTGAAAATGGTCCTTTACGTAATTGGAAATCTTATGATGAATTTAATTAATTAAATAAATATGAATAAGAAAAATTTTTAGAAGAAGAAAATAAAGATAGTTTTTAATATTATTAAATTTAATAAGAAAATAGATAAAGATATATAGATGAAACAATAAAATAAAATAAAATTAATTAAGATTTTTATAATTAAGGATTTAGATTATATGATGATTAAAATAATATAAATGTAAAAAAAATATTTTTTATTTAATATATATATTTTTTAAATTTATTATTATTATTATTTTTTTAAAATTTATAAAAAATTAGAATAAATAAAATTAATCAATGAATTAAATATAAGCTTCAAAAATATTAATAAATACAATTGGTAAAACTAATAATATACCTTAAACTATTGGATAAACAAGAAACATAAATGATGATGCATATAAAAATTTATAAACAAAAAGAAATAATTAACCTTATAATTATTAATAAGGATTTGATGATAGATTATCAAGGATGTCTAATAATGTTAGTAATTATAGTGCATCAACATTTAATTAACCTAAATTTGATTTTAATCCAAATTAATATTAAAATAGTGGTTTTAGAAATAGTAATTAAAGTATAAGAAGAATAGCACCTAATTTAAGTATGAATAAATTTGATAAACCAAATGGTTATACTAATTTTACTTCTTTAAATATGAATCTACCATAAGAATCATTTAAAAGTAAATAACCTTTTTAAAATAAATATTAATTAGAATCAAGTGATTAATTATTTAAAAAAGTTAAATTAAATAATAATAGTAATTTAGATTTATATCCAGCAATATAAAATAATACTTATTAAAGTTAAGTTGAATAATCTTTACCATAATATATAGATAATGATTATACTAATTAATAAGAATATGAAATGGATGAAGAAAATAATTAACCTAGATTTATTACAGAATGAAATATATATATATAAATATATAAATATAAATATTTTTTAATTATTATTATTATATATTTATATAAAAAAATAAAAAAATTAAAAAATATTAATATTATTAATTATATAAAAATAAAATTTTTTTATTATAAAAAATATTTATGGCAAGAGGTTAAATAAAAGGATTTAAACATTCATAAAAGGTTGAAATTATACATAATAATATAGGTCACTTTTATAAATAGATAAGAAAACCTAAATAAGGTTTATTTAATATTGCTTAATATTTAATAGATTAAAATGGTAATATCATCTAAAATCGAATTAAGAGAGAATCTAATTCACGAAGAAAAGGAACTAAATATATTACTAAAAGATTAAAATTACCTAATTATTTAAGAGATAATGTTGGAATATGATAAAAATTATAATAGAATTATTTTTTTTATAATAAAAATGTATACTATATAAAAAATTCAATATATATTTTAAATTTTTTTAGATATATAATCTTACTTTTAATATTATATATATATATTTTTCCTTTTTTAATTTATAATAGAATCATCATTTATTATTTTATCATATTATTTTTGGTATTTATTAATTAATTTATTTTTTATTATTATTTAATTATTATTATTATTATTAGTTTTATTTAAAAGATTTTTTTAATCTAATTTTTCAATATTTATTTCATTTTTTATTAATTTATCTTATTAATATTCTAATAAATCATAATAAGGTATTGAATTTTAATTATCTAACCATTTTCTTTTTAGATCAAGAATTCTTATTAGTTTTTATTAATCAGCAATAAATATTCCACCAAATTTACGTGTAAATATATCATTATTTGTTAATTATATATAACTTTTATCTATTAATGTATCAAATATTTATTTATTTAAAATATCATTTCTAATACCTTTACATTTCATTTATTCAATTTTTTAATTTTAATTATTATCATTTTATTTTATTTTAATATAATATATCTTAGGTGCAACAAAAATACCATTATCTATTTCATTTTCTAATTTCCATTAACCAATTTAATTACCAATCATATTATTAGGTAATTATTTATTTGTAATAATACTATCTGTATCACAATAATATACATTCTATTAACCACAAAGATAAATACCTTCTAATAAATTACATCTTGCCTTTGCAGTAATAAATGAAGCTATTCTAACTAAAGAACCTGTAAATTAAAGATTATTTTTTTATGCAAAACTAACTTTATATATTTTATCATTTAATTATTATATATTTTATATTAAAGGATTTCTTAAATTTTCTTCCATATTATATTCATGTATATATTCATTTGTAGGAAATTCTTTTTAACCAAATTTACCATAACCACCATTCATAAGATTTTTATAAAATTATTTTAAATCACTTCTATTTGTATTTAATCTTTTATTATATAGATCTTCAATAAATTCTTTAAATATATTTTATCCTTAATATGCAAGGTAACGATAAAATTTAATTTATTTTTATAAAAAATATTTATTAATAAATTATAATTCACAACCCCATCTCCATGATTTATCAACTTTTTTTAAATATAAAAGACCATCTTTTGTTCTTGTAGGAAGTGTTGTAATATTAATATCATCAGAAAATTCTATTTCTATTTCATATAAATAATAAGATATACAATCATGTATAGTAAAATTATCATCACATTAATTAAATTATTATTCTTTATTATTAATAGGACCAATAGGAACTATTTCATTTTTCATTACATTTGGATAAGAACTATTAATATCATAATAATATAAATTATTTCCTTTTTTTTAAAAATTCATAGTTATCCCTCCATAATAAGAATCTCTTTCAATTTAATAAAATATTCTATTAATATTACTTTTTAAATCATATTTTAAATAAAATTATTTAAAAATATGTAATGTTAAACTTGAAGAACTAAAAATAAATCTAGTATCTAATAATATTTATTTAATATTATTTTTATTATTTTTAAATTCATAGTCTACTAATTCGTAAAATTTTTAAACAATCCCTTTTAATACAATACAATCTTAAAAACAATATAATAAAACTTTATCGAATTTTTCTTAATTTTAATAATCTTAATATGACCAATTTTTAATATCAAATTCTTATTTTTCTTCTTTAATACCCCACATTTTAGCTTATTATTTAAGACTACCTTAAGCAAAAATATATTTTATATCTTTAAAATAGATATTATCAATTTATATTTATTTAATATCAGTATCAGTACCAATAATTTAAATATTTGGATAATTTTAAATTAAATCAATTATTAAAAATAGATAATCAAATTTACCACCATTAAATGACCATATATTTATTGTTTTATCTTTATTTTATTATTATAATTATTTAATAAATTATATAAATTCAATTATACAATTATTATCTTTAAAATGATATTTATTATTATTATCATCAATAATACAAATTAAATAAACACCTTATTTACCTTTATTTTATTCTTTTAATTATAATTAATTAAAATCAATCATATATGTTTCTATATCTAAATAATAATTAATAACTTCAGGTATTATTTATATTTCAATTTCTTATTATTATTATTTTTTATTATTTTTCTTATAAATAAAATCTTTATTTCTCATTATATATGGTTATTTTTATTAATTTTATTTTTTAATTTTATTACATATATCATAAGTTGTTAATACACAATGATTATCTTAAATTAATATTTAATATTCTTATTATGGAAATAATTCTCTTGTTGATTTTATAATATAAATACCTAAAATAATCTAAAATTTTTATTTTATTATCTAAGCTAAAGAATAAATTGAACCATAAAATAATTTTTATTCAATAGATAATTTATTTTAATTATTATTTTATAAATTTTATTTAATTTATTCAAATATAAATTCTTTATAATTTAATCTTGGATTAAACATCCTTTCAAAATAATAAAGAATCCTATAAAGACAATGTTAATCATTATCAATAACATTTAATAAAATATCATATTAAGATAGATTTAATATTTTTCCTTTAAAATCAAATGCTTATAAACCATTTAAAAATTATTATAATAATTAATCAACAGGATAATAATCTGTAACATAAGGTTATCTTTATAAATTAGATTAACCAGGTATAATTTTAGGTATTAATGAATTTATTTTATTATCTGGAAATTTTTTTATTGCAAATATATCAACACTTCTTAAAAAAGTAGGATTTAAATCCATATCATAAAATTCTAATTATTCAAATTTATTAAATATTTATAACATTGTATCATCTAATTATTAATCATTATTATCTATTATTAAATAGTTTTAATCATTACCTGGATGAAAATTATTATTATTTTAATATTCTTATGATATACAAATAAAATTAAAATTTTTTTTAAACCATTATATTTATTCTTCAATATTTGGATTATCATTAATTAAATTTAAAAGATTATGTTAATATTAATTATGTTCAATTAATTAGTTTTCAACAATTGATTTACATGCATTTTCACTCCATCCTTCATTTATTTCCATAAATTATAATATATTTTTATCTATATTACTCCAAGCCCTTTAATATTAAATTAATTATCTTCTATCTTAAGCCCTTCCTATATCAACAAAATCACTATATAATATTTCAAAATTTAAAAAAACTTTTTCATATTTTTAATTATTAAGTCCATCTATTATATTTTCAATTAATCCTCTTAAGGTATTTCTTAAAAATGAAGGAATTCCTGTCTATAAAGTATTTGGATTAATTTAAATATCAACAGGTCTTGATAAATCTTATAATTATTTTGATTATAATAAATTTTCTTAATTATTATCAAATTCAGTTTCTTCATATTCTTATTAATTATATAATAAAGAAGGCATAAAATAATATTTAAATCTAATTAAACTAGGTATTTATGTTTTTTATGCAGCAACTCTTGCTGGTGCAAATTATACATCTTATATTTAAGCACTACCTATAAAAGTATCATTTAATTAAAAATCTTAATTATAAAAATCTCTATAAAAATCAACTCTATCATTATATTCTCTTTTTTTTTATGTATTTTATACATCTCCTAATGTATATTAAGGATTATTTATATGTATTTAAGTTATATCTTAAATCATTAATTTATAAAACAAAAATTAAAAAAAAATAAAAAATATAATTACCTAAAAAAAAATTAAAAAAATTTTTTTTAATTTTTTTGATTTAATTATTATAATTTAATTTGGATTTAAGATCTTAAATACATATATTAAATATATTTTAGATGTTTTAATTTTTATAATCAATATGATATATAATTTATATAAAAATAATTATAAAAATAAAAAATATATAATATGTTTTTATATTTCAATAATTCCTTTTTTCAAAGCAACAATAACAACAATAAAGTTAATATTACTTTAACTCATCCTTCAATTTAGCTTTTTTAAATGCTTTTGCTATTTCATCCTATTTGTCTACCAAGCACCTTTTATTACATCTTCTACAATTAATTTCTTTAAGTAAAGGCTTAAATACTA
>Ga0214175_1000219_pt1 | contig 18506 bp, 17 predicted proteins | sample TroBogEpilimnion_17_FD_153013 | JGI IMG/M metagenome (GOLD analysis project Ga0214175, IMG submission 153013) | Freshwater microbial communities from Trout Bog Lake, WI - 09AUG2007 epilimnion | ecosystem: Environmental > Aquatic > Freshwater > Lake > Epilimnion/Euphotic zone | place: Trout Bog...
GGTGGTACTGGTATACTTCACAAAGATGCCTTGACAACCATCGCCATTTTGAGTACACTCCTGAGTGTATAAATATGGTTATATTATGTACAAAGTGGACAATCCGTTAATACTCCGTAATACTCCGTTTAATAAGGAAATAAAATGACATCATTCGCAAATCTCAAAAGAGAATCATCAAGCAATCTCGACAAACTGAAGTCTAAAGTTGAGCAACTCAACAGTTCAGAAGGCTCAGATAAATCCAATAATTTTTGGCGACCCGAAGTAGACAAAGCTGGTAACGGCATGGCTACTATTCGTTTTTTACCTACATCTGCTGTAGATGGTGACGATTCATTGCCATGGGTTAAAATCTTTGAACATGGATTCCAGGGACCTGGCGGTTGGCTAATCGATAAGTGTCTGACTACTAAGAGTCAGCAATGTCCAGTATGTGAACACAACAACAAATTGTGGACCTCTGGCATTGAAGCCAACAAAGACGTTGTACGTAAACAAAAACGTAAACTAAGTTACATTGCTAATGTGTATATCGTATCTGATCCTAAGCATCCAGAGAATGAAGGACAAGTTAAATTGTTCAAGTTTGGCGCTAAGATTTTTGAGAAGATTACAGGTGTAATGAATCCAACATTTGAAGATGAACAAGCATTTAACCCATTTGATTTGTGGTCTGGTGCTAACTTCAAATTGAAGATTACTAAAGTTGCAGGCTATCAAAACTATGATAAGTCTGAGTTTGCATCACCATCACCATTGCTTGATGATGACGCTAAGTTAGAAGCAATTTGGAAATCAGAATTCAGTTTGAAAGAATTGACAGACGAAAAAGAATTCAAAACATATGATGCTTTGAAGACACGTTTGGAAAAAGTTCTTGGTCTTAATGGTGAAGAACCTGTTGTAAAAACAACAGTTGAAACATTGAAGGCTGCGCCACGTAAAGCAGAACCAGAACCTGAAATTGTAACTGAAGATGACGATGACTTGGCTTATTTTGCTAAGTTAGCTGAAGAATAAACTTTAATCTCCTTTTAGAAGTTTAGACCCCGCCTAGTGCGGGGTTTTTTATATGGGTCTATAATTCAGTTTCTGTAATTTATTCCATGTGTCTTCATCATTACGTACAGGCACAGCATTTGTCGTAATTGTTTCTGTTGTAGAACCACCGCCTGCCGTAATATTTTTTGAATTGTCAATTACGGTAGTTTTTGGTGTTATACTCTGCTCAAGTTTCATTTCATTATTTTTATTAATAACACTCTGAACCTTTTCAGTTAATGGATTAGATTGTGGTGGCGTTGGTGCAGCCATGTTCAATCTAGGGTCGTTCACCATTGTAGGACGTTGACCTTTGTTAGACAAATCTACACCTGTTCTCGCCTGTGTTTCAGATGTTGCATTTGGAGTAGGTGCAATAGTTGCCGTTTTTGGTTTGACACCTTTCATACCACCAATAGCTGCACCACCTTCCGTTTCCGTGAAAGTATTTTCTTTTGGTTGTTCTTCCACAGGTGTTGCAGTTGGTTCTTCTTTACTTTCTCCACCAACTACTCCAAAGTCTCTTGCAGCCAAATAGGCGTCAATGCCTAGACTGGCAGCAGTTCCAACAACAGGAACTGATCCTACAACTCCTGATGCAACTTCCAAAGCAGCACCAGTAAGGTCGCCGCCAAATGCACGTTGAGTACCAAAAGCCAAGCCTGCCAGTGCACCTAAAAATGGTATCTTTTTAAGTAATGTTTTACCTGCGGTTTTTTCTGCAATCTTTTCAGTTTCTTCTACAACAGATTTTTCTATAACTTTTTCACCAGCCTTCTCGGTAGTTTCAGCTAAAGCTTTTTCGGCAGTTTCTGCACCAATCTTTTCGACTGCTTTTTCTTCCGTTTTAGTAATAGCCTTTTCTACTTTTTCTGCTAATGAAGTCAATCCCACTTTTCGTGCTAAACTAGCAAAGTTTTTACCTATAAACTCCAATGCTTCTCGTGCAGATTTTATAATAGGCGCAACAAAATTTTTTAGTTTCTTAAATGCATCAAGCACTAATGATTTTAGTGCTTTTATTGGACCTTCAATGAATTTTTTGAACACACCAACAGTTGCTTTAATAATATTTTTTATGCCTTTAAGTATGCCTTTGAATATGCTTTTAATTGTCTTGATAATAAATTCAAAGGCTGTTTTCAAAGCGGTTTTCAAATAATCTAAAAGATTAAAACCAGATTTTTCATCTTTTTTTGCTGATTGTGTTTTATTCTTTTTCTTACCTAAAATAGCATCAATCAATTCTTCATGCCAAAGTTGTTGTTCATCTTCTCTTAATTTTTTATTTTTTCTTTCTAACTCTAAACGTGTTATGTCTTCATCATGGTATTGTTTCATTAAGTTATAGAGTTTACTTAACACATTAGATACACTATCACCTCTTATTACTTTTTGTTTTTGGCCTTCTGCCACTTTGGTGTAAAGAGCTTTACTAATTGATTTATTTCCTTTTGTTACATTTTCAGCTTTATCAGTTGATTTAATTTTACTTGCAGTATCTTTTTTAGGTTTCACACCTGAGAAATATTCAATGTCTTCTTGTTTTCTACCAGTTGCACGACCTAATATGGCTGCACCAAGACCACCAGTAAGTTTTTTTGCAATGTTCAATGGATCAAATGCTTCTTTAATGCCAGTTACTTTTGCTTTTGATTTTTCTGAAATACCTGCTTTGATAGAAGAACCAATACTTCCGCCTTCAACAATCTTTTTAGTGATGAGGTCTGATAAACTTGTTTTTCTAACTTTAGCTGCTTTAGCGTAATCTGAAACCTTTCTTTCTTCTTCCTCATCTTCTTCAGATGGAATTTCTTTTATAATTGTTTCAGTGTTATTAACTTCTTTAATAACTTTAGTTACTGGTGCCTGTTCAGGTGGTGTTTCTAATGTTGGCACCGCTTTAACATTTGTGTTAACAGGACTTACAGTTGCAGTTTCTTGTGTTGCAGTTTCTTTAGGTAAATCTGGTTTACCTAACTTGTCAGCCTCTTTTTTACTGGCCGCTTTACCGTATCCACCTTTTGTACCCAACACAAACCAATAACCTTTACCACCAAAAGCATTTGGATCCCATACAAAGATTTCTTCTTTTAATTTTTTAGTTATTACTTTCATTAGTGTGCCATATAAGTTGGTTTAATGTCTTTAGTTTGCGGCATCATCATTTGTTGGTTAGTTGTACCACCACTAACAGTTGTCACAGAGTTATTTACCACCACAGTATTTTGTGGTGTTTTTTGTGTTAAATCTTGATTTTGTACAGAAGTTGCGGACAGTTTAGTGCCAACACCATTTGATGCCGGTGTTGGTGTTGCTACAGTTTTAGTGTTCTTTTCTCTTTCTAATCTCAACACTTGTTCCATTTCAGGAACAAAAATAGATGCTTTGTTTCCACTACCGTAATGTGAGGTTGTACCACCAGGAATGTTTGGATCAGCAATAGATGCCCATTCTAAGGACAACTCATGTATTGCTTTCTTTAATAGCATAGGATCATCTTCTTTACTCACCAAATAGGCTTGCAAAGATGGCTTTCTAACCTTTAACAAATATTCATTGAAGATTTTTTCTTGTGTCTTAGCATCAAACTTATCACTTTTACTAATGCCTAATGCTGTAACAGCATCTTTTAATGTTCCAGGAATAACTTGATATTTGCCAACAGCAAACAGTTTCTTATCTTCATCTTTAGAACCCCATTTTATATTTTGTCTTTCCATCACTTCGCCAACTGTCAGTTGTTCTAAGTTTACAGGTTGTTTCAGTCCTTGTATCTTACCACCTTTAGTACCCATGTTGGCTGCATTGTAACCTGCTTGACCTGACTCACCTTTCTTAGCAATCAAATCACCTAATGTAGTTGGTGCGGCCGCAGCAGTAACACCAACTGCAACTTTTGCGGCAGTTGATGCTGGTTTTGATGTAAAGAAATTCTTTACTCTCTCAGTTATTGAAGGTGCAGCTTCTGGTGTTGCTGTTTTAGATGGTGTGATTGTAGGTGCCTCTGGTTCAGGCGTAGTTGTCTTTGGTGGCGTAACAGGTGCTTCTGGTTCAGCAGGTTTAACTGTTGTAGGTTTTACTTCTGGAGTTTTTGGAACAGATGTTTGTGTTTTAGGTGTTGGTACTTCAGGTTTTTTAGGCTCTTTTTTATCAAGTTTTTCATCCATTTTTTCAGGAATCTCTTTGCTTTTTGATTCTTCTATAGCCTCTAATAACTGCTCATGTCTCTCTTTTTCTTTTTCGTGTTTGGTTTTATCAAAATCTTTATCTAGTTCTTCTTGTTTGATTTTTTCTTCACGAGAACTTTTCACAAAAAATAATAATTTTGTAGCCACATCAGAAAGACTATCACCTTTTCTCATTCTACTACTTCTTGCTATTGTAGTATAAAGTGCAGTATTAACATTACCTACTTGACCTGCACTTTTTTCTTTTAGTTTAATACCGGAAAAGTGTGCAATATCTTCCATACTTCTACCCATCATCTTACCAACAATTGCACCGCCTAAATTGCCAGTAAATGTTTTTGCAATATTAATTGGATCAAATTTCTCTTTTAATCCTGTAGCTTTGGCTTTGAAAGAATCTGATATACCAGACTTAATAGAACCACGAACACTATTACCGGCAACTATATTGTCAGTGATGTTGCCGAGTATACCACGTTTTCTGGTCTTGGCTGCTTTTTTATAGTCTTCGCTGCGGTTTTCTGTCATCTACTTTGCTTCTGCTTAATTTTTTCGTTTTCTTGTTCAATGTATTGTATAAGCATAGCAACGTAAATGTCCCTTTCCCAAGGAATCATATTTTCAAGTTCAATCAAACTGTATTTGTGATGCTGCATGAGAGAAAAATTAGTTGTATAATAGTTTCTCAAGTTATCATGCCGCATCACTAGCCGAAAAAACTGTCTAAGCCCTCCACTTCAATCGTGTGATGAAACTTACACTTCTTACAAGTCAATTCTAGTTTCTTATTTAACTTTGGTAAGTTATTGAAGAATTCTTCTATCTTTGCAAACTGGTCTTGATTCAATGATTCAATAAACTCAATCAACTCACCTGGACTTGTTTCTTTTGCATAGTAGTATTGTTCACCATCAAAAACAAACTCAATGCTTTCAACAATCATATCAAAAGCCATGTCGGTTGGATTTTCAAACTTAGTGGCTCTGTCTAAAATAGAGAATTCTGGATACTTCATGCCAATACTAATCTTGTCTGTTATTTTAACCAAACTGTCTGGTACATTGGTCATGTCAACCTTAACGTCCAATAGATTGATTTTAGAATCCATTAAGTTACCGCACTTCTTACCATCAACTTCATTCTCACAACGATATTTGTTTTCTACTATTTCACCAACGGAACGAGCACGTAGATTCAAAAAGTAGAATTCAATATCAATGATAGGCAATGATTCAATATCAATGTTCTCAGTCAAAGTACAATTATGTAGAACCTGTTTGATGTTCTTTTCAATCGTTTCTTTATCATCGGCCTCCATGGCCATCATAAGATTACGTTGTTCTTTAACTAGAAAAGGTCTGAAACGAATGTGTTTCTTAGACAAAGGTAAATCCAATTCATAAATTGGTACATCAATTTTTGGTAAAGCCATAGTATTTCACTCCATTAAAATTATTCATCAGATGTTGATGATAGGTCACTAATAATTTGTTCAGTTCTTGCTTGTTCTTCATCGTATGTTGCTGCAGCATCAATTTGTTGTTGTGCTACAGCTGCATCAACTAAAGATTGGTCGTATGTTTCTGGTACAGTAGATAATGAATTAAAATTAGATGCTTGTGTAAAGTAATCATCAGCAGAGCCAATATCTGTATATGAACTAAATGGTAAAGATGCTTGATTGATAGTTGGTAGTACAGTTCCAAGGTTTTCAAGGCCTGCATTTTGCCAGTAATCGTATGCAAACACCACAGTCAGTTTATGGAAACCATCATTAGACCAATCTAAGTCCATTTGATTGACTGCAATAGGATATGCATTAAAGAGATTGACAGCATAAACAATAACATCTTGTAAGTCATATTGTTTTACAGTAATTGTAGATGCATAGTTTTGTTTATAATCAAAATCAAATGTTCTAGTTGGATTGATATATTCCATCCATACATCAAAGAAAGTTCTTTCGGACATATCACCAGACACAATGAAAGTCATTGTTAGGTCATTATAAGATGAATGTATTGGAAATTTAGTTGTTGGATTAGAACCAAACTTTTGATCCACAGTACCAAAGGTTCTACCTGGAAGTTCTGTGGCCTCACAACGTAGTGTCAAGTTACGCAATATTGGATTGAAATCTTGTAACAAGGCAGGAACGATTATAGTAGCATCAAACTTATTAGGTCTTGCTACATCTGTCGTAAATGAAGATAAAAAATCTGATAATGCCATTATTCGTTGTCTTGGTTAAAATGAGCCATATGCTCTTTGTATTCTTTTACTGAATCCATCCACACTTTTTGTGGTTTTGCACCTCTAAATTGTTGGATTGGTAACATAGTTGCCACATCCCATTCATTAGGTTCTATCATTAAAATTCTAGACCTCAAATGGCTATAGAGATAACGCTTCAAACAAGGTCTAAATTCTGCAAATCTTCTAGTTGACTGTAAAATATCATAAGAAATTCTCATTCTTCTGATATCTTGCTCAGGTGTCAGTTGAGCATACTTCATTAACTTCTGTAAAAATGCAACACGATATCTAACAGGCAGATAATGCAAATTCAAGCCCAAAAAACCATCATTATACTTCTCAAGTATCAACACCATTGGAAATCTGTCCCAATATGGCAGGTCATCTTTGGTCTTTGGATCATAATAATAACAATACAACATGCCAATTCTTAGTTGGCCTGGTTGTTTATTTCTACTCACTTCACCTTTAATAGTATTCGGTATGGCAGATGGTCTTTTAATCTCATCTATCTTTTTTTGAAGCCAAGACACAGCATCTTTGGACATAGTTTTATGTCCTGCTTGTTTCTTTTCTTCTGCTAAATCTGTAAGTTTTGAAGTCATATTATATTTAGGTTAGAACCCAAGATGTTCTTCTGTTAAGACTTTGAACTCCCAACCTCTATCCAAACAGAATTCTGTGGCTGCTTTCCATTTGGCTTGATTGATGCCATATGTTGCCACCTCTTGAATGTATTGTTTTGTGATTCTTTTCTTTTTGACTGGTTCCATGGCCTGTTTCTTAGGTTTGATTTCTATCAACATGGTTTTTTGCTTGCCATCTTTAGTTCTAACCTTAACCAAGAAGTCTGGAAAGTATCTGTGCCTCTTGCCATCAACAGGTGAAACATATGGAATTACAAGTTCTTCTGAAGCCCAAGATATAATACTTGGTTCTTTGTCGAGCCAGTTCATCACTCTCGCCTCCCAAGACGAGCGATAAATAATATTGGTGTAGTCACCCACGTACTTCTGTGGATTCTTAGGTGTAAATTTGCCAGAATATGCCATAAATAGTATGTATAATCTTTTTTAGAGAAATTAATGGCAATAGATATAACTTCCATTTCAACTGGACCAACAATAGATAGGGTCACTGGACCACTGGCAGCTTTAGATGCTCCTGCTCCATCTTTGACTCCATTGGTTTACCCAGCTGATTTAGGTTCTTCTACCAAGAACCATTATGTTAAGTTTTCAGTTAAAAGAATAGTACCTTCTACTCCTGTCTCAGGCAATGAAGGAGATTCCGTATTAAAAGATATTGCAAGACGAGTTTCTACATTTGATTATCAACCACAAACAACGGATTCTGTTGGTGTTATATGCTTATACATGCCAGATTCATTAACCGCATCTTATAATGCCTCTTACGATGAATTGAGTTTGACAAATGATTTAGGCAAAGGTTTGACAGGTGTTCAAGCCATTGTTTCTGCATTAAATGGTGGTGATGGTTCTAAAAATCCATCACAAGCATCTTCAGTTGATCCTACTGTTATTGCAGCTGCAGCCTTTGGTACAAATGCTCTATTGAGTAAGGTTGGCCTTGGTGGTGCAGCTTTTGCTGATGTTGCTTTACAAACACAAGGTTATGCAATTAATCCACAATTACAAGTCATTTATCGTGGTGTTGGATTTAGAAAGTTTCAGTTGAATTTTATCTTTACACCCGCTTCTGAGGAAGAAGCGTTGATGGTTAATCAAATCATTTCTGTATTCAAATATCATTTTGCACCAGATTTAATCACTTCCACTAATGCAGTTAGTGGTATGTTTTTTGTTCCTCCATCATATTTTAATGTGGAATTCATGTTCAACACAGACGAAAACAAGTTCTTACCAAGATATGGTGACTGTGTACTAACAGATATTGACGTAAACTTTGCACCAAGTGGTTTTGCCGCACACAATGATGGTGCGCCAGTTCAAACACAATTGACACTAGGCTTCCAAGAGATTGAGATTGTTACTAAGGCTAAGATTGCCGCAGGTTATGGTGCAGACCAAACATCTCCATTCAAAACAACTTCAGACTCTGTTGCAGGATTACGTTAATGAAATACTTTCAACAACTTCCAATCATCAAAATGCCAGATTACAATGGCAATTTTGTCAATGTGACTAACATCATGGAGAGAACGGAGATTGTTCCGTCTTTATTGAACAATGCTTTATTGTTTTACTCATATGATATTAAAGGTGGCGATACACCAGATATCATTGCTCAAAAGTATTATAATGACAGTTACAGATATTGGATAACACTTTATGGCAGTCAAATTTTAGATCCAATTGGTGATTGGCCAATGGATCCAAATCTATTCAATGATTTTTTGGTTGACAAATATAAATCTGCAACAGCTAACTCATTGAACATTGCAGTTGCAAATGTAACATCTTCACAGGTTTTGACATATACACAGAATACGGTTTATCAATATGTTGAAAGTGTAACTACGACTGATTCCACATCGTTAGAATCAAACACAACAATTTATTTCATTGACCAAAACGCATATGCAAATGTGGATCAAGGCACTCAAACTGCAATTTTACCTAGTGGTGCAAGTGTGACGGTTGTGACAACTGCCTATCCACAAAACATCTTTGATTATGAAGTTCAAGTGAACGAAGCAAAACGAACTATCAATCTTGTTAATGTAAATTATGCAGGCATACTAGAAAAACAATTGTCTTCTCTATTTTAGGATAAAAATTGGCTTCTACAGGTATTCTTAACCCACGTGACTATGACCTAACAAACGTAACACTTTTAACTTCAACAGGTGTTATAGATGTTAGGTATATAATGAATGAAATTTCATACCATGAAGATTTGTTTGGTGGTGTGGTTTCAGGCTATGTAATGATAACAGAATCCAATTCATATGCAGAACTTTTGGGTCTGAATGGTAATGAATTCTTATTGTTAACATTTGCAAAGTATGATAATCCAGATGACACAATCAATAAAAAATTTCGTGTCTATAAGATGGATAAAAGAAAACTTGCAGCCAATATGTCTACTGAAGTGTATACGTTGCAATTCTGTTCTGAAGAATTGATTATATCAGAGCAATACAAACTAAGTAAATCTTATCCAAATATGCCGATAAGTGATGTCATTAAAGATATATGTACTAATGGTTTAGGCATAAGTGAAAATAGATTACAAATTGATGAGACATATGGGACATACAGTTTCGTTATACCAAATCTAAAACCATTAGATGCTATCAATTGGTTATCAAACTATGCTAGACCTGCACCACCATGGCCAGGTGCAGATATGCTTTTCTATGAAGACAAAGACGGCTTCAAATTTAAGTCATTACAAGTCCTAACTGATGGACCTGATGTAAACATATACAACACTTATAGTTATGATCCAAAGAATACTGAACAAGGAAATCTAACAGAAGAAGTATACAATGTGACAACTTATGAGATTCTCAACTCATATGATACATTGAATGCTGTCAACACTGGTATGTTTGCTAATCAATTAATATCAGTTGACATATTGACTCGCAAGAAAATAACTACAAATTTTGATTATTTACAATATTGGAATGATCCGGATACAGGTGGTTTGAACGATTATCCAGTGACCAATAATTACGTAAATCGTAAAGGTCAAAAGATGAATGAAGCAAGTCAATCTACATTGAAATTGGTGTTTTCAAACTTTGATGAAGCCAATAATGAAGTTGTTCAGGCAAATCCAGGTTCAGTTGCACAGAACATTTTTGCAGAGACATACATACCTTATAGAACAGCTCAGTTGGCACTAGCCAATTATACAAGAGTAAAGATATCAGTTCCTGGTGATCCTTTATTGACGGTTGGTACTGTTATTGAATTTGAATTGCTTTCTAAAGATCCATCAAGTAAAGAACTGGACTTGTTCTATTCTGGTAATTATTTGGTCACGGCTGTCAGACACATGATTACACAAAATGATTTCAAGACAGTTTTAGAGGTAGCAAAAGAAAGTGTACCACATCAATATCCTGATATTAATGATGGTTCTATAACATGGTCTAATATTGTGAGTGGATAATGAAAACAGTAAATAATTTTGCAGGCCTTAATGGTTTCTACTGGTGGGTTGGTGTGGTTGAAAACAGAATTGATCCGTTAGCACTCGGTCGTTGCCAAGTCCGTATTTTTGGTTGGCATACAGACGATACAAGCCTAATTCCTACCACAGATTTACCTTGGGCTCACCCAATGAACTCAATAAATACGGCTAAACAATTCCAACCACTTGAGATAGGTGATTGGGTTGTAGGGTTCTTTATGGACGGTGAGAGTGGACAGTTTCCAATAATGATGGGTTATTTGCCTGGCTTTGCAGCTGCTGACACTGCAACATCGTCACCTGTTACAGAGAGTTCAGAAGAAGAAGAAAGTGGAACATAATGGCAACAACAGTATCAAGTTCAATTACAAACGCATCTAACATATTAACAAACTCGGTTAGTGCTGCATTGAGTGGTATACAAAATAATGCAGCGGCCATAACTTCAACATCTTTTTCCAATTTAGCACCAACAGATATCTTAAATGGTGGTGTTGTAGCTGAAGTTAAATCACCCCAATTGCCTAATGGAGGTTATTTTTACACCGCAGGTTCACAAACAACACCAGGTCTTTCCAGAGGTGCATTAGTCAATACAGCATTATTAAACAATAACAATAACCTAAGTCACGTTTGTGATTTTAAGTTTGATGTTGCAGCTAGTATTGGTTTAGGTGGACTAACTAATCCTTTTACAGAAATTGGCAATGCAATTAAAAATGGTAAAATGGCTGCTGCTAATGCGGTACGTGCTATGTTACAACAACTGCAACAAGGTTTTAGAACTGGATTGGCAGGACTATTGGAAGCGTTGAATTTAGATCCAACAGGACAAATTTCTTTAGCTATTTCTGCTGGTAAATATATTGTTAGAATATTGAAAGAAGTTCTTGCACAAGCTGCTCAGATTGCTTACGATGTTGCTTTTATATTAGCTTTACCCCAACAGTTGAATCAAATCATTAAATGGATTGAAAGTCTACCTAGTCAAATCAAAGCAATATTAGAGCAATGTTTAACGAATTTTAACAATTCATTGAAGCAAACTAATAATTCGATTAAGAATATACCAGGAATAAAACAAACATTTAGTAACTTATCAAATTCAGCCAACTCCGCAGCGAGTCAAGTAAACACAACTAATTCTTCATTGACAAATATTATTAATGGTTCAACAAATGGATCAGATGTAACGGGTTTAACAAATCATATAAATCAAACAGTTGCTGCAGCACCACCATCATTTGGTGCAACCGCAAACACAGCTTCTCAGCCATAAGGACATTGAATGGATCAACCAGATTTTTTTACAGCATGGACTGAGCCTGAATCAGCAGCAAATTCACAATATCAACCGGTATATCCATATAATAATGCCACACAGACACCTAGTGGCCATTCTTTTGAGTTGGATGACACTCCTACAAGAGAACGTGTAAGACTGCAACACCGCTCAGGTACATTTATTGAGATGCATCCTAATGGTGATGAGGTGCATAAGGTCTATGGTGATGGATATGAGATTACTATCAGTAATAAAAATTTACTAGTACAAGGCCGAATGAAAATTGAGGTGCTGGGTGATTGTGAAATTCACGTTGCAGGTGATTTAATTGAACAAGTTGATGGTAATGTAGAACAACACATCAAAGGCAACTATACACAAGTAGTTGAGGGTATCAGTAGTCTAACATCACAAGGGGATACAATTATTAATGCTGGTGGTGATATCACTGGAGGCCTAAAAATCAATACACCAGATTATATGCACATCAGCGGAGATTTTACTGTTGATGGTGAATTAGTTGCAGGAAAAATAACATCTACTGGCCGTATTGATGCTATGGACGGAATGAGTGCAGGATTAAGTGGTTTTGTTACAGTTTTAGGTGGTTTTTCTGCTGGTATTCCTATTGCAACACCAGGTAGCGTTACTGCGGTAGCAGAAGTTGCTGCTCCTTTAGGAACATTTGGTGTAATGAGTGCAGTTTGGGCTTTTGATACTGTTAACTTGAACCTACATAATTCACATATACATGTATCACCAAAAGGTCCAACTGGACCTCCAGTACCAGAAGAAATAGGAGTTTAATATATTATGGGAAGTGTCTACGCAAGATTAGGATTTAATTCTGATGATCCACACACCAATGCTTTGTCTCAATCATATACGAGTAATGTAAATACACAAATGACAATACTGCCATCGTTATTAAGACCATGGCAGGCTAATGCTTTAGCTAATAACACGGTTAGTGACTTCTTTGTTAATCCTGTAGCAAATGTGGCACAAGAAATTTGGGACACATCTAACACATTGGTATCTTTAACAAATGGATTATTTGCTAGTCCACCAAATGATTCAGTAAATGTTGCAGTAGCAAATGTCTATTCAACCTCTACTATTTTATCTTCCAATACAGCCAATTCTTATTTGTACATAACAAATAAGCAATCTAATGTGACTCCTCCTGATTCTGACCTCACAACACCACATTATACAACGGCTACTGCACAAGGTAAAATGTTGTCGTACATCACAAGTCAAACTGATGGAGTTTCAAACACATCTGTTATTATGGGTAACTTCTCAAGTATCACATTAGGTAATACATTAGCCAATTTGTATAGCACAATGACAAACTTGACTAATATTTTAGCAAATTCATTAACTGCACACACCATTACTTATGGTGAAGGTGAAGGAACAACATATTATACAACAAACGTCAGTACAACAAATGCACAAGCTTTGCAAAATGTAGTGTCCACAATTAACTTTGTAATGACTTATTATCCACAACAAGACTCACAATTCTTTCAAAATTCATCAAATGTGGTACAACAATATGGTGTTTTGAGTCAATTTAATAATCTTGGACAGTCGCAAAACTTTCTTTTGAACAATTACATTGGTTCTCCATCACTTATTGCCAATTTGAACTCATAAATATCAGATGGCAAATTTACAGAAAATCTACTCCGACATAGACTTAACGTTCAAAGCGTTACCGGTAACCAAAGATGTTGCCTTGCGTTATGACGACCAGGCGGTCATAGCTTCTGTAAGGAATTTATTATTGACTAACTTTTATGAGAGACCATTTCAACCAAATCTAGGGTCTAATCTATCTGGATTGTTATTTGAACCTGCTACAAACGTCACATCAAGTATTTTAGCAGACGAAATCAGAAATACGATAACAAATTTTGAGCCTAGAGCCAAAATCAATAATGTAAACGTTCAGTTTACACCTGACAAAAATGGTTTTGATGTCTTTTTGACCTTTTTTATTGGAAATAATACTACGCCAACGAATGTTAATCTTCTTCTTCAAAGGTCCAGATAATGGCATCTAATACGAATATTCAAGTTGCTAGCCTAGATTTTAGTGGCATTAAGCAAAACTTTATCAATTATCTGCAAACACAAGATACCTTCAAAGACTATAACTTCTCAGGTTCTGCATTATCTACGTTGTTGGATGTTCTTGCATATAATACACAATATAATGCTTTTTACTTGAACATGGTGGCTAATGAGATGTTTTTGGACTCCGCTTTACAGCGTTCTTCCGTGGTTTCTCATGCAAAAATGTTGAATTATGTACCACGTTCAGCGGTTGGACCTGTTGCAATCATTAATTTAAGATTTACTGGTGTTACAACATCAACGTATACACTGCCACAATATACAAATTTCCGTTCTGAAGCTATTAACAATGTGAACTATAATTATGTTACATTGAATGAGACAACTGTACCTGTGACAGCTAATGTGGCCACGTTTACTGGTATTGAAATTAAACAAGGAACACCACAAAACTATACATTTACTGTTAACAGTACAACAAATCCAAAATACATTTTTGAAATACCAGACGCAAACATCGACACTTCAACGTTACAAGTTACAGTCCAACAATCAGTATCTAATTCAGCATATCAAGTATTCTATTCAACTACAAATTATTTGGAGTTAACACCAACTGATCCAGTTTACTTCTTACAAGAAGCAACTGATGGTAACTACCAAATTTATTTTGGTGATGGTGTCTTAGGACAACAGTTAAGTGATGGTAATATTGTTAAGATTACCTACGTTTCTACAAAAGGAACATCTGGTGGTTTAGCAAATGCTTTCACGTTGATGACACAGTTTGCACCATATACTTCAGTCACAGTTACACCTTATCTTGCCGCTACACAAGGTGAAGATAAAGAAAGTATTGATTCTATCAAGTTTCAGGCACCTAAGGCCTTTGCATCACAAGGCCGTGCAGTTACAAAGAACGATTACATTACACTATTGCAACAAAATAATTTAGGTATTAGTTTTGATGCGGTGTCCGTATGGGGTGGTGAAGAAAATAATCCTCCAGTGTACGGACAAGTATTCATTTCATTAAAGCCAACAGGTGCATATGACCTGACTGCAACTCAAAAACAAGTGATACAAAACCAAGTATTAAAACCATATAGCGTTTTAACTGTTCAACCCACACTTGTAGATCCAGATTACACATACATTCAAGTTTCATCTAATGTATTGTTCAATCAATCACAGACTTCAATGACTCCATCTGCATTAAAGACTGGAATTCAACAAGCAATTTATGGATATTCAGCTAATAATTTGAATACATTTAACTCCACATTCAGTTCATACGATGTGTTGAGTACAATCAATAACTATGACCCATCTATCATAACAAGTGATTTCAAATTAAATCTACAAAAGAAATTCTACCCAACATTAGGAACTTCTGAAACATACACATTGTATTACAACAGTTCATTACAAAAAGGTATGTTCCAAAGTGGTGTATCAAGTACACCAGGTATGCAGTTTGTTGATCCAGCTAACAATGCGAGTATCATTGATGGTGTTTTCATTGAAGAAATTCCTGCTTCAACAGGCGGTGTTGATTCTATTTCAATATTGAATCCTGGTTTTAACTATCAATATGTGCCTACTATTAACATCGTAGGTGATGGAACTGGTGCTACTGCAACTGCTACAATCATCAATGGAAGTATTTCTTCTGTAACAATAACAAATGCAGGAACTGGTTACACAAACGCAATTGCAAATGTTGTTCCTGCACCTAACGATACAACTGGTACAAATGGTGCATTGATTGTTAAGTTGCAAGGCCAAATTGGTACACTAAGAACATACTACAACAACACATTAAATGTTAAAACAATTCTGAATGCTAACGCAGGAACAATTGATTATACAAACGGTATTATTACATTAACAAACTTTAATCCTGTCAACATTGACAACGGATTAGGTCAACTGACGATTTCAACAGTACCAACAACAACAATCATTTCTTCAACATTCAATAGAATTATAACAATAGATCCATATGACCCAGCAGCGGTAAGTGTTACGGTCAATGCAAAAAATTAGTAGTTAAGAATGATACAAAGTAATCAAAAAACATCGTTACTGGTACCGTACCAATTACCAAAGTTTATTGGTGAGGATCCAAATTACGCCAATTTTGTTCTCTTTATTCAGGCTTACTATGAGTGGATGGAACAAAATGGTAATACATTAGACTTCACAAAGAGTCTATTGACTTACATGGATGTGGATACAACCACAACCGAATTTTTAGATTATTTTGTCAATGACTTTATGTCTTACTTTCCGCAGGACATTCTTGCAGATAAAAGTAAAGTCATTAAAATTGCAAAGCAGTTGTATCAATCTAAAGGTACTCCTGCATCATATCAGTTTCTATTCAGAGTTTTATTCAATTCAGACTTTGACTATTATGTAACTGGTGATTCAGTTCTTAAAGCTTCTGCTGGTACTTGGTATGTACCTAGAAGTGTTAGACTTGATACGGTAGACGAAAACTTTTTAGCCATCAACAATCTAAGATTGTTTGGTCTTTCATCTAAGTCTATAGCAACAGTAGAAAATTCTGTACTATCTGGATCAAAAACAGAAGTCTTCATCTCAAATATTGAACGCTTGTTTCAATCAGGTGAAGATGTTATCGTTGTTGATTCAAACAATCAACCAGTATCTTTTAAGAATGGTAAACAAGTTCCTGCTGGTACAGCCAATGCAGAAACATTGACTGCAAAGATTGTTGGCCAAATTAGCCAGATTACAATCAACCCAAATTATCGTGGCACATTGTATCAACCTGGTGATCCTGTTATTGTTTATGGTGGTTTGAATCCAAATACTGCAAATCCAATAGGTGCAACAGCAGAAGTTGGTACAGTTACATCAGGTTCAATTCAAAATATTCTTGTGACTAATGGTGGTTATGGTTACACAAACTTTCCAAATACATTAATCAACATTACAAATGCAACTGGTGCAAATGCGGTTGTCGGTAGTTTAGTTCCCACCGCAAACTCAGTAGCAAACATTACATATTTTTCTATCGACTCTATTGCAACTAAGTTAGGTATTACTATTGGTAATACTGCATATGATTTTGCAAACCTTAGTTCTGCTAATGCAAATACAACATTAGCTAATGCATTAACATTCTTATCGTTCTCAACATACCCAATTTCAACAGTTACATTGTTAAATGGTGGAGGTGCAATTTTTAATCCTCCGGTTGTAACTGCAATTTCAAGAGAACAAACAGATAATCCAGATACATCTAATGCGTACGCTTTCATTTCTTCATTAGGCATTTTAGCACCAATTCAAATCATTAATGGTGGTAATGGTTATCAAAACAATGATATAATTGTCATCACAGGTGGCGGTGGTATTGGTGCACACGCTAATGTGTTATCTGTTAATTCAACAGGTGCAATTCAAAGTGTTGGATACGTTTATCCTAATCCTGATAATCCACATCATTATCCATTGGGTGGTATGGGCTATGTTGCTTCACAAACACCAAATGTAACCGTTGTTTCTGCAAACAATCAGGCTGCTAACGCAGTTCTAAGTATACCAGGAATTCTTGGATCAGGTGCCACGTTCTCTACTGTGACAAACAGAGTTGGTTCTGTGACCACAATCAATATTATTAATCCTGGTGAAGACTATGTGTCTGCACCAAATGTTTCTTTGGTTGTACAAGATATTGTGGTGTCAAATGTAACGATTGCAAACTTACCACAAACAGGCGACATTGCATATCAAGGTTCAAATGTTTATACAGCATTATACAAATCAACTGTTAACAATGTGACATTGTTAGTACCTAATGCAGACCCAACACAATCATTGTATAATTTGAGAGTGTTTAACTACACATCACAACCAAATCCTGGCCAAAAGATTAATATCTCTGGTAAAGGTATTCACATGGTCACACAGAATGTGGCCTATAATCAATATTACAATTCTTATGGTGTAAGAAATTATGGTGATGGCAAAGCACTTGCTACTGCATCATTCTTAAATGGTTTGGTAATTGGCCAAGGTCAATATCTAAATTCAAGTGGTCAACCAAGTTCATATGATGTGTTGCAGAGTTCAACATATAACAATTACACATACGAAATCACAGTACAAAAAGAGATTGCTAAGTACCGTGAAGTATTGTTGAATCTATTGCATCCATCTGGTATGCAAGTTCTTGGTCGTTATGCTTTGAACGCTAACGATAAGTTTGATACAACTGTAACAGAGGCTTTATATCAAGGTGTACCATTGCCACATTATACTGGAACAAATGCTTCTGGTGTAACAATGAGTGCAAACTTCAGCTCGTTTGCTTCAAATACAGTCACGTTCACCAACTTGGCCGGTGCTGATATTGCTTCATTTATCTTTAGTAATCAAGTTGGATATGCAAACAGTATCATTCAAATTGAGACACCACATGGACCAAATGTAAGGTCTGAGGTTTGGAGCATAACTGCTGCATTTGAAGATTTATCATT
>Ga0214175_1000225_pt1 | contig 18318 bp, 16 predicted proteins | sample TroBogEpilimnion_17_FD_153013 | JGI IMG/M metagenome (GOLD analysis project Ga0214175, IMG submission 153013) | Freshwater microbial communities from Trout Bog Lake, WI - 09AUG2007 epilimnion | ecosystem: Environmental > Aquatic > Freshwater > Lake > Epilimnion/Euphotic zone | place: Trout Bog...
GGCCAGGACGGCGAAAGCGGCTAAGAAGGCTTGAGAGCGAGACATGTTTGTAAAGGCTGCTGAGGGTTAGCGGCGTTCGACAATGAGGGTGCTGAGTCCAAGGCCGGCAAAGGCCACGGAGAGGAAGTAAGCGGCAGGGCGAGCATCGAGCAGGCCCAAGGTAAACGGCTCCAAGTTGCGCCAGAGACCCAGGCGACGAATCTCGTCGACGGTTCCAGAGCTCAACGCTCCAGAGAGTAGTTCGTCGAGGACGCCGTAGCCAACGAGCACGAGCAAGAAGCAAGCGAGGAAGCCCGTGACGAAGGCGATGACTTGGCTGCGCGTTAGGGAAGACGCAATCGCGGCGATGCCTAAGCAAGCCCCAGCGCAGAGTAGCGAGCCTAAGTAACCCGAAAGGATCACACCCCAATCGGGAGAACCGAGCCAGCCCACCGTAAAGGCGATAGGAAGGGTCATGAGTAATGCACAGGCGAGGAAGGCCCAGGCGGCGAGGAATTTACCGAGAGCCGTTTGCCAAACCGTGACGGGCCAAGTTAAGAGCAATTCCAGGGTCCCCTGACGACGCTCTTCAGCCCAAAGGCGAGCTCCGGCTGCAGGAGCGAGGAAGGCCCAGAGCCAAGGGTGGTAGAGGAAGAAACGATCCAGGCTGGCGATGCCCGATTCGTAGAGATTGCCCACGAAGAAGGCTAAGGAGATGGCAAACGCATTGAAGACCGCGAGGAAGACGTACGCCAAGGGCGTGCGGAAATAGCCCGCGAATTCACGGCGAAAGATCGCCCCAAACGCTGCGAAGCTGTTGGAGGGCGAGACCGGAGTAGTAGTGTCGGACATGGTTTTATAAGATAATTAGGCGGTGAGTTGACGGAAGACTTGGTTGAGGTCGGTGCCGCGTTGGAGGAATTTTTCGCGCGATTCATCGCAGCGAATGCCACCTTGAGCGATGACGATGACGCGGGTGCAGAGTTCGCCCACTTCTTCAAGAATGTGGGTGGAGACGATCACGGCTTTACGGGCCGCCATGTCTTTGAGAATCCGGCGGACTTCAAACTTCTGGTTTGGGTCTAAACCATCGGTCGGTTCGTCTAAGATCAACACATCGGGGTCATGGATGACCGCTTGGGCAAAACCCACGCGCATCCGGTAGCCTTTAGAGAGGGTGTCGATGTTTTGGGCGGCGACCGAGGTGAGGCGGCAGAGTTCTAAAGTATTTTTTACTTTTTCAGCGGGGTCGCTCAAACCGCGGAGGTCGGCTGCAAAACGCAGGAATTCCCGCACGGTCATTTCACCGTAGGCTGGAGCACCTTCGGGCGAGTAGCCCAAGTGCTTTTTGGCGAGGACGGGCTCTTCGGCCACGTCGAATCCGGCCACGACCGCTTGGCCGCTGTCGGCCCGGAGGTGTCCCGTGAGCAGTTTCATGGTGGTTGATTTACCAGCGCCATTAGGTCCGAGGAAGCCAACGACCTCGCCGCGATTCACGGCAAAGGAGACGTCGTTCACGGCTCGAATGGCACCGTAGGATTTGAAGAGTTTTTTTGCTTCGATGAGGGCCATAAGTAAGAAAGTTAAGTGTTTTGGGGGAGACCTTGGGCTGCTAAGCGGATGCCTGCTTTTTGGAGGCTTTCGATGATTTGCAGGATGAGACGTTGGTTATACTCCAATTGTTTGGCACCATCGGCAGGGTGGTACCAATACATGATGCGAAGGTTAACCGCCCAATCGCTGAATTCTTGAATATGAGCCATCGGTGGGTGACGAGGGTCATAGCCTTCATGATTAGACATTAACTCGCGCACGATTTTCAAGGCTTGTTTTGCGTGTTCGGAAGACGTGTTCATCTCCAAATGGATCACATCTTGCACGCGGATGAAGTCGCGACGGGTGATGTTCACGATGGGCCGATTGGCCAAGTCGCTATTCGGAATCGTGAGGCGTTGACCATCGAGTAATATCAAGGTCGTGGAACGCAGACCGAGTGATTCCACTTGGCCTTCGTGACTGCCCGTATTGATGAAATCCCCAATGATAAAAGGCTGATCAATGATGAGCATGATGGCTCCAAAGGTGTTTTTCAGGGTGTCTTGCGAGGCCAAACCGATGGCAATACCGCCTGAGCCTAAAAGGGCTAAGAAGGCGTTTACCATCGTGGGATCGATGATGGCCACCGCTTTGATGATACCTAAAACAACCACTAAAGCCCGGCTAGCGGTACCGAGCATCGGCACCAAGACATCATCGAGTTTATTTTCGGTATTCTCGGCTAATTTTTTAGCCCAGGCAATCGGCCAAGCTACAAAGTGGTACAGGGTGAAGAAGTTAGCCGTCCAGACGATGATGCTGACCACTTTATCGATTTTGGACAGGCTCCCGTCGCTCAATTGTTTAGATGCGACTAAGGCCTTCAGGGTGTCCTGTAGGTTAGCGTTATTGAAAAAGAAAAATAAGGTATAAGCCGGGATGAGTAGTTGCAGGGCTTTGCCCGTCGAACGGATGGCCGCTTGGGCTATGGGGCTTTCTTTGAAGTTAGGTGCGATCCAGCCTAAAACTTTTTTGCTTAACCAGCCAGCGACCAGCGCGACCCCAATCCAAAGGGCGGCTTCTTTGAGGAGGGTGAAGTCGACCCCGATGGTTTTCTCAAGTGCGTCGAAATCCTTAATCAGTTTGTCCGCTTCGGCGTTTAAGGGGTTGGCGGCTTGCGAGAGGAACATAGGAGGGGAGCGTCTGCCTGTTTAAAGGTGAGATTAGTTAATTTCAAGCGTCACCGACTGCCCAATCCGCTTGAAGCCTGCCGAGTCCCTTGCCACGCTGGGGTATCGGAATGAGCGAAACTAGCGAAAAAAAGCCTGCTAAGCCCGTGGTGCTGACCTGTGCCCAGCCTACCGGGCGGCTTCACTTAGGGAATTACCTGGGGGCGGTCTTAAATTGGGGGCGGATGCAGGATGATTACGAATGCTACTTTGGCATCGTGGATCAGCATGCCATCACGGTACCCCCTGTCCCCGCCCAACTTCGGGAGAATACCTATAATTGCCTAGCCCAGTATGTGGCCTGCGGTCTCGACCCCGCTAAGAGCCGACTTTTTGTCCAATCCCACGTGATTGGGCATACGGAGTTGGCTTGGGTATTGGGCTGTTTGTGCCCTTTGGGTCAGCTAGAGCGCATGACGCAGTTTAAGGATAAGTCCCGGAAACAAGAGTCCGTGGATGCGGGCTTACTGTTTTACCCCGTCCTGATGGCGGCCGACATTTTACTCTATAATGCTTCTTTAGTACCCGTGGGGGATGACCAAAAACAGCACTTGGAGTTGGCCCGGGATTTGGCCGAGAAGTTTAACCACCGTTACTCCGACACGTTTAAGGTACCCGAACCTTTCATTGCCAAAGTAGGCTCGCGCATTATGTCCTTACAGGACCCCACGGCTAAGATGTCAAAATCTGACCCCAATCATGCGGCGACGGTCTTTATCACGGATCGGCCCGAAGAGATTCGGAAGAAGATTATGTCGGCGGTGACGGATTCGGGCTCGGTCGTGCAAGCGGGTCCCGATAAGCCTGGCGTGACTAATTTGCTGTCCATCATGTCGGCCTGCACCGGCCGCGAGGTTGCGGTGCTGGAGAGTGAGTTCGCTAGTAAGGGGTACGGTGATTTCAAGAAAGCGGTCGCCGAGGCGGTGATTGCGAAGCTCAACCCCGTGCGCTTGCGTTACGAGGCCTTGGTGCAGGATCGCACCGAGTTAGGCCGCATTTTTAAGGCGGGCGCCGACCAAGCGCAGGCTACGGCTTACCGCACTTTATCGAAGGTTTATCGCAAAGTTGGCTTTGTCGAGCGACCTCGCTGATCCCTTTCTCCCATGCAGCGCGACCTCAAAAATCTTCTAAAAGAAAAATGGTTTCTCGTGGCCGCCGACTTCATTGCGGTGCTCGGGATTTTGTGCGTCGGCTTTAACCCGAAAGATGGCTGGGAAGCGACCCTGGCTTTCTTGGGGATTATGGGGGCTGGGTTAATTGTCGTGGTTCCCGTGATGTTAGATCAGGGAAGCAAGGCAGAACGCTTGGCCGAACAGGCTCGCTTGCGGGCCGCCCTCGCAGCTGAAATTGATCAAGTGCGCGATAATGCCCGAGCTTTATCAGAATCTTTGACGCGCCGCGTGGCCGACGCCGAGTTGACGCAGCAGAAAGCCATCGAAGGGGCGGTAACTAATTTAGCCCAAAAGGCCTCGATGGAAATCAATGCTTTGAAGGCCACGGTGGCCGAGTTGGAAAAGAAACTACTGGCTGCCGAAAAGACGGCGAAGGTGGGACAAGATGCTTTAGAGGCTCACGAACTGATGACGGAGAAATTGGAAGCCTTGGCGGCCAGTTTGCGCGAGACCGTGGGTGAAGTGGATGAACTGGCCGAAAGCATGGAGGCCGTGAAGGGTGCACAAGGTGAGGCCATGACGGCGGCGCACGCCGTCGGGCAGGACTTAAAAGAAGAATTTAAGAAATCCAGCTCCCGCACGGAGCGTTCCCTCACGAAGCTCGAAGAGCAGCTCGAAAAGTTACAGGCGGAGGTCCAGGAACTGCGTGAACGTAAGCCCGCTATCATCGTAGAAACGCCGGTAGAAAAAGCCGAAGAACCCACGCCAGAGCCTGCGGTAGCGCCGGCTGATGAAGCGCCTGCAGTCGCTCCCGAAACGACGGAAGAGCCCGTAGAAAAGCCTGCGCGTGTTAGTCGTCCACGTGCTAAGAAAAAAACCGAAGAACTTTTAGAAGAAGAGTTGCCGATGGAATTAACCGACGAGTTGGCACTCTCGGAAAGCCCCGAGTCGGCGGCCCCTGGCGGTGGTACGGCTTTGATTATTAACCTCATGATTGGCATTGGAAATAAGCCATTCGTGCGCGGGACCGGCCCTGGGCTTTCGCCTGATAAAGGGGTGCCCATGGATTTTATTGGCATCGGACGTTGGCAGTGGGTGTCGCCGCAGCCTGAGGCTCCCGCTACGGTAGAAGTTTGGAAGAATGATCAAACGCCCTTGGGCGAACCCTTGCATTTGTCAGGCGGCGAGCCTGTCGAAGTCGATGAGGGGCATTTTACCGGTGGTTGATTTATGTTAAAAGTGTTGGCGACATGTCTGTGGTTGGCCGCGGCCACTCCGCCAGAGCCAACCGTCGTGGAGCCGCCGCGGGTGTTTGTAAATGAAACCTCGATTGCTCATGTGTTTGGCGAAAAATTACCGCAAGTAAGTTTCGTCGCGGCGCATTGCGAAGCTTTGCAACGCTACTTGCAGTTTAACCTCGGGATGCCGGAATTACCGCCGCCCGTGGCTCGTCTGGAAATTGCCGACCTCAAGAATTTTGCGGATATCCAAGCCCGTCTCGCAGGTGGGCAGGTTTTGGTGGTCGTGCGTGTCACCGAGGATGAGCAAGCCCCGCAGCGTTGTGCAGAGGCGGCGGCGGTGACTTGGTTGGCACGAGCTGCGGTAGCAGGCGGCAAGCCGGTGGATGCGTTTGAGCCTTGGGTGAAGCAGGCTTTAGCTGCCGAAACCTTGGCGCTCTTACGACCTGCGATGGTTGATTTTTGGTTCCGCGAAGGGCTGAGTCAGCCAGTCGCCAAGGTGTCAGATATCCTGCAAGGACGGGCCTCGGATCGCGAAGCGTTCTTATTCTGGAGGGCTCTGCATCGTGAGAGTAAATTTGGGAGTGAAGCTTACCGGGTGTTGATTGACGCAGCCCAAGGTCAGTCGGCGACGAAGTACATCCATGCTTTAGCTAAAGACCCTGAGTCTTGGTGGTTAGTCCATCGGGCTGATTTATTACGGACGCGCCCGGCGGTGAGTTTGGGGATGATGGAGTCGGCCATCGCTTTGGATGATTTAACGCGGTTCGTTTTTGATTTTGGCAAAGGTGATGTAGCAATCTCTGGTTCGGCCGTGTTAGCGCACCGCGATTTGCCAGTGGTGAAGGCGACGGTGGATGCCAAATTAGCCTCCTTGCGACGCGAGATTTTGCGTCAGAATCCCGTCTACCATAATGCGTGGAGGCTCTTTGGTACATGGCTTGAGCGCTTTAACACCGCATCGCCTGCCGAACTGGATAAGATTTGGGCGGACTACTTAATTGAGCGCACTTTGGCCGAAGAGTTACGTCGCGAAGTGGCGGACGCTTTGGCGGCACCTTCGAATAAAAAATAAGGCCGACGAAAAGTCGGCCTCGGCAGTCGAAGGGGAACTTAAATTAGCGACGTTCGTTGGCTTGAATCGCCTTCTGCAGAATCTGATCCGCAAGGGTGATGCGGAAGAACGAGAGGGCCATCCAGAAGACGCCCGAGAGGCAGGCGGCGCAGTAGGCAGCTCCGAGCAACACGGCGGTTTCACCAGCTTCGACCCAAGGCACGTGGTTCTTCAGAATGGAGGTCATCCAAACGAAAAACACCAAGGTCAGGGCGAGGTCGATGAAGATGGCCTGTTTGGTGATTAACTTGGGCTTTAAATTATCCATGTCTTTCATTCGTGCGGTTCTTGGTCCTGCTGTCAACTACGTCGATTTCCTTCATCTCTATTCTTGCCATAAGTCGCTTCCCGTTCAGCCTTTGCGACCCTGAAACTTTTAGGAAAAAGCAGGGTTTTTACCGTCTCTTCTCTATGGAAATCGATTTTAAAGATACCTTAAATAAATGTACGACTGGTTTCCCGATGCGAGCTGGCCTCGTGGAGCGGGAGCCTGTCCGAATCGCCCACTGGGCTAAAATCGGTCTCTATGAGCAAATTCAAGCCAAGCGCCAGGGGCGTCCGGCCTTCGTTTTGCACGATGGGCCGCCGTTTACCAACGGCGACGTCCACATCGGTACCGCTTTAAATAAATTATTAAAGGATACGATCTTGCGTTATAAATCCATGCGGGGCTGGCGCACGCCTTACGTGCCCGGCTGGGACTGCCATGGTTTGCCCATCGAGTTCAAAGTGATGAAAGAAATCCAGGCTGCGAAGAAGTCTTTAGATGCCTTGGGGGTACGTAAGGCCTGTGCAGATTTTTCGGCAGCCTTTATCGAGAAGCAACGTCAGCAATTCTTACGCCTCGGCATCTTGGCTGATTGGAAGTCGGAGTATCGGACGATGGATCCTGGTTATGAAGCAGAGATCTTGAACTCCTTTGCGACCTTTGTGGATCGGGGTTTGGTTTACCGCTCCAAGAAGCCCGTGTACTGGTCCATCCCTTGTCAGACCGCTTTGGCAGAAGCCGAAGTGGAACACTTGGAAAAACGTTCTACGTCAATCTGGGTCGGCTTCCCCGTGCCCAATCCTGCCAGTCGCGGTATCACGGCGGCTCACCCGCTTTCGGTGGTAATCTGGACTACGACGCCTTGGACGTTGCCTGCTAACTTGGCCATCGCGGTTAACCCAGCCTTGGAGTACGTCGAAGTCCGCCATGGGGGCCGCTCTTTCTTAGTCGCAGCCGCTTTGCGTGATAGCTTCGTGCAAGCCTGCGAATTAACGGATGCCGTGGATGGCTGGCGTGGCCTAGGCAAAACTTTAGAAGGTCTCGTGACGCGTCACCCCTTCATCGAGCGCGATGCGCCCATCGTCTTGGCGGATTACGTCGAAGATAAAGCCGGTACGGGTTGTGTGCACACGGCTCCGGGTCACGGTTTAGAAGACTACCACACTGGCGTGAAGTATGGTTTAGAAGTTTATTGCCCCGTGAAAGATGATGGCACGTATGTCGATGACGGTCGCGTGCCCGCTCGCTTGGTCGGGGTTTCGGTGTTAGAAGTGGAAGGTAAAAATCCCGGCAATATCGCCGTGCTGGAACTGCTGAAAGAAAGCGGCCACCTGCTCAAGGTGCAGGGCTTGAAGCATTCTTACCCTCACTGCTGGCGTTCTAAATCCCCCGTGGTCTTCCGTGCCTTGGACCAATGGTTTGTCGGCTTGGATCGCCATGGCTTGCGCAACGCAGCCTTGGATGCGATTGGAAAAGTCCAATGGATTCCCGCTGAAGGTGAAAACCGTATTCGCGCGGCTGTTTCGACCCGCCCAGATTGGTGCATCTCGCGTCAACGTGCTTGGGGCGTGCCGATCCCGTCTTTCTATTCTCCTTCTACAGGAGAGTCCTACTTGGATGCTGGCGTCATCCGCTACGTCGCCCAAAAGGTTGCCGAACACGGTGCCGATTGGTGGTGGGCCTCGTCCGTCGAAACCTTGTTGGAAGGGGCTCCTGTGCCCGCCGCTTGGCCGAAGGACTTACGTAAGGGCTTAGACACCTTAGATGTGTGGATTGATTCCGGGACGAGCCATTTAGCGGTTTGTGCTAAGCACCCTGATTTGCATTGGCCCGCTGATTTATACCTCGAAGGCTCTGACCAACACCGTGGCTGGTTCCAGTCGTCCTTGTGGACGAGTGTCGCCGTGAAACACGCCGCGCCCTACAAGGCCGTGGTCACGCACGGTTTTGTGGTGAATGAAAAGCGCGAAAAGATTTCGAAGTCCGACGCGAAGCCGCAAACTGCCGATGTCTACGTGAAGACTTACGGTGCCGACATCGTGCGCCTTTGGGTGGCCTCGCAGAACTTCCAGAAAGATGTGCCCGTGGCGGACAGTATCTTTAAGAACATCAGCGAAGAGTATCGGATGTTCCGTAACACCATCTACTTCTTGTTAGGCTATACGAGTGATTTCAATGCCGCCACCGATGCCGTACCGTTAGCTCAGTGCGAACGCATCGATCGTTGGGTCTTGGTTGAATTGGCCAAACTTGTGCGGGCTGTCACCGAGGCTTCAGAAGTCTACGAGTTCCACCAAGCGAAGGCCGCGTTGGCTAATTTCACTTCAAATGTCTTGTCGGCCACCTACTTCAAGATCCTCAAAAATCGCCTCCAGGTCACGGTACCGAACGACCCGCTTCGCCGTTCGGCACAGACGGTGATGCGTCAGGTTTTAGAAGTTTACCTTAAACTCTTGGCTCCCTTCTTGTCGATGACGGCGGATGAAGCTTGGTCGCATTTCCAGACGCAAACCGAGTACGGGGCGACTACGAGCATCCACCTCGAAGATTGGCCCACCATCCCGGCGGCTTGGGAAGATGAGAAGGCCTTAGATGCCCATGCTAAAGTCGAGCGCTTGCAAGTCTTGGTCAGCCAGGTAAATGTTCAGTTAGAGAAGATGCGCCAAGCTGGGGAAATCAGCTTATCTCTCGATGCGGCCGCGGTCGTCACGGGTGATCCGCAAGACCCTGATTTCGTGCTTTTGACCACTTGTCACGCGGAACTAGAAGATATGTGGGTGCTCTCAGCGGTGACTTTAGTGCCTCAAAAGGGTGCCAATCTGGAAATCAAGGCCATGAAAGCCCCTGGGGTCCGTTGCCCACGTTCGTGGAAATACGTTCCCGCACTTGTGGACGCCGGCCGTTTCGGTATGGTATCTCCTCGTTGCCGGGAAGTCCTTCTCGCTAAATACCAAACTCTTTAATCTTCGATGTCCAAAAAAACTCCCTCCTCTAAGTCCAAAGCTAAAGGTCCCGCACCTAAGGCGGCGTCAGTGGATAAGAAAAAAATTACCCCTTCCAAGGTAGGCAAGGCAGCCCCGACCAAGCCCGCTTCGGCCAAAAAAGCTGAAGTAAAAGGTCCGACTACCAAGGGTGCATCTGCTAAGGTGTCCCCTATCACTAAGCCTACTCCCGCCAAAGGGAAGACTCCTGAGCCAGTTAAAGGTAAGCCCGTCACCGGTAAGGTAGAGGGAGTTAAATCAGCGGGAAATAAGTCGGCTGCACCTAAAGGTAAAGGTGCGGTTAAGCCGACGGATACGGCTAAGGCCACTAAGCCTAATCATGAATTACAAAAAAATATTTTAAATAAGCACCGCAAGGAAACCCATACGGAAGAGGAAGTCATGATTGTCCCGGCGCGTCCTAAGTTACAGTTCTACACCCTTGCTGATGTTAATGATTACTTAACGACCCGTAAAAAAGCTGGCTCCAAGTTAAACCTTTGGGTGCCTGAAGAAGAGCGTAAGGCTCGCGAGAAAGCCGCGGCCGCTGCTCGTAGCCAAGGCACGCGTACCCATAATGTCGCGGCGGCGTCCATCGACGATTTACTCGGTGGGAGTTTTTCCAAGACCGGCGGCGATCCAGTTGAAGAGTCTAAACAGATTCCTGAAAAATTCCGTCGCTACTATCGCTTGCTCGTCGACATGCGTGAAGCCTTGCAGAAAGGCGTCGCTTTCCACTCGGAAGAAGCTTTGAAGAAAAATGGCAAGGATGATGCCGGTGACCTTTCGGGTTATTCCCAACATTTGGCGGATGCCGGCACGGACACGGCTGATCGCGACTTCGCTTTGTCGCTGATTTCTAACGAACAAGAAGCCCTCAAGGATATTGCCGATGCGATTGAAAGCATGAAGCGCGGGACTTATGGGATTTGCGAAATCACGCAGAAGCCCATCCCGCACGCCCGTTTAATGGCCGTACCGTTCACGCGTTATTCCTTGGAAGGCCAGAAGGAATTAGAACGCAATCGTCGGGCACACCGCCGTCGGGGTGCTGGTAATCCCTTGGGCGAAATCAGTGACGAAGTGGGCTTTGGCACTGGTGGTGGTGGCGGCGAAGACGAACCCAGCGACAGCTGAGTCCGTTGAACATGCTCGCTAGGTTTCGATCTTATCGGACGTTTTGGATCGTGGCCTTCCTGTCGATCGTCCTCGACTGGTGGTCCAAGTATCTGGTGGTCCACCATATTCCTTTTGGCACCTACTTTGAGGAAAACCTTGAGCAGTTGCCCATCCATTTAACCTCCTGGTTCTGGTTGGTGCACGTGGGGAATAAGGGCGCAGCCTGGGGCATGGGCTCACAATACCAAGTACAGCCTTTCCTGCTCATCCTAGCTTTCTTGGTCTTAGGCTTTGTGTGGTGGAGTCGCCGCCCGTTGTTGCGAGAACTTCCCGGTGGTCAATGGGCCTTCGGTTTATTTGTGGGGGGTATTTTGGGTAACGTGCATGACCGTTTGTTTGGATGGACGGATGCTCAAGGGGTCATGCGTCGGGTGGTGGTGGATTTCTTAGACATCCACCTGCCTTATTATCGCTTCCCCGCCTTTAACGTTGCGGATTCTTGTATCTGTGTGGGCGTGGGGCTTTATCTCTTGTTGGCTTATCGTTATGATGCCACTCGTCGGGCAGCCATTGCCTCGCACGCTGGAGAAGATCACGCCCCCTTAACATGAGTCTACGTTTCGACCTCACGGCCAATGCCGGTGGCTTGGCTTATAAACTCTTAGCCGGTCTTGTGGTGCCGCGCCCGATTGCCTTGGTCACGACCCTCGACGCTCAAGGCAACGTCAACGCCGCGCCTTTTTCTTTTTTTAATGTCATGGGCACGGAGCCTCCGATGGCCGTCTTGGCTCCCGGGGATCGCGATGATGGAACGCCTAAAGACACGGCTGCAAATTTGATACAGAACGGCGAGGCCGTGATTCACCTTTGCGATGAACCTGTGGCTCAAGCCATGGTGCAATGTGCCCGCAGTTTGCCGCCAGGGCAGAGCGAAATCGCTTTTGCTGGCCTCCGCACGCGTCCCGCCGAACTGGTGCGGCCTCCCATTATTGTCGATTGTCCCGTGGCGTTAGAGGCCCGGGTGATGGATATTCGCCGCTATGGCGAAAATCGCTTAGTGGTTTTAGAATTACTGTTGGCGCATGTGCGCGAGGGGGTAGCTCATCCCGACACTTGGCATGTTAACTATGCCAATTATGTGCCCATTGGACGTTTGAATAGCCCCGATGGTTATGTGCGCACGGTGGAGCGCTTTACTTTGGCTTCGCCGCGCAACTAATCAGATTCCGCGAGATAAACGCTTCACCACGGTCTCAAAATCATCAGGCCGTGGGGCGGTGACGGTAATTGCTTGCCCGTTTACTTTGCCTTCGAGACGAGCCAGTCGCAATAACAGGCCGCGATGGAGGGGCTTGTCTTCGCCTTTGTTTAAACGCCCCCGTGGCGTGGTGTCAGTCAGGGTGACTCTTCCAGAGCGACCGTATTTAAGTTCTCCGGCAATGCGTAAGCCGGCTTCGGCTGCATGTAGGCGTACTTGGTCGCGGCGATGGTAGGGCGTGTGTGCGGTCCAGATTCTCCAGCGTCCGCAGGCTCGGCCTGCTTCAAAACGGGTCGTCGCAAGTTTGCCGTGTTTGTGGGAGACGAAGGCGCGTTGTTCCGCGTCGTCCATCCCGATGGGCAAATCACAAAGCCCGCCATCTTCAGGGGCGTCTTCGGTGCGGGCGATGAATTCAAAATGAAAGACGAAAGCACCCGAGCCGACGGCTTCGCGCCATGCGCTGAGGACGCTGGTACGATCTGCAATAATCGAGATGCCTGCAGCTTCGGGTTCGGGACCCACGACGGCTCCAGGTTCGGTGAGTCCCAATTTGACGATTTCAGGTTTTTGCTGGGCGAGTTGAACGCGCAGGGCTCCGACCAAGTGCGGGGCTTGATTTTGCCAAGGGTGATCATCGAGAGCCACGCCGGCGGGCTTATCGAGGGCAATCCAGCCCGGGCCTGTTGCCAAGATGGGGATGCGTAACGGGGTCTCCATGAGGAGCCCGCTCGGGAAGCCGATGGAGTTAACCGTGCTCAACGTGAGAAACAAAAAAACCCCGACGCGTCGGCGACGGGGTTGTTGGGACCAACGCGCCCCATTACTTCTTGGCAGCCGCTAATTTCTTAGCCAAGCGAGCCTTGATGCGATTCGCCTTGTTAGGGTGAATCACGCCCGACTTAGCAGCTTTGTCGGCAGCCGAAGCCACTTGGGCTGCGGACTCAGGGGAAGCACCCGCGACGATGCCCTTCACGAGGGATTTGAGGCGAGTACGAACAATCTTATTGTGGACGGCGCGGCGCTCGGTCTGACGCACGCTCTTCTTGTTAGCTTTGATATTGGCCATGTGAGGTAATAGCGAAGCCGTTTCCCGCCCATGTAGTCAACGCGGATTTGTTTTTTTCGGCGTTTTAGGCTGGTTTTGGGTCGGATTTAGACCGTAAAGCGACCCCTGAGGGTGCCCCCTTAATCCATCGTCAGCCGGTAGCCGATACTGGGGCGGGTCTCGATTTTGGGGATATTGGCTTCAGGGATCGTCATTTTACGACGCAGGCTGGAAACGTAGACCCGTAAGTATTCTCGACGGGAGTCGGCTTCGGCCCCCCAGATTTCTTGTAAAATCCGTTCGTGGCTTAGCAGTTTACCAAAGTTTTTGGAGAATAATTCCAACAGGGCGAACTCGGTCCGCGATAACGGAATATCTTTATTTTTAATCGTGAGGGTGCGTTGGGCGTAATCGAGCTGGAGGTCGCCCATGGTGCTTTGGACCTCATCACGGTTTTTGGAGTTACGTCGCAGCATCGCCCGAATGCGGGCTAAGAGCTCATCGGGGTCAAAAGGCTTGGTGATAAAATCATCCGCGCCGGCATCGAGCGTTTTCACTTTTTCGGCCGGGCTTTCGCTCGACGAGAGCATCAAGATGGGCGTGTCACTCCATTGCCGAAGGCTGGTCACCACTTCCGCTCCCGAGATGTCCGGCATGACTAAATCTAAGATGATTAGGTCGGGCTTCACGCGCACTGCTTCTTGAAGACCCGTACGTCCGGAGTTCGCTTCATGGATTTGATAGCCTTGCTCGCGCAAGATGAGTCCGAGGACGTGGAGTAATTTCTCCTCATCATCGATAATCAAAATATGCTGCGGGCGCTGGGTGGATGGGTTCATGACAAAGACTCCTCTTTTGCAAAGTAAGGGGTGGCGGCGGGGAGGTGAATGGCAAACTCGGCCCCCAGGGGCGGTCGGTTATTGACCGTTAATTCGGCTTCCAAGACCCCAGCAATTTCGCGGCAAATCGAGAGGCCTAAGCCGAGGGAGCCAGGATTATCGCCGCGATAAAAGCGTTCGAAGATATGGGGTAGATCGGTTTCGGCGACGCCTTGCCCATAATCGGTTACCGCAAATACCACCTGCCCATTGGCTTCTTTAACCTGCAAGAGAATCGGGCTGGTGGCGACGGAGTGTCGGGCGGCGTTGGAGAGGAAGTTGCTCAGGATGATGCTGAAAAATTGCGGGTCCGTCCGCACGCAGGCGAGGGGAGCTTGGATCTCTACTTGCACGCGTTGCTTGATTTTGTTTTGGACGGCGTTGGCCAAGATTTCTTCGACTAACTCTCCCGCATTACAATGTTCGGTGCGAGGCCGGAGCATTTGCACTTGGACACTGCTGAGGAGGGTGAGTTCTTCCGTGATGCGCACGAGGCGGTTGGCGGCTTCGCTGATATTAACAATATCTTCGGCGTGCCGGGGATCGCTGTGAGTGCGAAGGCGATGGATTGACGCTAGCATGATGGCGACAGGCGTCTTAATCTCGTGGGTGACGTTATCTAAAAGTGCTCGGCCTAAGCGTTCGGAGATGGCGGCCTTTTGAGCTTTTTCCGCTGCTAAGACAAAGCGTTGGCGTTCGAGGTGGGCGGAGGTGAGATTGCTTAACTCTTCCAGTAAACTGTGAGCCTTGGGGGTGGGGTGTAGGGCCGTGGGAAATTTAATTTGCAAATAACCTAAATTTTCCGCCCCGCGGTTGAGGGCGGTGGATACGACGTGGGGTTCGCTGATCGGAGGGGTGGCCGAGGCTGGGAGGAGTTCGGCAGTTCCCCCTAAACTGGCCGAGATTAAGTTTAAGAATCGGGGCGTGTTGTCGGTAGCTAAAGCCGTTTGGCATTCGCGCAGCAGTTCGGACTTCGCGACGTTCTGGCGACTTTCACGTTCTCGTTGCCGCAAGCCCGCAGTTAGGCGATTCATGACAATCGCAATCAGCAGGAATAAGACGTGTAAGATGAGTTCATCCGCGGTGTCGATGCGGAGCGAAAAAGCGGGTTCGGTGAAAAAGAAGTTCCACGAGATTAAACTGAAAATCGCTAAAAGGAACGGTGCGGGAGGTGGGAGGATGGCCCCGAACAGCACGGTCACTCCGAGGTAAAGGAGACAGCAGGCTTCAGGTTTAAGGTCTAACCAGCGCGTGGCCAAAAAGCAGACGAGGGTCGTGAGCCCGATGATAATCAGGACCTTGACTAGGTTGGCTAAAAGATGCCGCCCCCGCAGCGGCTTCTCTTGAATAAACTCAAAGAGAAACGGTGCGGGAGGGGACGTGCCCTCGGCTAACAGCTTGGTAGGCTCGAGGGACGGTGTGGTCATGGGGTTTAAGTGGCTTCGCTAGGATTCAGCAGTTCGGACTCAGCGGGTTCAAACTTACTGAACAGCGCTGGGAAGACCAGCAAAGTCATCGGAATGTCGAAGATCATACCTCCGATGATGGCCGTGGCGAAGGGCTTGGCCGTTTCGGCCCCGACGGCGTGAGAGAGGGCCGCAGGGAGGAGGCCAAGGATGGCCATCCCCGCCGTCATCATCACGGCGCGCATGCGCGTTTGCGCCCCTTGGCGGACGGCTTCCGGGGTGGGCATACGCTGCGTGCGGTTCTCTAAGATTTGTTCAAGGAGCAGTAACTTGTTTTGGACGGCGAGGCCAATGAGGGTCACGAAGCCTGCCATGGAGGAAACGGAGACCGGTAGCCCCGAGATGTAGAGGGCGGCCATACCCCCCGCAGCGGTGAACGGGAGGCCCAGCAGCACCATGCCGGAGAGGCGTAAAGTCCCGAGCATGGTGTAGAGCAGGAAACAGATTGCCACTAAGCTTAGCGGGACGACCCAGGCGAGGCGCCTAACGGCGCGTTGTTGGTTTTCAAAAGCCCCTGACCATTGGAAGGTGTAGCCAGCGGGTCTTTTGACGGCCTTCTGAACGCGCTCTTGGGCTTCGGCGACAACGGAACCCATGTCGCGCCCGCGGGCGGCAAAGAGCACGGCTAAACGACGACGGTTTTCTTCGCGCTTAATACGTTGGAATCCTTGGCCGACCTCTACTTTGGCCAAACGGTCAATGGTGAGGCGTCGACCATCGTCGGTGCCCACGGGGATACGACCAATGGCTTCGGGAGACGCTTTTAATTGGCGGTCTACTTTTACCGTCACATCGGTGAGGCTTTCGCCGTCGAGGACTTGGGTTGCGACCATGCCACTGAGCGATGTCTCCACCGCGGTTTGCAAATCGTTTACGGAAATGCCGTTGGCGGTAAGGGCGGCGCGGTCGGCTTGAATGCGGATTTGCGGCTGACCATCGAGCGATTCGACGGCGACTTCAACCGCTCCCTCGACGGACTTAATTTCTTTGGCCACCGCTTCGGCGAGTGATTTTAGGACGGCTGGGTCATCGCCAAAGATTTTCACCCCCAGTTCGCCGCCCTTAATACCAGAGACGGCTTCATTCACATTATCCGCAATTGGCTGGCTGATTTCAATATCCGCTCCGGGGATGGAGTTTAATTTATTTTGTAATTCATTAACGATATCTGGCGTCGTTAAGCCAGGGCGCCATTCGCTGCGATCGCGTAAGTCGACAAAGAATTCACAGACATCAAAGCCGTTAATATCCGTGCCGTCGTCGGGTTGACCATGGTAGCTGATGATGCGGCGTACTTCGGGGACTTGTCCGATAATATTGCGGGCCTTGAGGACGACTTTTTGGGATTCCGTGGGCGAGATGGAGAGCGGCATCCCCACGCGGACCCAGAATGCCCCTTCGTCTAATTTCGGTAAAAATTCCGACCCGGCTAAGAATAACAAAACAATTCCAAGAGCCAGTGCGGCAAAAGCCCCGAGCAAGGTTTTCATCGGGGATAACAGTGCCCGGTCTAAAATGGGGCGGTAGAATTTACTGAAGAAGCGGACAATCCAAGTTTCATGGTCGGTTTGGATTTCCTTGGTAAACATTTTAGCTCCTAAAGCCGGGATTAAGGTGAACGCCATCACCGTGCCCGTAATCAAGGCGAAGGTTAGCGTGAACGCCATAGGACGGAAGATGCGACCTTCGACGCGTTGCAGGGCGAAGAGTGGCACGAAGGCACACAGCAAAATCATCTTCGCAAAGAGAATTGGCTTCCCCACCACCGAGAACGACTCTCCCATGTTGTTATCAATCGATGTCTTTTCTCCCGCCATTTTGCGGTGGGCACGGATAAGCAGAACCGATTCAACAATCACCACTGCGGCATCGATGATAATACCGAAGTCGATTGCCCCGATGGAGATGAGATTAGCCGGAATCTCCTTCATCTGGAGGAAGAAGAAGGCGCCTAAGAGGGAGATGGGAATAACCGCCCCAACCGCGAGTGCTGCGCGCCATTGGCTGAAGCCTAAGAAGACGAGGAGGACGCCGATGACGAGGATGATACCTTCGCTGACGTTGTGGGCCGCGGTGGTGAGCGTACGATTTACTAAATCACCCCGGTCGTACTGGGTCTCGATTTTAACGCCAGGAGGCAGGCCGCGCTCATTCAGTTCTTTGATGGCATCTTCGACATCACGCACGACTCGTAGTGGGTCGACGCCGCGGCGTAGTAATACGACGCCCGAGACCGTATCGTCATTGTCTTTCACGCCGGGTTGTTGGTAGCCAACGCGACCTAGGCGTGTTTTGGCCCCGATTTGAACTTGGGCCACGTCCTTAATTTTCACCGCTCCCGTGTCGCGCGTGGCGACCGCTACTTCTTCCATGTCGTGCATGGTTTGTAACATGCCGAGGCCACGGACGACGAACATTTCGGGCCCGATTTCAACGAAGGAGCCCCCCGCATTGCGATTAGCATTTTGCATCGCCGTGACCACTTGATTGATGGTTACGTCGTGCTGGCGAAGTAGGTCGGGTTTAACGATGATTTGGTATTCCTTAGTCGGACCACCAAAGCCGACGACGTCGACAACGCCCGGGATGGCTCGCATCCGGCGTTCGATGATATGGTCTTCAATCGATTTGAGTAACCAATCAGGGTAAGTGCTAGGAGCGGATAAGGTGTAGCGGCAGATCTCACCAATAGGCGTGGCATCAGGAGCCATCGAGGCCGAGGCACCTTGTGGCAAGTTGACCTGTTGCAGCTCGCGGTTGACGCGGTTACGGGCAGTTTCGCCATCTGCCGTGTCATCAAACGTCAGCATCACTTGCGATAAACCGAACTGCGAGGTGGATTGAATCCGGATGCGTTCGGGAACGCCATTTAAAGCATTCTCGATAGGAATCGAAACCAGCTTTTCAACTTCTTCAGCGGCGTGACCAGGCCAGAGCGTGATGACTTGAACTTGTAGGTTCGTGACGTCCGGAAAAGCCTCAACCGGCAATCGTAAGGCGGAATATAAGCCGGCACCAATAAATGCCGCAATGAGACCGAGTACGATGACGCGGTTTTTGCGGACAAAGTGAACGAACGTGTCCATGGATTATTT
>Ga0214175_1000234_pt1 | contig 17711 bp, 13 predicted proteins | sample TroBogEpilimnion_17_FD_153013 | JGI IMG/M metagenome (GOLD analysis project Ga0214175, IMG submission 153013) | Freshwater microbial communities from Trout Bog Lake, WI - 09AUG2007 epilimnion | ecosystem: Environmental > Aquatic > Freshwater > Lake > Epilimnion/Euphotic zone | place: Trout Bog...
GTCTGCATTTGTGTCTGCATTTGTGTCTGCATATCTAATGAATAATTAGTTATACCAAAATAAAAATAAATCAATTTTTCGTAATTTGCTATTCGCCACCGTTTACAATTTACTTTGAATATTTTTGTTACTTACAGTAATTCTCTTAATTGTATAATTATCAAATATAGATATGAATTCTGGTTTTAATCCTATAATTATATTTTTAATATTTATATAATCCATATTGTTTGAATCATGATCGAATTCAAATTCATCATCAGCTGGAGGGTAAAATATTTTTTTTTCCATATCTAACATAATTAAAATATCAGACGACAAATTAAATACTATATGAATCATAGTAACATATAATTTATAATTATCTAAAATTATGAATAAATCTAATTGTTAAATCATTTTTTAACCTTGTAACGCTTCTAATTTTGCAATGCGTTCATCTTGTTTCATTACGATTCTACGGAGGTCCTTTATACCTTCTATTAGTAATCCTACAATATTGCCATAAGATATTGACATAATATCATCTTTGTTATTATAGCTTATGACTTCAGGTAATACTTCAGCTACTTCTTGAGCAATTAAACCTATGCTTGAGCGACCATATAAATCTATACGATTGTAAGATACACCTCTTAATACATCTATGGTATCTAATGGATTTTTAATTGTAGCTATATTTCTTTTGAGTCTTAAATCAGAATACGCAAATACATCAGCGGATGCACGTATGGTTCCCACGACATCAAGGGAATATGCTGGATTTGTCATACCAATACCTACGTTTGAAGAAAGGACATAAAGTGCATTACTTGATGAACTCCAGAAGGCAAATGGCAAATTATTATTATAGAGTCCTCCGCTAAAGTTAATATCACCTAGGACAGTAAGAGTACGTACTGCAGCGGTAGTACCGATGGCAACATTACCACTACTTGCGATATAAAGAGATTGTGTAGAACCTGCGCTAAATGTAGCTACAGGCTGAGCAACAACTTCGGATTGATATACACTTAATGCTGGTCCATTACCATTATTATTAATTACTACATTTGATGACACATATTCTGCGGCATACATTGTTGTAACTGAACCTAAAATATTTAAATTACTTGCGGTAAGTGTTCCACCAATAATAGCATTACTGGCAACATGGAGCTGTTGTTGTGGTGCACTTATACCTACACCGACACTTCCAGATACAATTAAACCGTTAGTTGGTGCAGTGTATGTACTGGCAAAAGTACCGAATGCGCCACCACCAGTTACGTCAAGTGTATTTGCAGATACAGTAGAACCGACGGCAACATTACCACCAACCCAACTTAAATTATTATTATTAGCGCTCCAGTAATCATAGAAATTTTGATAAATATATCCAGGTGGGTTTTTAAGACTTCCATCATTGAGATATGTAGGGAATACAGTAATATCTACATAATCACCATAATATGCCGGATTTGTAAGAGTAATCACAAAACCGGTACTTGATCCAGTAATATATGTAGTAATATCATAATCTTTATTATTTGTGTCTTGATATCCTAATTTTGCACCATTTTGGTAAACTTGCACATTACTAGCGACAATATTAAAGTGACCATTTAAAAGAGTATTTGTAGTAAAAACAGTTTGATTTGATGCAGATACCTGAAATCCTTGGCGTACTGGTGCAACTTGTAATTGAGTCCGAAATGAACTCGTGCCTATTAAATTTTGTACAAGTGGCATAGTCTCGCCTTCTCTATCAGTTATAAATAAAAAGAAATAGTATTTCAAACCCAACCGCCGCCGCCCACGCAGCCCCGCCACAGCCGCCACCATCTAAGCCGCCAATCCAAATTTATCCCACAAATCAGTATAGAATTTATCATTTTCCTTGGCAGTTGTGTACAATATATCATCAGTACCACGAAGCATTTGTTTGTGAAAATTATATTGAGGAGTTTTATATAAAATATATCTACGAATATATTGCGTAACTACATTTATGTCGGTAAAATACATGATAATATTATTACAGCAAACGGCGTAAACATATATATTTTCATTGTCTGTAGGGATTATCGTTTCCATGTGTAATTTATAGTTATACTTATACTTATAACTTACATCTAAATCAAATTTTTATTTTTTTATATCAATTGTTACATTATCTGTATTAGCATTAGTATTAGCATTAGTATTTGCATTAGTATTTGCATTAGTATTTGCATTTGTATTTGCAATAGTATTTACACGTAATAACTGTTGTCCAAGTGTATTGCTTCCAGCACCTAAGGCACTACCAACAACACTATTATCGTTGCCTGTTGCCATTCCCATACCCATATTAGAGAATTGTGCTTGAGATTGTCTCATACTTCGCATTTCTTCAAACATTTTTCGTGATTCATTATTCATTGCCATCATGGTACTCAATTCTTTAATATTATCTTTGTCACCACGGTCGCCACCAGCGCGTTCGCGAACCATTCTCATAGGACTCGGAGTAATAGGTTCAATTAATCCATTTAGTCCGTGTTCTATACGTGTTGCTTTATTGTGTTTTTTTATTTCACCGCTTATTTTCTTAACAATTTCTTCTATCTTTTCTTTTTCTATGTCTGCGTCTTCTAATGGTGGCGCTTGGTAAATTATAGCACCATAACGACTGAATGCATCACGTAAAAATGTAATACCGTTCGTTTCGCGATCTTCAATAGGTATATACATTTCACAATGAATATCATCGGCGAGTTTCTTTAAATTTGTAGCTACAGTAAGTGCCTTTGACACAGTATCCGAAATTTTCAGATAAGATTCATAAGTTTGTATCATAGCAATGGTAATGTTAATAAGACCAACAACAATACTTACATATTTTTGATAATCTGCCGGGAAACTGCTATTACCAAAAGATGCTACACCAGAAAATGATGAAAGCACAATCGCCGGTAAACGTAACTTTGTCTGTTTAGCATGAGTTACTTTATATAAATCCATATATCTATCTGATAAATGTTGTGAGAGCTGCTGTAAATATTTTAAATATTCTTCTTCTTTATCAAACCATACAACCGGACCTTTAGTCATTTGTTTGTTATGGTTCCACCTATATTTTAACTTATTTATTATTTTACTGCATATTATACTTCTTCAACAAATCTACTAAAGCTGTATATGCTTGTTTTGGTGTATAACGTTTTATCACATTAGGATGTATTATATTAATTAAAAATTCGTTTATTTCATTATTATGTAGGTCATAATTTACATATTTAAGTGTTTTCATTATAGTCATACCAACACTATATATATCAACACGATTCGCATATTTGGTCATAAATTTTTCTATGCCACCGGCGCCACCACCACTACCCCCACTTTTATCTTTTGCAATCATTACATCTCGTATTTCATTAAAATGATGGAGTAATAAATTATGATTAATAAGATGAGTAATAACATTATCTCCAAGGGCACTTATGTTGAAAGCACTTAAACTATGATTAAGATATTCATCAAAAATATAATTACAGTATTGATATTTGTAGCACTTTTGAAAATGTATAAAGTCATACAGTTTATATTCTGGAGGATATGGATAATATGCATATTTTAATCTATGACGGTTTTCAGGTGTATATATTTTCTTAAATGGTATAATTAAACTATAATCAATTATAATAGCTTCACCATTTGGCTTAATTAATATATTATCTGGTTTAATATCTTGATGACACACTTTCTTTTTATCTAAAATAATAAGTGTCTGAAATACATTTTTAAGCGATTTTAAAAGATCAAAAATGGAGAAATCTGTTTGATAGTGTTTAAAATAACTTTTTAAAGTTACACCACCATATGGCATATTTAATTGATAAAAAGTCTTTTGATTAGCGTTTTCATAAGTTAAATCACACATACGAGTGCGGTTTTCTTTTTTTATTGTCTCTTGAGTTACATTACAATAACTTGATGCAGTAAGTAATTTTTTATTTGTCGGATCTATTTTAATCGCTACTTTGTTTGTAGCTATTTCTTTTTGAAATGCCTTATTTTCTGTAAATATTTTGCCAACTTTATTATCATTCTTATTTTCCCTACGTAACTTGACTTTATTTTTACACGGCACCGGTGGTTTTACTACACACCCATAAGAACCCTCCCCTAAAAATTGTGATTCCTCTATATTTTTACCCCCCTTTGTACATGCACTTGCACTCGCGTTCGCATTACTACTTCTAGTTTTATTACTCTTATTACTCATGTTCATATTTATATTTATACTTTACTCTTGAAATAAATAAATATTATTATTATAACTGGTATTCATGAATATTAGAAATACTATACAGAAACTCTATAAAAGTAACGCTAACGCATTAGATACTAAAAATATTATTGTAAAACATGATCAAATAAATAGTCAACAAATTAAATATATTCGTGACGAATTCGCTTCAACTAAATATAATATTCCAGATATTCCACATTACTTAGATAGATGTAATATGAAAACAACTATTCACTTAGGTACTATTAAAATTGAAATGATGTATGCTAATATCGCAGCCAATCATCTTACCACCAATCAGCTTACTACCAATCAGCTTAACACCAATCAACTTATAAATCAATTAATAAAAGTTATTAAAAGACTATATATACTTACGCAAATATACGCAATTACAAAAGATATCCATTATATATTTTTACCAATTGATAATGCGCGTAAATTTCCTGAATCTGGTAAACTAGTTACGCCAATCAACATTAATGGAGCATATACTTATCCGCGACACAATGAAGTATTTATATATCGCCTTGAAGATTACGCTAAAGTTATGATACATGAATTACTACACCATACTATAATAGAAAGTCAAACAGTTTGGACACCAGCACAAATAAATAATTTAAAACATGCCTTTAATATTTCAAAGAGTAGTGAATTTTTACCGAATGAGGCACTGGTAGAAGTCTGGGCGACTATATACCAACTTACATTTTTATCGGTTGAATATAATGTACCTTTTTCATGGTTTTATGAACGCGAATGTGACTGGGCACGATCACAAACTAGCAGATTACTTTACCATCAGAAAACCTTGAATAAAGAAGCGATTTGGACAGAAAAAACCAATGCTTTTACATATATAGTATTGAAAACCATATTTTTACTAAATTTAGGTAAGTTTTTGGAAATTCATTTACCATATAACACACCAGAATTATACAATTTCATACTTGAACACAAAAATATAGAAAAAAATCAAAATATAGATAAATTTAAAAATACAAAAATGAATAATTATAAAAAATCCATGAGAATAAGTCTTTTCGGGGACTTGTAATTACTGTACAAACCAATGTTCATTATCACGATTTTGTCCAGCATCATAACCAAATATACCTGTACCATTATTTGGATTTTCACCCCATACATTTAATGCAAAAGTTTGATCGTTGACTTTATGAACTGATGTTATTTGTTTAGTATCAGGATTCCAATCCCATTGTTGTCTGTCTCCACCATAGCAATCCCATTGTTGTACGAACCATGGTGGATGATCAGTAATATCTAAACACTTACCACTATGTGCTACTCTGAGTGATTTGTCTTGTGGATTATAGGTCCATTGTTGATTAGTTCCTCCATGGCAATCCCATATAATCGCCGGATCACCATTGTAATATCCTGCACCGGAAATATCTAGACATCTATTACCAGCTAATGCAGTTTTAATGTAATTTCTTTGTGGATTGAATGGAGCTTGTGGTGGTGATGCTGGTGGAGTAGGTGCTAAATAAACTATTTCTACTATCCATGATTTATTTGGATTTTGTGTAATTTGTAAGTTTCCATTTACAACATCTAAATACCAACCACCACCGTACCAATTGTATATTATAAATTGGTTATTTGTATTTTGTATTTTATTAAATTGCCAACTAAAATCGTAATTATTACCAGCAAATCCATTACCCCATAATATAAATCCGGCATGTCTAGCAAAAGTAGAGTTTGCATTGGGTCCACCAGTGATTTGTAATCCGACACCACCTGATGAATTATTAAATACACTTGGATCGCTATATACAGTAAATACCGAAGCATTATTTTGGTCACCATTTAATAAAAAGTGGGTTCCATTAAAGTATACATAATTACCACTTGAAGTTTCTTTTAATCTTAATTGAGTTTTATTATATAATGGTAAATTTACTACCACTGCAGCCGCTTTAGCTGCTGCATCGGCTGTTGCTTTTTCTGTTGCATTATAATCATCTAAATCTTTTTGTGAGGAACTTGCCGACCAATTAATAGAACTATTTATTAAAACAGAACCGTCTACATTATTTATAAATGTAAAGAGTAAACCACCAACATCTCGTGTATTTTGTGCATTAATAGTTATATCATTTTCACCAGCAACAAATGATATAGGAATTTGGGTAGGTGATCCATTACCTGGCCATCCACCACTAACTTGATTACCTACTTGCATATTATTTACATATACAGTTGCCTGTGAAGAAGCAACTATATATAATGTTACATTCATTGGAGCAAGTGCATAATAATAATTGTTAAATGTAATAGTTTTATTAAGTATATGTTTAGAATTATCTTGGGATAAATTCCATATCCATCTTGCCCTCGGATCTATAAACCAATTTGTACTAGATGCCCATGGAGCCGTATTAATTGGACCAAGATCCACTGTATTCGCACCACCACCAGTAGAAGTTATCGGTGGTGGAGGATTCTTTGGAATATCAATCATTGTATTATATGGTGCATATAAATCGGCAACTTCTCTAGTTGATAAAGCTTTATTATACCATAATACATGTTTTAATTTAATTTGTCCATTATCTCCCATAGTGTTGCCTCTATAAGGTTTATCACTATGTATATATAATTGTTTACCAATAGATGAGTGCCATGTGAAGTTTGTACCATATGGTGTTTTATAATATATAGGATCTGGATCGTTGACATTTTGAGAACCATTAATATTTGCACCATTTACATATACTTTCATAACTCCATAACTACTTGTTGCATTTGTAACTGAACTTACAACAATAGTTATATGTACATATGTACTTAACGGTAAATTATAATTGATTTGTGTACCTTCTATTGAACTACTATCACTATATTGTACAAATTGTAATTGAGCACTATTCTTTGCAATAAATATACCAGGAGTGCAATCATTATCGAGAATATTATCAATTTTCCCGTGATATAAAATATTGCGCCAACTTGATGATAATTGTTCTAATTTAATACCAAAAGCAATTGTATAATTTACTGGTAATAATGAACCATCTGGTGCAACTAAATTAGTTCCTATTGGTGATGGGAGTGTATAATTATATAAATTAGATATATCAAATTCATCATTACCCTTCATATCTTTAATGGGAATGGGTGAATTTACGTCAAATACTCCAGATGCAATAGAATCTGTCAATGTATTGATATTACCTGTTTCAAATTCACCAATATAGACAAATATTCTATATAATCCTTGTCCAATATACATTGGAGAAATAACATTACTCTTTAGATCTGTAATTCTATTATTACTATCACCGAATGTTAATCTCGCTCCAATAATATTTTGTATATTCTGTAATACTCCTTTAGAATACTGATTATTTAAATCACTAATTGCTTTTTGGATAGCAGCAATTTGTTGATTGAGATTAGTTGCTTGTTGTAATTTAGCGTTATTTTGTTCATACTGTTGTGTACTATATAAATATACATTATCAGGAATTGGTACATAGCACGAGAATGCAGCAGGTATATTTGGTAGATTCGCTGATAATGGATTTTGTGTATATGCAGTACATTTTCCACCAGAGTTTGTTTTTTGTAATGCTTCTGGTGTAAGCCATAATAGTTGAATACCTAAATTATTATCTGTAGAACTATTTAATACACGTATTGTGTATGTAACAAGATCATCTGCATTAAAAGTAAATGATCCAGTATTTTGCGCGTTTGGACTTTGTGGTAAAGTCATATTATTCATACCATAATTTCCTATCACTTGATTAATTGGTATTTCGACATAAAATTGAGTATTATTTTGTGTATTATATTTCGAAATTTTATTAACAATAGTACAGTCACTGGCATTTTCCGAATTTATTACAAATGAATATTGTCCACTCGTTGGTATTTTCATTACACCGGTAAGTATAAGACCAGTATTAGCTCCACTTGATATATTATTATTCCACATATTCATGGTCGTAATTGTACCAAATCGTTTTTGTCTAGCAGTTTTAAAGGCTGTATCTAAACCTGAAGTGCTCAATATTCCTCCTATATTATTTACACCAGTAACATCGTATAATGTATATTGGATACCTTGATATAATTTACTCATATCAATATCAACTGCTTTACTATTGGCTGGTAAACCTGGTATATTACTTATAACTGGTACAGATGGAGTTAATTGATTTAACTGTTGTTGTAAATTATTTAAAGTTGTGGTTAATTGTGACATGCTACCAACATTTGTAGAGTCTAAAGAGTTATCAAATGTATATAATCTTTGTGCCGGAAGTGCAGAAGTATTATCCGCCTTTCTTAAATTATCTCTTAATGAGAATGTTGTAGAGACGCTACCAAGAACTGTATCAAAACCAAGATATCCAATAGTGCCTCCATTAGCCGACTCAACATTCGGTGCATCACATGCTTCATTTGAGAATTTTATTACCGTTACTGTAAATGTATCCGGAATGAGATATAAAATATTACCGAAAGGGATAGTTGTAAATAAATTATTATAGACATTTTGTGCTTCAGGCGTTGTTGTGTCTATAGCAGTTTTATTATTTGGGGTATTACTATTATTTGGATACCAATTTACTTTGCCACCATCATATTGTATAAATCTAAATGCCTGTACAATATTATTATTATCTACATCTATTTGAATATAGTAATTTCCTGGTATATCGGTACCAGTTCTAAGGATCTGTGGTGTCATATTGCAAGGTTTTAAAATAGACGCAGCATTTGGATCTCCTGCAGGATAATTATATGTTGTATCTAATTCTTGTGTATTATAATTATCAAATTGTTCAAAAGCAACTGTTCCACCACCACTTCCAGTTCTACGTTGATCATACCATGAACCAGATCCATTTGATAAATTTAATGTTTTAAAGGCAATCTTAGCATAAGCATTATTGTCATTTAATGGACTTGGATTAGCGTAGGCTACTGACATACCTTTAATAGAACAGCTTGTATTTTCAACGAGATCAGTATCTTTACAATCAGCAATACTATTTATTGCATTCCCTACATCATTTGTTGCACCTACTGATTTATAGCAGAAGCTTGACGATTCAGGTGGTCCCATTGCCGATATTAAAGGATTTGCTAAGTTCTTTTTGGGATATATGTTATTATATTCATCACTTACTAATTCTACCCAGCCACTCTTGCCTAGTGTATCTATCTTGCAATATCCTTTACCTTTTGTATTTAATACACTTGTCGGATCATTTTTAAGAGATATTACTGCCGGACCGTATTTTAATATATCTTTCTCAGTATTTGTAAGAGAATTAGGGTCTTTATTTGATATCGTAACTATATCATTTTGTATAAGTTCATTTTGCTTTCTAAATTTATAAAAGTAGTTCATATCACATGCATATGTCATATCAAGAGTTTGTCCATTAAAAATGTAATTCTCTGGAACATAATATATATTACATGGTCTTGTTGGATTTGGGTTGCTATTTACAGGGACATCCATAAAATTTGGATCTATCGCCGGTGCAATGTCAGTACCGCCGGTACCATCAGCAAAATTTTCGATTGATTGTTTATTTTTTCTGCATCTATCAAGTATAAAAATAGTTATTGATATTACCAATACCAATATTATAATTATTAATGCATTTTTAGATTCCATCATCTATCTTACTTACAATATTATAAAAAATAATTGGCTTAAGCACAAACACTATATTTCTAAATAATAGAAGCGCTAATCAGTAATTATATAATGCCGATTGAAGATGTAGATTATTTAAAAAATAATTCAAATAAACAACGGTATCTTTTTTTGGTTGATAGTTCTGATAGAGATCGCACAGTATTCCCAACACCTTCGCAATACAATGTAGATTTTACCATGCCTTTTCATAATGTCGTAGGTTTTGAGGTTATAGACAGTTCTATACCAAGAACTATGTATAATGTTGATATATACAATAATACTTTTGTATACAGCATATATGATGCTAATGTAACTGCAGCTAGTAATTTACAACCGAGTGATTATACTACAACAGAAGTACCTCCGGGTGATTACACTATTGAAACATTAATAGTTGCTGTAAATGGTGTATTAAAAATGCCAGTGAATGGAAATGATATATCAATAACTATGGAATCCGTTTCTAATCCACCCGAAATAATGAGTAAAGTTAGATTTCATTGCCCTTATCCATTTGTATTTGATATGATGCATTCTACAATAGCCGAAACACTCGGCTTTGATTTATATGTAAATTTATCGGAATCTATACAGCCTATTTATCAACAACGATATATTCCTATTAATTATCCTATAACAACAGCAGTGGTGCAATCGCCGCAATCACCACAAAATACAACTGCAACAACTGCAGCAATTGCAAATAACTTTCAATTATACGGAAGTGTACATATACCACCAAATAATCCGAATGTATCTTATTATATTGATAATGTATTTACTGGACCTCGTGGTGTTGTTCGGAAACAAACAATAACTTTACCTAATAAACTTGCCCAATCATTCCAAGTTAAGTCTCGTGGATATTTACGTGATGTTCAAGCCGCCCTGACAAATACAATTGGACAAATATCAAATCTAAATATTGCTACATGGGAATTATGGTCAAGTAGTAACGTAATAGATACAACGACAAATACTATCAATTCTATACCAGGTACATATATGGGAACACATAATATTATTGAAGCACAATATATTGATGGAGGATATTCTGATTCAACTATGGCAACAAGTACATGGCTTACTGAGGGTACATATTGGCTAGTTTTCTATAGTAATGATCCAACATTATTACTCTATTATAATGACTATATTAACACTCAAAATGTAGCTACAAATTCTTTACTTATTTCTGGAGATACTGGAAATACTTGGTCTTCAATGGATGATACCGTAAATCGCATATTTTATCAAGCATCTATTATTGTAAACATGCAGGAAGATTATAATGTAATAACTGCACCAGGAATATATAATTTAGTTGGTGAAAAATATATAGTACTGAGATGTCCAGAAATAGAACAAAATAGTTTCAGATATTTAGCTTATACTAAATTTTTTATGGGACTGGCGATGTTTCGTCTAGATACAATAGGATATAATTCAGGTACAAATACTGCACCACAAATAGTAGATATCAATGATTCTGGATCACGTGAATTTCATCCGATAGGTAAACTTATGAGACTTTCACTAAGATTCGAAACGTCGAAAGGTAATTTATATGACTTCAAAGGTGTCAATCATACTATAACATTTGCTGTATATTATTATCAACCAATACAAAAAGAAAAGTTTCAAAATTCAATATTAAATCCGAACTATAATGGTGACTTTATAGATTATTTATATTATCAACAAGAACAGGAACAAGATTCAGACGATCAAGAATATGACTATGATCGTGATAATCTAGAAAATTATAAGGCGATGGAGAATCGCTACAATCCAGAAGAGATTGAAAGAATTGACGAAGAGATCCGCTATAAATCATTTCGGGGGAACGTGTAAAAACTCTTTAAGGTCTCGCATCCTGGGAAGATATTTCTGTTTTAACTCGCTAAATTTTAAATTACCGCCCCCATTACTGCCATCACTCCCCCTCTTACCATTCTGCAACTCATGTAAGCATATTTCTCGTAGTAAATATTCATTTTGTTTTTTTACAATCTTAAAAATAATTTTAAAATATGTCTCTGGAATGTCCATACCAGTAATATTATCTATCAATAAACTGCAAATTTGCCGCTTTTATCGTCACCACTGCCGCTTGTGCCGTTTACACTGCTCACGCCACCGCCTTTAACTACGCCGTTTATTCCGCCACTGCCAAAGCTAATAAAGTTTTCAACATTTTTGCCGTCCGCCGGTGTCATTTTTTCAGGTCTTATGGCTGCCATTATATTATTTACGTCTGTTACATTAGCTACATTCGTGACATCCATTGTGTCTACATATGATAAGAATTTTTCAATTAATTTTTCATTGATTACACCACTTTCTATTAATTGATTTACATTTTCATCGCTTAAATCTTTAGTGCGTAATGCATGGAATATTTTAGCTTCGCTATCTGATAATTGTAATTTGCTTAACTTTTCATATTCTGCATTTGGCATTGTATCATCATATGTTTTATCTTTTTTGGAACTGGCATAAATATCCGGTGGTGGTTTATTCATAGCTACATTTGTATTATCAGGTATATCCGGTGGACCAGTTGAAGTACCGGAATTAAATGGTGTATCCATATCTACTTTTTCGGCAACGGCAAATTTCTCTGTATTACATTTACCAGTGTAATAAAGTAATGCTAATATGACTATAAATAATATTATTGAAATGACTAATATAAGAGTACTTCCTTTAAAAGTTGGTATTGGTAAAGATTTAGCAGTCTTAGCAATAGCCATAGCCATATTTTAATGCTATCTAACAATCCATATCAAAATTATTTTGCAAAGCGCTGCAATCTTTCGCGTTTTAATGTAATAAGACCTTTATGCATTCCATAGCAATCCATAGTAAACTCCTTGAATAGTTTATTTTTACTACCTATTTTTTTATATTGTATAACTGATAATAAATTTACTAAACATTCTATATTATCGTGATCTTTCTGGAAATGAGCATATTTCGAAAATAACATTAACATATACATACGTAATACAGTGTGAATTGTCGCGAATCTATAGCCTAAGTAATTTATAAAAGATACACATGAATTTGCTGTGTATAATCCAACTATTTTAGTTTTACCGTAATATATAAATACATGACGTGAGATAAAATCATCCGGTTCGAATATCTGGCTTATTTTTAATTTAGGGTTTCCTATTTTTTCCAGAATATCTGTAGCTACTTCTACGACATCTTCTTTTACTAATACTTGTATGAGTGGTGCCTGTAACTTCGGTATTTCTTTATCATGTCCTTTAAAGAACTCTTTTATTTCATTCATACCAAAGACTAAAAATTCGGTGTTTTTAATGTAGCTATAAATTTCTTGAGTGACATCTTCTAATTCCGTATTTATATTGGCATTGGTATTGGCATTGGCATTGGTATTTTGTGTATCAGAAGACGCCGTTATCACTTTGGACTGACACTTTTTCGGTGGATATAATTTATAGAAAAGCACTAATCTTTGAAATGTTTTATCCCAGCGATGTGCGTCGTTTGGCTGGGAAAGCATCATGTGTAATGACATACGAATAAACTGCGGATTTACTATTTTAATACCGATATTACTCCGCGTAGATTCATAACTGAGAGCTTTAAAAGCCGCGGAAGATATGTTTGTAATGTCTATGACTTGTAATCCGTGAACATAGACTTTATATGTACCGTCGTGAAGTGCATCACCGAAACTTGCAATTAAATGTCCTTTTTTCTTAAAAGCGGCAACTATCTTTTTAGCTACATCCTTGGCGTTTTTAGAGAATACATCTATATCGGGGAGAACATTCTCTTTATAAATTTTCATTTTTGCCGGTAACATTTCATTAATTGCCATTCCACCATAAAGAAGCACAGGTTGTGTCTTTAATATTTTATAGGCAATTTCGAATATAGGGAAGTATTTTTCATACTGTTCTTTATCTAATTGATTTTGTTTTTCTTCGGCGATTTTACCAATTTTATATAATTGTAATTTAATTATATTATCTGCAATTGCCATTTCCGCTCTTGCTATCTTATACTATAAAATCAAAAAAATGTATTACGTGTATAGGGAATACATTAAATGTTTGAAGGTACTGATTTAAATATGGCATTCGGAAGCGTATATGAACAACCTGCACACCCTGTGCAACAAATGGCTCCACCACCACCTCCAGCTCCCCCTGCAATGGATTTACCATTACCGAAATCCACTGCATCCCACCAAACCCCACCAGACATGCCATACCCAAATGCACCTGCTACATATGCCCAACAAGGTGGAAAACCGGTCACAGTAGATTACAGTGACAGCTTTGTTGACAAATTAGGTCGCAAGAAATGGGAAGTAGTAAAACTTATTATATTAGCACTTGTCATATTATTAGGTATATCATTAGATAAAGTAGCGAATCATTATTTAACTGCATATATCTCTAAATCATTCTTAACGGACACCCAAGAATTCTTAGTACGCATTGGTTACCCGGTAAGTATCGTACTTGTATTATGGATTATTAAAGCCATGATGTAAGAACGCAGTATAATTTTATTGATTTTTCTATTGTCATTCTAGAGTAAGAGACATCAATGAATATAAAAAAGAAGTATCATAGAAAAAAATATGGCGGAGCGGAAGAAAACGCCGCGGACGCTGTAGAAAAAGCTGCCGCAGATGAAATTACGGCGGAAGCAGCCCCAGCTGCATCTGCACAATCACCAGCAGCGCCGTCACCACCATTAGATAAACCAAAGCCAGTTGAAGATGTCGCCGCTAGTGCTATCTCTGCGGTTACTGCTCCAGTCGTTCCAAACATGTCAACGACTCCGAAACCAGAAGAAAACAAGCAAAATACAGATGTTGCCACTATGGACGTCGGAAATCTTTTTGCAATTATTAAAGAAACGTTTAAAGAATTCTTATCCGCTGATAAAAAAATAAGTATCCCGGCATTGATTGGGTTACTAACATTAATTGTTACAAGTATTATTGGAATAGTCTATATATTCAAAATATATACTGATTATTCTAATGCAACTTTAGTTAAAACACCATTAAATATACAATCAATTGATTACAATCTTTCCCGCGGAATATCTTTTAATCCGAAAACTTTATTTAATTCGAATATTAAATATAAATTTGTATTATTTGTTATATTACCACTCGTTGCATTTGTTTGTGGTATAATTTCATTATATTTTATATATAAATCAAATGTTACAGATACTAAAGTTATTATCCTAGCTGTTGTAGCATTACTTATATTACAAGGATTTATATCAATTATAGTGAATATCGGAGGATTTTATATGTTACGTAAACAAATATTCGGTGTGCAAGATAAGATAGCAGCGTTTGATAATTATGTATATCTTAACTTCTTAATTGATAAGAACTTCTTATATTATTTAGAAAATGTGCCATCAAATTCATATGTAATGATGAAAGCAATAATATCTGCACTTGATAGTATTAGTCCCGAAGATAAACAAGATCCGAACACTATTGCCAAGGCATTATTTACTATAAATATATACATTCATATACAAAAAATGGGTCATAATAATGATTTCATTCAAACGGCATTTAATATATTTAATTATAAATCATTAAGTTCTAATTTTAGTAACTTCAATTGTGCAGATTTCTTATACAAACAACCAATATTAATTAAAAATTATTCATCACAGATAATTGAAATATATAATTCACGTTTAACTGGTTCATTAACTTCAACACAAGGATCTGTTCTTAGAAATTCAGGTACTGGTGCCGGTACTAGCACTGCTACTGACACAAGCACTGGCGTTACGAATCCTATGAGTTTAGCACAAACCGAATCAAATATATTTTCAAGTCTATTCTCATTTAGTGAAAGTTTCGAAAACTTTAATATTAGCAGTTTCTTAAATAATAGCGCATCCAGTGCATCTTCTGCAGTACAAAATAGTGGTATTCAAGGAATTGCAAGTACCGATGCTAATAATGCCGCAGATGTCGCAAAAACTGATGCAAATATTGCCGGTAAAGATATAAAAGCTGCGGGAACATCTGTTATTAATAGCATAGACCATTCAGGTAAAAATTTCATAAATCATATTAAATCAGACTTAAATAATAGTTATGGCAGTGGTAATAATATGATAATTGGTCCCGATGCATATTATTCAAATTCTATTAGTAATGTAGCTATATCAGCAGATGTATTTAATCAAGCTAAAGAACTTATAGATACAATGCTTGAAAACTTAAATGTATTAGTGTTTAAATTTAATCCTGAATCTGGATTCATGAAGTTTATATCATTACTCGTAATTATTATAATTATATCTCTATTACCAATTAAAATTTTCTTTAAAATAAAGAAAAATGCTTGGTCAATATTTACATCAGTATTAGGCACTTTACATAATATTGCTTCTTAAATTACATATTGCTTTGTTATATTTTTGTGATTGTATTTTTTGTTTTATTATTTTTATTTGATTAATTATAAATTTATCTCTGTTAATATATTGATTTTTCTATTCTGATTCTAGAGTAAGAGATATTAATATGAATATAAAAAAACACCGAAAGCATAGGCATAAAACAAAAGGTGGTTTAGGTTTTGCAGATTTAGCTACAGCTGCTGCAAAAGCTGCCGCCGGTAATCCAAAAGCTTTGTTAAATGTCGCAAAAGATGCAGTAGCTAATCCGAATGCAGTATTAAACGCGGCAAAAGGCGTAGCTGAAAAAGCAATAGGTAATCAAGCAGATATTGCAAATAAATTAAAAGGTATTGCCGACAATGCTAAAAATGCAGCTCAAACAGCATTAGGTAATAAAGAAGATATTGCAAATAAATTAAATGGGTTTTTGGTCAAAGCTAAAGGTGCAGTTCAAAATGCTACACAAAGAGTAGCACCTGCAGGTGCAGATGCAACAGAAATAGCCAAAGAACAAACCGAATCACCAAAACAAGCTGCACAAGAAATTCCAAGTGGTCCTAAAGATGAGAAAACAGGAACAGAAACAGGAAAAAAAGAAGTGAATGAGGAAACTGAAGAATCAAAAATGACTCCAGAAGCTAAGGCACTCGAAGAGGAACGCAAGACAACTATAGGTTATGTATTCGCGAATATCCTTTATAAAAATTTCGCATTAGCATGTCTCGCTGGAGTCTCGTTATTATTATTAATTAGTATGTATGATTTCGTAAAGGTTATATATGATAAAATAACATTACAGAACAAATTTGATAGAGATTTTGCCAATGTCTTTACGAAAGATACCAGTGATTATAAATCCCTAAATTATATTGGTACAGATCCTGATCAAGAACCATATAATATATTTTTACAACAAAAAATCATTTTATATATTTTAATAGTTGTAGCATCATGTGTCATACTATTTGCAGTGCAATTATCGCTATTATTCGGGACTACTGTTCTCAGAGCATTCAAAAAGAAATTTGACAAAAATGGCGCTATTGGTAATCATGCCGGAGAAAATGACTCTCCTGCTACATACATTGACAAAGATACTTTTAGATATTTAATACCAATTATAGCTACAGGTATAGTATTAATTGTTCTCAGTACATTTTATAAGAGAAATTTCATAAATAACGCACAGAACAAAGTGAAAAATATACGTAATCAAATGAGAAATATTAAACGATTTGTATATGCCTATTTAACGAAAAATGAGAAATTTCTAAACGCCATTCAAAATGATGA
>Ga0214175_1000241_pt1 | contig 17373 bp, 21 predicted proteins | sample TroBogEpilimnion_17_FD_153013 | JGI IMG/M metagenome (GOLD analysis project Ga0214175, IMG submission 153013) | Freshwater microbial communities from Trout Bog Lake, WI - 09AUG2007 epilimnion | ecosystem: Environmental > Aquatic > Freshwater > Lake > Epilimnion/Euphotic zone | place: Trout Bog...
CACGGCTCAAGAGTTTCCTGACAAGGATGACCTTAAGCTTGCTCTTAACTTCTACCGTCAGCAAAATTATTGGGCCAAGCAGGGAGTGCCGCCTAATCGAGCGGCTGACGTACTCCGAGCCACAACCACCAAAGAGTTTTACGATAGTCACTTTATGTGGAACGAAAAACTCAACCGACGACTTTACCATATTGGAATTTGTCGAGCAGGCGTTAACGTCAGAGCAATTTTCAAGCACGGAACCGTGGAGTTTCGAGTTTTTGCAGGAACTACAGACCCCGAACAGGTGGCAGACGCTCTGGAGTTCGCTTGTCAATACATGGAAGCGGCCCTCTACAACCCCACCCGGACTGCAAAAGATATTTATGAGAGTAGAGCGTGGAACTTTCCCCAGTGGCAAGAGTTTCGACCAGATCTGGAACGAGGATTTCTAGCCACTAAGCACAAGTACATGGACTACCCAGACCCCAATGCTGCCAATAAGCGCAAGAAGATCATTGACAAGCGTCGCAAGAACTTGGGGGAATTTACCTACGGCCTAGAACTCGAATGGAGTGACTGTGACTCTCGTACCGTATTGCCTACAGATTGTGGACAGTGGAGTAAAAAGGAATGGACCATCGTTAACAGCGATGGACGAGCCAATGATCCTACTCACGTTAGGAATTACCAAGGCGGGGAGATCAATACTCTGCCGACCGACAGCATCGAGGGCCAGTTGCAGATTGTAGGTACCTTGGCTGATCTACTAGAACCTCGTGCACTGTACCGTGGTAGTCTACAGGTACACATCGGAGTCCCCAACCTGGTGAACGATGTTGAAGCTCTCAAGAGTCTGTTCGACTATACCATTAAGAACCAAGAGTTCGTGTTCCAGGATATGTTGCCAAGGACCGGTCCCAACGAGAACCAGTATCCGGACCCCGAAGACTACAAGATCGCCAAACGCTTTAACCGACAGAAGAACCTCTGGACCAAGCAGGGAGTTCCTCCGTCTCGTTGGCAAGGCATTTTAGACGCCACTACTCCCAAAGAGTTCTACGATGCTCACTTCCATTACAGCGAGCGTCTAGAGAAGCGTCTCTACCACATCTCGGTTCACCGAGCCGGTATCAACGTTCGTGCAGTGTTTAGTCACGGTACCGTAGAGTTCCGTTGCTTCCCCAACACCACGGACCCCGAGCAGGTTCGTGACTGCCTAGAGTTCGCTAGACAGTTCGTGGAAGCCGGTCTCTACAATCCGGATCGCACGGCCAAAAAGATCTTCGAGAGTCGTGAATGGAACTTTCCGGAGTGGCCGGCATTCGATGTAGAACTCGAGAAGGGATTCATTGCCACCAACAAGAGACCGGACAATATCTAATGAAGAGCACTTACGGACTAGAAATCGAGATGGGTGATGTACGTCTCATTGACGCTGCTCGAGTGATCTTCGAGTATCAGGGTATGCAGTTCGAGGATTGGCAAGACCGAGGCATTAGTCTCAAAGACAAAGTTCGCAGATACAACATCTGGAACATCTCTAGTGACAAGACCATCAGTAACCATAACGGCACTCGTTGCCGCAGAGTGGTAATGCTGCCAGATGGTAGAATCGTAGGGGGTAAAGAGAGTAACCGAGAGTATTGGCAAGGAGCTGAACTAATCTCACCGGTGCTACACCCCGACAATATGAGCGAAGACTTCCGAACTCTTAAGTTCTACCTCTCGGAACTCCGAGACATCGGAGCCAGTATTGAACCCGACTTGTTCCACGATCTTCACGTTCACGTGGACTTTGGAGAGCAGAGCGAAGAAAACTGGCGGCGTCTTCTCGAGTTTACAGAATGGGTACGAGAAGCTCAGTATCCTCTTATTCGAGTACACGAAGCAGCAACCGGACAACACAGCCCCAAGGTCTATCGTTACAGTGACGATTTTGTGGACGATCTTCTCAAAACCAAGGACTACGAGGAGTACAGTTATGAGTACCGTAGGCACCACAAACTCGACGACGGAACCCGTCAGAGCTTCCAACTCTACCAGTACCGAAGACTCATTTGCCCGGGTGCTGTTATGGATCCGACTAAGAGCTACAATACACTCGAGTGGCGAGTCTGGCCCGGTACCTCAGACGTAAACCTAATCCGTAGGATGGCCGAGTTTAGCATTAGTTGTACGGAAAAATTTCCGGAACTACAATACGTAAAAGACTGGTCCAAAGAGACCATCTATCAGATGAGAGGCAATCGATGAGAGCCAAACCCGGTGTTCGCAAGTTTGACATCGAGACAGTGTCCGACGAGCAAAGGCTCGAGTATTGGAACACTATGAGCGAGAAGCAGGTGTTCGGACTCTACCGTCAGAAGACTATCAAGTTTGTACGCGAGAAGACTAAAGAGATCACGGACGAGTATTACGCTCTAGATCCCAACGTTACAGTTCATGAAGTGGGTTGTGCTTACGTCATGACCATGAGACAGATTAACCCGGCCATTAACTTCTTGGGGACCGATATGGCCGAAAACATGATCAAAGGTTGTCGTGAGATGTACGCTGACCTTCCCAATGCTTGTTTCGAAGTGGAAAGTATCGAGAGCGCCTACGAAAAGGGTATTCGTGCAGATGTAACTCTGGTCCTCTGTATGATGGATAGTATTGCTCACGACTACAGCCTGGAACTTCTCGGTAAAGTACTAGAGATGAGCAACAAAGCCGTATTGTTCATTAGTCAACGACACGAATTTAACCGTAGCAAAAATGATCCCAACTGGGACTGGAGTCGTAACTTTAATAGTCACGACCCACAAGAAATAGTTGAATTAGCTGAGAAATATGGATACAATACTTCTCTAGATGTTAGAGAAGGATACTCTAACTTTGCTGCTGTAATGAGAAGAAAGTAAGATAAAGTGGATTTGTACCTAGGTGCTCCTAAAGCTCTACTCCATCCCACGGGTTACGGTTATGCCCTGGCTCATGAAATGGATAGTGAAGTAGATATCCAGAAGTATCGTGCAATGAATCACTTGATTCTGGACAACGGTGCTGACGAACTGGGTACCGGTCAAGGTGGAGTTCGTCTGGCCTACTTGGCCGGTAAACTCAACCCCGAGAGAATTATTCTGCCTGATGTACTTCACGATGCCGAAAGGACTCGTAAGCGTAGTGAGAAGTTTCTGAACAAGATGCTAATGGCCGGTTACGATGGCGGCTTTATTGCCGTAGTACAAGACCGTGACTATGAAAGTGCCGTAAAGACCATCTGGGACTGGGCCGAGAATGATTACGTAGACACTATCGGAATCACCTACGATACCCAGATCGTAGTAGAGAATCCGAGTCCAGAACCTTGGATGCGTAGGTTGGACTTCTTGGAGCAACTGATCTCGGATTGGCGTCTGGACGGAGTATTGGACTCCAGAGAGACAATGTTCCACCTTCTGGGCACTCTCGAGGTCCAAGAACTTTACCGTATTTTCCATGATGACCGTTATGAGGCCTTGAGACCATATCTCGGCAGTCACGATACTACAGCACCCTATGCTTGCCCTACCAAGTTTGTAGTTGATGCAGAAGGTATTCGATTTGGTAGAGACAAGGACTGGCCGGCACTGAGTTTTAACAAGAGACTGTTCCCCGAGCCAGAACTTGATGTCATTGACTGGAACATTGCTTGCTACCTGTCGGCTTGTGGAGTTGACAAGAGCCTGTGGACTCGTTATTTGTCCTCTAGGGTTGTAGAGCCTTACTGGAACTTGATTGGTAGCTGTCTTGCCTGAAAAAAGAACTTTGTTGGTCCTTGACGGCCACAACATCTATATTCGAGCGTATGCTGGCCTAATGAGACAAGACCTTCGTACCCACGAAGGCATCGGCACTTGGGGCGTCTACGGAACTCTCAATACCGTAGTTAGTATGGTACGTAGATTCGACCCCAGCCATGTTCTAGTGGCCTTTGACTACGGCCGCAGTAGTAAGCGTACGGCCATTGACCCACAGTACAAGGCCAACCGCATCAAGGACAAGGACAAGCAAGAGCCCATCGAAGAAGGTGTGGACGAGTTTCGATTGCAGTTCGAAATGGTACTGGCCGTGTTCTCTATGCTGGGTATCCCGTTCCTACGAGTCAAGAATGTAGAGGCCGACGACATTATTGCCAAGGCAGTGACAGAGTTTTCCTCCAGTTTCGAAGAAGTGGTCATTGTTAGTGCCGATCACGATATCCGTCAACTGATCCGAGACAATGTTCGAGTGGTAAAGCCGAGTCTCAAGCAGAGCAAGGACATTGACGAAGAGATCTTTGACGTACAAGCCATTCGTGACGAATGGGGAGTGGACCCTTGGCGTCTTCCCGAGATCTGGGCCCTAATGGGAGACAAGGGCGACAATGTCCCCGGCATTCCCGGTATTGGCCCCAAGAAGGCCACCAAGCTCATTGCCGAACACGGAGACCTAGATACAGTCCTACGTCAGGCCGACGCCAAGATACAAGATCACTTGGACATCGTTCGTAGAGCCTATAGTCTAATCCAGTTGGACGGTTTGGACGACATTCCGTTCCCACCTCTGGGGAGTCTACAGTTCAACCCCGTGGGTCCTGGACACGGTACCGATAGTCTACAGGTCGAAAGTTTGTTCGATCTCTTCGAATTTACTAATATGAAAGAGAAGTGGCTTAACGGGACCCTATGGACCCTACCACCCAAGTTAGGAAGAGGACTCAAGTGAACAAGACCCAACTCAATAGAACTTTGAGTATCGCCAAGAGTTTCATCGAAGGCAATCAGGATTGGACCTTCGATGAAGTTGCCGTAGCACTCTACGAACTTCATCGAGAGTATAACCCGGCCTATGCTCGTTATGCTACCGTAGAGCCTAAGGACATTAAGACCTGGCGAGATATTCCGCTTATGCCGATCGGTGAGTTTAAGAGCACTCGAGTGGGTTTGGAGTTGGGTAGTCAAATGCCTAACCCAGGAGTGATCTTTAAGAGCAGTGGCACTACTAGTGACTCTCGTAGTATCCACCATATGCTAGATACCGAACACTACCGAGCGGCCATTGCTCGTGGAGTCGCGGAAAACTGGTTGGGTGGTAAGAGTCCCGGCCCTCTGTACCGAGTTATTGCTCTTACTCCTCCATTGCAGAATAGTAGTCTATTCTATATGATGCAGTACCTGGGCGAGATCTTGGACTACTGTGGCTCGATTGAGGTATTTAGTAATACTACAGACAGAGAGGGCATCGCCGAGTTCCTGGAAAATCTCAAGCAAGAACAAGAGTATCCGGTATTCCTGTTTGGGACTAGTCTGGCCTTCTACGATTTCTATCAAAACTCACCAGAAGAACTTCCGTCTCTGGAACTCCCTGAAGGCAGTCTACTGATCGAGACCGGTGGTTGGAAGGGTAGAGACATCCAGATGACTCACCTAGAACTAACCGAGAGCATTGCTGCTGTATTTGGCCTCGAAAAGCATCAGACTCTACGAGAGTACAGTATGAGTGAAATGTCTAGTCAACTCTATCAAAAGAGCCAAGTAGAGACCTGCTACTATGCTCCTGAGTATCTGGGAGTTAGGACCCTAGATCCTTTGAGCCAGAAAGACGTAGACGAGGGCATTATCGGCTTTGTAGATCTAGCCAATGTCTGGAGTTGCCCGTTCGTCTTGACCGAAGATATGGGAGTTCTCTATAATGACGGAGGCCTCCAACTACTAGGGAGGGTAGTAAGTGCACCAGAGAAGGGATGCAGTCTCAGTTATGCCGAAGCAATGGGTCGTCAATCCGGAAGTTGACTTAGTAAGTGTCTTGGCCGAATATGGTCGTTTCTTGGAAAATGATTACCGTATGGCCATCGAGCACTTGGAAGTTCCGAGTTTCTTCGAGGACTTCACGGAAAAGAGTGGACGTAGATTCGTAATTGTGGGTGCCAAAAGTGTACCCACTGCTACAGCCAAGAGTGTATTCTTGTGCCTTAAGTTGGCCGGTCCCGATAGTGTCATAGTCAAGACCTCTACTCTGGACGAATACTTCCTAGTGCAAAATGTCTTGGACTACTACGGTGACGGTATTCGTACCAAGGTCTATAATCAGAGTAGTGAGGACCTTAAACTCGACCAAGAGTGGTTGGATGAACTTGAGAATGCCACTGACATCGTAGTGTTCGGTGGTCAAGATACCATGACGGCTTTTCGTGAACTCGAAACTGTGGAACGTAGAGTATGGGAACACGGACCCAAGTTTAGTTTTGGCATTGTACGAGAAGAACATCTACAACTTTCGTCCATAGTTCGTGAGATCTGCTTTGACTTCTTTAGCTACTATGGACAAGGTTGTCTAAGCCCCAAGTTCTACTTTGTAGTGAGTCCTAGTGGTAGAATTCCAGACAAGATGTGGAAGTTGATCTCGGCAGTAATGACGGAGTATTATGGGGGTCCCATCGAGGAGTTCCGTAGTAAGCTTCCTCTAACTCGCAAGAGTGATCTAGTACAGCAATACGTCTTGACTAACCTAGTCGCCAAGCATGTACGAGTAGAGAAGATAGGTAGTAACGAGATGTTTAGTACTCTCTACGGAGATGCTAGGTTTGTAGTAGTGGAAAGTCTGGACGAAGTCCAAGAGTTCGTAAAGACTTGGAGAGACCAGATTAGTTCAGTGGCCGTCAATTTCGAGGATGATGAAGAGACCGAGATGCTAATGATGGAGTTGCAAGTTCCGAGAATTTGTGACTTCGGAGAGATGCAGTTTCCGGACTTCTTCGAAGCCTTCGATCATGTTGACGATTTTGATATTTATACCAAGGAGGAAGAAGAGTGAGAAAGTTTCTCAAATCGTTTTGGTGTGAGATAGTTAGAGGGCATGACTGGAAGATTGCTCCCAAGGGCATCTCGTGTAGTGTTTGTGGAAAGTTGATCAAGTGGTAGATTACCTAGCAAGAACTAATCCCTGGCCCTACGACATTACCGTAGAGCGTGTAGAAGGTGGCAGTTACTATACTCGAGAGTATGGTGAGATGTTCGATATGGCTTGTGGTATTGCCGTAAACAATCTGGGTCATACCTATGCCCCCATCATTAAGGCCGCTCGTAAGAGTGTCAGTAGTTACCGTCATATCAACGTCTACGGAGAGTTCAATATCCGAGAGCAGTTGGAGTATGCCGAACTCTTGGCCGAAAGATTTAGTACACTTACCATGGCCAATGGCACTGCCGAAGAAAACCGAGTATGGTTCTGTACTAGTGGCACCGAAGCCAATGAACTAGCCATGAAGTTGGCTACCTTGAGCACCGACAAGAAAGGCTTCATTGCTCTTACTGGTGGCTTCCATGGACGAACCTTGGGGAGTTTGAGTCTTACTCAGAAGGAACTCTACCGAGAGCCGTTCAGTTGGATGGTAAAGGCCGGACTAACTGCTTGGGTAGAACCCGGTGAAAAAATCCCCGACGAGTTCAAGAACCGTAGTGCTTTCTTCATGGAACTAGTACAGGGTGAAGCCGGAGTAGTGCCAGTAAGTCCCGAATGGGCCAAGTATGTAAGTGACTGGTGTAAGGAAAACGAGGTCCTTTTGGTTATTGACGAAGTACAGACGGGTTTCGGTAGGACCGGTACTCACTTCGTACTAGATCAGTACCAAGATGTCTACCCGGACATCGTTACGGTAGGTAAGGCTCTCGGTGGTGGTTATCCGTTAGGGGCCGTTATTAGTAGTACTGAGAGGTTCTCCGCTATTAGTGAGAAGAATCCCTTTACTCACCTGAGTACCTTTGGTGGTAACCCCATTAGTTGTGCTGCTGGCATCGAGATGTTTAAGGGTACAGCCAAGAAGAAACTACTACAGAATGTCATGGACGGCAACGTCTTGGCTCATAACGTGTTCGAAGATTTCGAGCATGCCAAACTTCGAGGTCTTGGACTTATGTTGGGTCTGGTTCTCGATGACAGTATTGATGTCGACACCGTAGTGCAGAACGTATGGGACAACGGAGTATTCTGTGGCCGAGTCCTCTACGGTAGCAATACAATTCGTTTGTATCCTCCCTTGAACTCTAGTCCGTCCAACATCTATAATAAGATGTGGAGAGTTAGAGAAGCAGTAGAAAAGAGCGTAAAGTGAACCACTCCATGTTCCGAGACAGTTTTAGTCCACCTCCATTAAAGAAAGTGAGTAAGATGAAAGAAAAGATCGAGATCTCCAAGGAGATCGAGTTCGATGCGGGGCATAGGGTTAGTACCCATGCTAGCAAGTGCAAGAACCCTCACGGTCACCGTTACAAGATCCGTGTAACTTGCCGAGGTAGTATTATTGACGATGCCTCTAGGCCTGATCACGGTATGCTAATCGACTTCGGTAACCTTAAGAACATTATGAACGAAAAGATTCACGATGTCTTGGACCACGGGTTTATCGTTTGGAAGAAGGACTTCCCCATGAGGGATGCTTTGAGTGTAGGCCAGAACGATTACGATCTTGTATGGAACGTGATCTTGTTTGATACTATGCCCACTGCTGAGAATATCGCAGTATGGGCTTGGCAGCAAATCCAGAACGATATCCGAGACCAGTTCGGAGATGATCTAGAGTTGAGTGAAGTGGCCGTGTGGGAAACTCCTACTAGCGTCGCCTACTACCGAGGAGAGCACTAATGTCCGATCACTTTAAGTTGGTAGAGCACTACGTTAGTACTCAAGGTGAAGGCCCCAATACCGGCAAGGTTACCCAGTTCGTAAGGTTTGCCGGTTGTGATATGCGATGTGGTGGCTGGCCTTGCGATACTCCGTTCGCCAGTGATCCCAAGCAGTGGGCCAAGATCTACTACAAGAGAACCGTAGAGGAACTCTACGAGGACATCTTGAACAAGTATCGAGAGACCGGTGCCCTTAATGTCTGCTTTACGGGTGGTGAACCGTTTATGCAGGACAACGATCTCCTGTGCGAACTTTTCGAGCTAATGATGCCTACTCTAGACTGGGTCGTGAATGAAGACGGAGGCTTTACTATCATTAGCAAAGAACCCGAAGCTAGATTCCTGATCGAAGCCTTTAGCAATGGTAGTTTTGAGTATCCTCAAAAGGCCCTTGACAAGGTAGAGTTTATGATGGACTGGAAGCTCAACGGCAGTGGAGAAGGCAGTACTAGTCTAGACAATAGACTTCTCAATGCCAAGAGAATCTACGGTGGCATCAAGTTTGTCTGCAAGGACGAAGAGGACTTTAAGCAAGCCATAGAAGTATGGAACGAACTTAAAGATGTAGTAATGCCAGAAACGAGATTCTGGGTCGGTAGTGCTTGGGATGTATTCCCAACTAGCAGAGTAGTAGAATTGGTATTGGAGCACAAGTTGCCTTGGAGTCTCAATGTCCAAGTGCACAACTATATTTTCGGGGCCAACGTTCGGGGCACTTGATAATGTAGTACTATTGTACAGTTACACAAGTATAGGAACAGAGGAGTAGTATGACTTATACTTGTAGAATGTGTAATAGTGAGTTGCCCAAAAGATCCAAGCCGGGTGGGTACCCAAAGTATTGTGAAGATTGTAAGTGTCTTACACGAAAGTGTGAAAATTGCAAAAAGACGATATCAATCTGGCGCAAAGACGGGTACCCCACGGCAAGGTTTTGTGGACGAGAATGCTCTGCTATCAATCAATATAGAGACCCACTTCAAAGAGATAGTCGTAGAACGGGCCCAGGGATTACAGCCATGAAACAAGTACAGAAAACTCAAGAATGGAAAGACAAGATGTCAATCCTATCGAGAGATAGAATGTATAGAAACATAGCTGCCGGGACTCATCCATTTCGTGAACTCTACGAGACAAAAATTAGCAAACTAGAACGTAGTTGCATCCCCGTACTCGAAGAAATGGGTTACTGGCATAGTAGTTTTGAGTATCGAGTCAATCACCCCAACGGGACGGTTAAGAGTCCAGATTTTAAGAAGCACAACGAAAATCTAGTAGTAGAAATATTTGGACGTTATTGGCACCCACAAGAAGATGAGGAGAATACTATCAATTGGTATAGAGAAGCAGGATTTGACTGTATTGTAGTCTGGGAAGAAGAAGTTAGTAACATCAAACAAATTATTTCAGCAAACGAAAGAGGTAGGTAGTAATATGAGTAAGCAAAATTGTCCACATTGTGGTATTGATCTCTCGATCTACGGAGAAAAGACACGTAGGAGTCACGTAGATAACTGTATGTCGGTCAATGCTAACCGCAAGGATCTTCAAAAGTGGCAAGAGGACAAGAACCCCAAGTCCGACAAGACCGTGAGTTGGTACTACACTCTCCCGGAGCGTCTGAACTTTAACCCTAAGCCGGTATTCCCGGACATGAACATTCCTTCGGCCAAGGATGCCGTTAGTGAACTCTTGAGTTCTATGGGAGAAGATGTCACCCGTGAAGGTCTTCTCGAGACTCCTCGTAGAGTTGCCGAGATGTACCAAGAACTCACTAGTGGTTACCGTCTTAACCCCAAGGAGATTATCGAGAAGGCCATCTTCAACGAAGGCTCCAGTGAACTCGTGATCGTTAGAGACATTCCGTTCTACAGCCTCTGCGAGCACCACTTGGCTCCGTTCTTCGGCACAGCCACCATCGGCTATGTTCCCACCAACGGTAGAGTGGTCGGTCTCAGCAAGCTGGCTCGTGTACTCGATGCCTATGCCAAGAGACTCCAGGTCCAAGAGCGTTTGGGTGCCCAGATTGCTGATACTCTGTACAAGAGTGGCCTTAACCCCGTAGGTGTTGGAGTCTACATTAGTGCCGAGCACCTTTGCATGGCCATGAGAGGCGTTCAAAAGCCGGGAACCTCTACGGTCACCAACACTCTCCGTGGTAGCATGAAGGACGGTGCTGCCAAGGAAGAGTGGATGAGGACGGTAGCAGGACGATGACCGTGCTGAGTCCTCGGCAGATGTACGACCTCGGGGTCATCTCTGGTATCCGAGAAGACAACATTCAGCCCAACAGCATCGACCTGACCTTGAGTTCTGTCTACCAAATCGAGGGGCCTTTGGTGCTCTTCGCCGATAGCAAGAACCGTAGGCGTCTACCCTCCTACAAGAGAGTAGAACCGTTCCTCTACGAAGGAGTAGACATGTATTTGCTCTACCCTGGACGTAGATACCAGATCGAGTTCCAAGAGAAACTGGCTCTTCCCGCAGATGTATGTGCACTTACCTTGGTTCGTAGTACTATGGCCAAGAGCGGGTGCACTGGAGAGAACGGTCTCTTCGATAGTGGCTATCGTGGAGCTTGTGGTATGATGGTATCGGTGCAGACTGACAGCTACATCGAAGTTGGGGCTAGTGTTGCCCAAATGGTCTTCTTGAAGGCCGAATCTAGTAAACTATACAATGGATTTTATCAGGGGACCGAGAGTCCTCTAGAGTGGAGTGAGTAATGGATTACCTAGCACAGCAGGGCGAGGTGATGTTCGAAAGAAATCTCGCTATTATTGCAAGTAGGAAGCAAGAAGTACAAATCTTTAGTGACAGTTTTGTCTACGAGGGTTTTATCTGTGGACTAGACAATAAGTGGGTGCAGATTTACGGCCACGAAGAGAGCAATAAGGACAATGAAGTAACCCAGTGGAGGTTCTTACTAATCGGTAAGGACAAGATCAGTGCCATTGGACCCACGGGTAGAGTAGTGGACGATCTCAGCTACGAAACTCGAGACTGGGTAGAAAAGAAGATCCAAAACTTCTCTGGTGTAAGTGACAAGTACCTTTCAGTAAGGAGCACAAAGAATGGAAAAGAAAACCGTTGAGGGTGAGATCTATGATTTTGATCTCGATGACTACGATACTGTAGTAACAGAAGTTAAGCCGGAAACCAAGCAAGAACTTGTAGAAGGCATTGATCTAGTCACTGCTGACCCTAGACAACTCTTGACCTACTTTGCCGAAAGGTTTAAGGAAGTACACGGGTATGCCTATAACATTGAGTGGGTCAAAGAAGTGGCTATCCTCAAGAGTTTTATGGAACGGTATCGGTTAGATGCCGGCCCTATGGTGGCTCTCTTGTTCGATAAGTATCGTGGAGTCATTAACGGTGGAGTGATGACGGTTACGGCCTTCAGTAAGGGCAGTAAGTGGATACAAGATCTCTTGTATATCGATCTCCAACAAACTAGAATTAAGCAAGAGAATAAGCCGAGTACGGAAGGACTAATGGGCACCGATGAGTTCCTACAAAGATTCTCAGTTTGACTGGCAGAAGGACTACGTCAACCTCAAGTATGAGTTCCTGGAAGATTCCGAGATCGATTACCTGGAGTTGAAGTACCCCCAGTTCGAGAAGTTCAACCGTCAAGGTTGCCCCACTTGTGACGATAGAAGTTGTGGCGAGTGTAGAGAGCAGTTGCAACTCTACAAGCACTACCTCAAGGCCGGTATCGGTCTCAACTATCAAAAGCTAGACTGGACCGACTTCCACGGTGATGAGAAGGCCCTAGAACTTGCTCAGATCTATTTGGGCAAGCACCAAGAGTTCGTTAAGGGCGGTATGGGTCTTCTCTACCACGGAACCTGGGGTACCGGCAAGACCTTGTTGACTAGCCTTATGGCCAAGGAACTCGTGAAGTTGGGCTATACCGTGTACTTTGCTACCTTTACTCAGATGGTGGACGAGTTCACTAGAGGATGGGGCAGTAATGAGGACAAGGCTCGTTTCGAGACCAAGGTCGTCAAGAGTGATGTATTCTTCTTGGACGATATCGGCAAGGAGTTCCGAACCAAGAACAACTTGAGTGAAGCAACCTTCGATCACGTTCTTAGACAGAGAGCCTTGGATAACCGTCCGACCTTTATCACTACCAATATGACCGAGAGTGATCTGGTAGAGGGTTACGGTAGTGCCATCTTCTCGCTCTTGAAGGAACGAATGATCGTACATAATATGGAGGGAGTCGATTACCGAGAGTTTGCTCGTAATCGTACCCTGGACGAAATCAGTAACGGACGAGTTAGGAAGATCTACTAGTGGACATTGAAAAGGCGTTTGTTCGCCACTTCGTAAAGCTCGATAGTTTTGAGGTTCTTTGGAACAAAGGAGTAAGAGCAGAGCACTTCTTCGATGACGGAGTTCGTGAGCTCTTCGAGTACAGTCTGGAATACTATATCCGTAGCGAGTTCAAGGCCACGGTGACCCAGGACTTCTTGGAGACCAAGTTTGCCGACTACTTTGCTCGGAACGAGTGGCCCGAAGAAGAATATCTGGTGGGTGTCCTGGTCGAAGAGATCATGACCAAGTACCGCAAGGCCACTACCCAGAATGTATTGCTCAAGGCAGCAAGTGTACTGGAGGCCGATCCCGAGGCCGGCATTAGTCAGGCACTGACTAGTCTAACCAAGATTCAGAATGATACCTCTACCCGAGAGCGTATCGAGATCTACGGTGACGGTTATGAGCGTAGAACCAATGACTACATCGACAATGCTCTTAGTGGCACTAAGGACAAGAAGGGCATCTACTTCGGTTGGGACGAACTCAACGATCATATGTACGGTATCCAAAAGGGGGAACTTGCCGTAGTGGTCGGTATCCCCAATGTCGGTAAGAGTTGGGTAGGAGCCCAGATTGCCGTGGAGGCTGCTCGTAGAAAAGAAAAGGTTTACTTTGCTTCTCTGGAACTCCGCAAGGAACTAACGCTTATGCGGTTGGACTGCTTGGTAAGCGGTGTACCGTATAGCCGTTATGAAAGAGGGCAGTTGACTCCTAACGAACTCCGTAGACTAAAGGAGGCTCGTGAAGAGGTCATGGAGTTCGGTGAGTATCTTCTCATCGATAGTCCAAGTAGAAAGAGCGAACGTAGCGTAATTGAGCTGTATAGCAAGGCCAGGCACTGGGGAGCCGACCTCATGGTCGGTGACCAGTTGTCCTGGATCACTACGGAAAAGAACTACGGTAGTGCCAGTAATATCCAGACCTTGCAGATGGCCGAGGTCATTACGGATGTAGCCAGTATTAACCGAGAGATGGGCATGGCCAGTGTTTGGCTGGCTCAGTTTAACCGAGAGGCAACTCGTAGCAAGAAGGGTCGAGGTGGTCTAGCCCAGATCGGTTTGAGTAGTCAGATCGAGCAGGTAGTGGACTGGGCTTTCGGTATCGGTTGTACCAAAGAGATGAAGCAGCAAGAGGCCTTGGTGATCGATATCCTCAAGAGCCGTAGAAGCAATCTCAAGAGTTGGATGCTGGCTTTCGAATTGGCCGAACGGACCAAGTTGGAAGTAGTGCGTGAATACGAGGACACGGATTCGTGAAAAACTTTCTAGTGGATCTCTTCCCCGGACTCAATGCTCGTGAGGTATTGCAGGACATCTTGGGAGTAACCAACTTTGCTGCTGAAAACGGTGTCGAGATCATCCATAGTTGTCCATTGCCGTTCGGTATGCATAAGAATGGAGATGCTAACCCCAGTGCTAGTCTCAATAGCTCTAGTCTGTTGTTTAATTGCTTTACTTGCGGCGGTGGAAGCATAATCTGGCTAGTGCAGAATTGTCTGGACATCGGTCGTGACGATGCCATTGCCGTACTTAAGAACGAGGTCAAGGCTCTCAAGGCCGTGCCTGTGGAGAAGTTCATCGAGCGTTTGGAGAAACTCTTTGAGGTCGAAAAGTCATCTGCTATTGAAGTACCACATTACAGCGAAACTCTATTGGCACGCTGGGAAGGCTCGAGCGATTACCTACTTGATCGAGGAGTCTCCTTGGGCGTACAACGAGAGATGCGAACCGGAGTCGAAACTGGCCGTAGTGAAGTCTCTAAGACGCCTGCAGGCGAAGGTATCGTACCGGTTGACCGAGTGGTACTGCCTCACTTTATGCGAGGTCGCCTTGTTGGGTGGGTTGCTAGAAAAATTACGGAAGTCCCCGGAGTCCCCAAGTACCGCAACAGCAAAGGATTTCCTCGGGGACATTGGCTCTATAATCTAGACAATGTCTTGACCTGCCCCGAGATCTATGTAGTGGAGAGTCCCATGAGTGTATTGGTACTCAAGAGCCGAGGCATAGACAATGTAGTTGCTACCTTCGGAGCCAAGGTCATGGATAGCCAGATCGAGTTGCTTCGTAACTTTAGAACCGTGACTGTATTTATGGACGGAGATGCTCCCGGATGGAAGGCCTCCAGCCACCTTGTAAGTAGTTTGTCGGACTTTACTCGAGTAAGAGTAATCGATACTCCGGACGGAGAAGATCCGGCAAGTCTCACGGAAATACCGGGTACCCTTTCGGCCTTCGAATGGGAACTCATCAACGTCTAGAGTTGAAAGTATCACCACCGTTCTCTATAATATAGAGAGTAGACCGAGACCGGGTCAACCGGCTCGGATCTACAACCAAAACCCTACACAAAAGGACACCAAAATGGCACTAAAAAGAGGAATGTCGGCAGTCAAGGAGAGCCTTGAGCGTACTCAACGTAGCAGTGGCCCCAAGGGCAACTACGTAGAGACCAACTGGTTCTACTGGAAGGCCGGAGAAACCAAGGCAATCCGTTTTCTCACGGATGCCGACAACATCCTCGTGGTTCCGGTTCACGAAAATGTTCCGACCCACGACGGCAAGACCAAGACGTTCGTTTGCCGCAAGGCCTTCGATGCCTCTTGTGAACTCTGCGACAATAAGGTCTATCGACGTGATGTCGGTTACGCCGCAGCAGTTCTTCGTGAGGAGGTCCGTGACGAGTCCGGCAAGGTGACCGGTTACCGTGACGTTACCGACACTTACGAGACCGAAGAAGACGGCAAGACCGTTACCAAGCGTAAGCCTTATGTCGGCATCGTTAGCCAGGGCATGAGAAACTTTTGGAACCAGATTGCAGTCATCTCGGAGAAGTACGGAGACCTTCGTGGTCGAGAGATCGAGATCATTCGCCAAGGTGCCGGTACGGACACCACTTACATGGCATTTGCTCTGGACCCCAAGCCCATCGAGAACATCGACACTCGGTACAGCAAGTTCCTTCCGGACATCGAAGGGTTCCTGAACCGTATCGGCAGTGTCGAATACTACGATGCTCAACTCCGTGGAGTGGTCAAGGAAAAGCCTCAAGAAGCCGGTACGGCTTCCGTCAGTTACGAGGACGACGACTACGCCGAGGAAGAGTACGTGGCCTTGGAAGAAGAAACCGTGGCCGACCGACTTCGCAAAAAGTTGGCCGACAACTAAAAATCTGAGGCGGGTTGGTGGTGGCCGAGTCCAGGGATGATAACTCAGTCGTCACCGGCCCGTCTCTCTACTAGTAAGGACTAGACGTGAAGAAGATCGCAGCACTCGCAGTGGCACTTGCTCTCGGGTCCACTGCTGCAGGAGCCAGTGCTCCCGGTAGAGTAGTCAATGATGGAGTACAGACTTGTACCCAGACTAAACTTGTCACTTGGTACCAATACTCCAACGGTCACCGTCAAACTCACACTCAGTGGTTTTCTCGAGAGACCCAATTTATCATTAGTGTCGACCCCCAAGGACGAGTGTTGCCCAAAAAGATCTTGGTGCACTCTACTCCCCTTGTTTGTGTAACGGATGTGTTTTAGTGGCAGATATTACAGAGATTATGATGATCCAAAATCGAGTTGAAGAACTCCTATTGGAACTTATCCAAGAACGTATGACTGAATCTTGGAAGAGAGCTACCGAAGGTACTGGTTGGCCAACTGAAGAAGAGGACCCAGTAGGTTATGGTAAGTCCCTTGGTTGGAAGGAAGCTTGGGATGATGCCAATGAGACCCTTGGTTATATCGTTAGTAACTACCTTGAGGGTAACGATTGGAAAGTAGAGAGGTATAAGCGATGAGTACCCCTGAACTACTTTTGACATTGGCCGTCATCTGGCTACTAGTAGCGGTATTATGGCGTCGATGAAAAAGATCACCACTGAACACGGTACCCAGTACCTACTCGACGAAGACAACAAGAGAGTAAAGCGAACTCCAGCTTCTTATAATAATCTGCTATACGATACCTTCTGGGTTGAATATGCTTCAGCTACCAATATTGAAGGGTTACCCTTTCAAGTAGGAGAAAAGCTTTACGTAACCTATGGGCCAGGCCGTGATATGCCCTGGAGCCTTAGTACTAAAATCATTAGCATAGAAGAGGTAGAAAATGAAAGAATGGAGTAAATTTTCAGTTTGGCGTATTGATAAGTTTGCAGCATGGCCACACATTGATAAAGACCTTGGTGGACATTATTACTTTGAAGTGGCTTTGTTCCACTACAATTTCCATATAGAGTTGTCATGAACCAGCAAGAGCGAGATGCCCTGCGATACAAGCACCGTTGCCTTGAGAGCAAGATTGGCCCGTGGTGTCGTTCCTGTATGCACGGTTGGCCCTGCGACGTAATCAAGGTGCTTGACGCCTTGGAGTCGGTAGTTCAC
>Ga0214175_1000242_pt1 | contig 17241 bp, 14 predicted proteins | sample TroBogEpilimnion_17_FD_153013 | JGI IMG/M metagenome (GOLD analysis project Ga0214175, IMG submission 153013) | Freshwater microbial communities from Trout Bog Lake, WI - 09AUG2007 epilimnion | ecosystem: Environmental > Aquatic > Freshwater > Lake > Epilimnion/Euphotic zone | place: Trout Bog...
GTATGAGTACGTTCGTTTAGCAAGTGACTGTGCAGATAATGCAGCTCCATCGATGCCAACCGCCACGCTTCTTTGGCCTGCAGCCAATTGGCATGAAAGAGAAGCCTATGACATGTTTGGTATTCAGTTCACTGGGCATCCTGATTTACGCCGTATCTTAATGTGGGATGGTTATCCTTATCATCCTCTAAGAAAAGAATTCCCACTCGCAGGAATTGAAACCGATTTACCAGACAGCGAAATCGCTGCTGAAACAAACGCAAAAGTTAAACCAGCTCCTATGGCAGGTGGTCCCTTCACCGCAGTCCCAGGCCAAATCAACATGACTGAAGCTGAACCTATGGGTAAGGATCAAAGCTGGTCAGAAAAATCGGAGAAACCACTCTAAGCCATGGCAACTGACATGACATTTCCAGATGCCGCAGCGCGCACAGCCGCTCAAGTGCATGACCAAGAAACGATGCATTTATCGATGGGTCCTTCCCATCCTTCAACGCACGGTGTGCTACGTCTTCAACTTGAATTAAACGGTGAAATTATCACCAAAGCAGATCCTGTTTTAGGATATCTGCACCGCGGTGATGAAAAAATCGCTGAGAATATGACGTATAATCAGTTTGTTCCGTACACGGACAGACTTGATTACTTAGCTCCGCTTGCAAATAACGCAGCTTACGCAATCGCTGTTGAGCGTCTTGCAAAATTAGAAGTACCCGAGCGCTGCCAAGCGATTCGTGTTATCACCTCTGAATTAGCACGTATTTCGTCTCACTTAATGGGCCTTGGTGCTTATGGTATCGATGTTGGTGCTTGGACTGTCTTTTTATACTCATTCACTGAGCGTGAAAAACTCTACAAACTTTTCGAAGAACTAACTGGTGCTCGTTTCACAACCAGCTATTCACGTATTGGTGGTGTAGCGCGTGATGTTCCAGAAGGTTGGACAGACCGCGTTCTTTCCTTCTGTGATCAGTTCTTACCGATCTTAGAAGAAACACTTTCTCTTCTTACGAGAAATAAAATTTTCATGGACCGCACCGTGGGTGTGGGTGTCATTTCAAAAGAAGACGCTATTGCTTACGGTTTAACGGGTCCAAATCTTCGTGGCTCAGGTGTCCCACTTGATCTGCGTAAAGATAAGCCATACAGCGGCTATGAAAAATACGACTTTGATGTTCCTGTAGGAACAACCGGTGATTGTTATGACCGCTATATGGTGCGTGGCGAAGAAATGCGCCAATCGGTTCGTATTATCCGCCAAGCCATTGCGAAGTTCCCAAGTGGTCCTTACTACGCGGTCGACGCTAAGAAGATTTATGCTCCTCAAAAAGCCAAAGTCTTAACGTCCATGGAAGAACTAATTCAAAACTTCATGCTCGTAACTGAAGGTCCTCAAATGCCAGCGGGTGAAGTCTATTTCGAAGCAGAAAATCCTAAGGGAGCACTCGGCTTTTATATCGTCAGTAAGGGTGGTGGTGTACCGTACCGCTTAAAGATCCGCGCCCCCTCGTTCTGTAATTTATCAATCATTCCAAAAGTATGTGTGGGCTCGATGGTAGCAGACGTTGTTTCCATTTTAGGTTCACTCGACTTCGTTATGGGTGAATGTGACCGTTAATTTAAATTTTTACTCCTTGTGAATCTTTCCGAAAACACAGTTAAGCAAATCGAAGAAGTCATTACGCACTATCCCGTGAAACGGAGTGCTGCACTACCGCTGCTTCATTTAGTCCAGGAAGATCAAGGGTACATTTCTCAGGATGCGATTGCCTGGATTGCTGCTAAGTTGGAATTACAGCCAATCAATGTCTATGAACTAGTCACCTTCTATCCTATGTTTAGGCAGAAGCCGATTGGTAAGCGTCACATCAAAGTGTGCCGCACCTTATCGTGTGCTCTCATGGGTGGTTACAAAACCTGTGCAGAATTTGAAGCTCAGTTTAAAACAAAACGCGGGGAAACCTCCGAGGATGGTGCAGTCACCATTGAATTTGTTGAATGCTTAGCAAGCTGCGGAACAGCTCCTGTTGTTTTAATCGACGATACGCTCCACGAAAACGTTGATTGTGCTAAAGCTCGTGCACTTTCTGACCAAATTAAAGCTGAGCTTAAGAAATCCTAAACTTTAGACCTCATGCCAGAACAGCGCCGCATCATTTTTAAGCACATCGACCAAGCTGGTTACACGAATGACCTTGCGTGTTATCAGAAGCATGGTGGCTATGAAACGCTCAAAGCCGCCGTACTTCGTAAGCCTGAAGAACTGATTGAAGAAGTTAAGAAATCAGGCCTAAGAGGACGTGGTGGTGCAGGTTTCTCCTGCGGACTTAAGTGGAGTCTTCTTGATCGTAAAAGTGGAAAACCGATTTACTTAATCGTAAACGCTGACGAATCAGAACCAGGTACGTTTAAAGACCGTTATATTATTCATCAAGACCCGCATCAATTGATCGAGGGTATGATGATCACCTGTTTTGCGAACAATGTTAAACAGGCTTACATCTATATCCGTGGTGAATTTCCAATCGGTGCACGCATCTTAGAGCAAGCCATTGCAGAGGCGAAAAAAGCAAACTTTGTTGGAAATAATATTTTAGGTACCAACTACAGCTGCGATATATTTGTTCACCGCGGTGCAGGTGCTTATATCTGCGGAGAAGAAACAGGACTGATCGAATCAATCGAAGGTAAACGTCCTTATCCGCGTATTAAGCCGCCTTACTTCCCAGCCGTACTTGGACTCTATCAGTGCCCAACGATCGTTAATAACGTTGAAACGCTCTGCCACGTAAAACACATCGTTTCGATGGGTGGCGATACGTATTCAAAAATTGGAACACCAGGAAATACAGGAACACGTATCTTATGTGTTTCGGGTCACGTAAAACGTCCTGGCTACTATGAATTTGAGGTAGGTAAAATTACCTTAGGAGAACTCTTAAACGATGTCTGCGGAGGTCCACTCCCAGGTCGTACCTTTAAAGCAGTCATTCCCGGTGGTTCTTCAGCTAAAATTTTACGCTTCGGAGAACGCTTCAAAGGAAAACGTAAAGTCGGTGCAGAGATGCAAGACTACGACTGGGGCTTAGAAGATTTACCGATGGACTTTGATTCACTTGCTATGGTCGGCTCGATGGCTGGATCGGGTGGGGTGATCGTGATGGATGATTCCGTCAGTATGGTAGAAGCACTCGCTAACATTAATTCATTCTACGCTCACGAAAGCTGTGGCCAATGTACACCGTGCCGTGAGGGATCTTTATGGATGAAGCGTATCACAAGCCGTATGGTGCTTGGTGGTGCACGTGCTGAAGATGGTGCACTTCTAAAGAATGTCGCTGATCAAATTGCTGGTAGAACGATCTGTGCATTCGGTGAAGCCTGCTCCTGGCCAACACAAAGTTTCGTTTTAAAGTTTGGTGACGAATTCAAACAGTATGCTGAAAAGTCCAAGGATTTAGCAGCAGCGAAAGAAACCACTCCTCTTGTATGACTTCCCCTGCACCTGCAGATCTAATCACAATCAATGTTGATGGAAAGGACGTATCCGTTCCGAAAGGAACCAACGTCATCGAAGCAGCCGCTAAGGTGGGAGTAGATGTACCCCATTACTGCTACCATCCTAAACTCACAGTCGTTGGTAACTGCCGTATGTGTTTAGTGGAGATGGGTATGCCAGCGGTTGATCCTGCTACGAAAGCTCCGGTAATTGATCCAGCAACTGGAAAACAAAAAATCAACTGGATGCCGCGTCCCGTGATTGGCTGTGCAACCAACGCAAGTCCTGGTCTTCATATCCGTACCACGACTCAGCTTGTTAAAGACTGCCGTGAAGGCGTGATGGAATTTTTACTCGTTAATCATCCACTTGATTGCCCAATTTGCGATCAAGCCGGTGAATGTAAATTACAAGAGCAAGCAACGGGCTATGGCCGTGGCTATTCTCGTTACATTGAAGATAAGAATGTAAAACCAAAGAGAACCGTTCTAGGACCACGCGTTACCTTAGATGATGAGCGCTGTATTTTATGCTCTAGGTGTATTCGTTTCTCTAAGGAAATTGCGAAAGACGATGTCCTTGGTTTCATCGACCGTGGTAGTACGTCCACTTTGACCTGTTTCCCAGGTAAGCAGTTAGCAAATAATTACTCCTTAAATACGGTTGATATTTGTCCTGTAGGTGCTCTCACCAGTACCGATTTCCGCTTTAAGATGCGTGTTTGGTTTTTAAAACAAACGAACAGTATCGATACAGAAACGTCCGTTGGTGCTAATACGATCGTCTGGTCCCGTGAAGGACAGATCTACCGCATCACCCCTCGCCAAAACGATTTTGTTAATGATACCTGGATGGCAGATTCAGGACGTATTCTTTATAAACACGTTCGTAGCGAAGACCGTTTACTCGCAACTCGTGTTTCTGGAAAAGAGGCCTCCTTAAGTGAAGCGGTCAGTAAAGCAGCTACGCTTATTTCAGAGAATACCTCTCACGTGCGTCTAGTTGCTTCTGGTAAAAACACGGTTGAAGAACAGTTTTTAATTAAACAACTCGCTGATCAGATCGGTACAAAGGCGTCTCTCGTAAGCCGTATTGGTGAAGGTGACACAATCTTAGTATCGAAGGATAAAAATCCAAACGTACGTGGTGCCTTAGTTACCGGTTTAATTAACGAACTCCCAAGTCAGAAACTAGACCTGTTAAGTTCCGAGATTGATTCTGGTAAGGTAAAAGTAGTGATCAGTTTTAATGAAGACTTAACTCTCGCTGGTCTTAACCCAAGTCAGCTCGCTAAGGTCAAAGTGATTTATATTGGTACTCACCAAAATAAAACTAGTGACGCAGCTGAAGTCGTCATTCCATCGCTCACGGTATTTGAGAAGAGTGGCACCTTCATTAATCAGCAGTTTAGAATTCAAAAGTTCTTACTCGCAGTTCCTGGTCCAAGTGGCGTCGTAGATGACTTAGTTATTTTAACGCATCTTTTGACAGCCCTTACCAAGTCAGCTCCTCAGGCAACGCAAGCTGCCGGTATCTTGGCTCATACGTGGACACAGATTGCTTCACGTGTTCCTTCGTTAGCTCACGTTTCTTTCTCAAGTCTTCCTGAAGTAGGAGCTTTAATCGACAGTTCGGCATTCCAAAAATTGCCGTTTGTTGAAACTCAAACCCTTCACTTTAAACCGGCCGTATGAACCTCTTTTTTCAACTCCCGGTAATTATTCAGGTGCTCATTAAGGGCATCGCTGTGATTGCTGTCATGTTCCCGATCGCGGGTGCTTGTTCTATGGCTGAGCGTAAAATCTCAGCGTGGATTCAAGGACGTCCTGGTCCTAATCGTGCCATTCCATTCTGGTTTGCATGGGTGCCAATCCTTGGACCTATCATGCAAAAGCTAGGTGCTTTCCACCTGCTTGCTGACGGCTTAAAGTTTTTATTCAAAGAAGACTTAGTCCCTGGACACGTTAATAAGAAGTACTTTATTGCAGCCCCTATCATTGCGATGATTCCTGCACTCTCCACGGTTACTTTCGTACCGTTTGGTGCTTATATCGATGTAGGAGGCCAGGTTGTTCCGCTTATGCTCGCGAATGTAGACGTGGGTCTTTTAGCGGTATTCGCTGTTTCATCCTTAGGTGTTTATTCGGTTATCTTAGCCGGGTGGGCATCCAATTCTAAATACTCCTTTTTAGGCGGTGTACGTGCATCAGCTCAGTTAATTTCGTATGAGCTATCCATGACCTTAGCGGTCGTTCCTGTGCTTCTTTGGATTAATGCTCCAGGAACAGCGGGTACGATGAGTTTAGCGAAGGCGGTTGAATTTCAATCGCTTCCTGGATTTTGGGGTGGTGCGTGGTTTGTATTCACGATGCCAATATCAGCCTTAATCTTCATCATCTGTTTATTTGCTGAAACCAATCGTCAGCCGTTTGATATGGCAGAATCTGAAGCGGATTTAGTGGGCGGATTCCATACTGAATACGGTGCTTTCAAATGGTCCTTATTTTTCGTTGCTGAATATAGTCACATGCTCGTTGGTTCAGCCGTCTTCATCTTACTTTTCTTTGGCGGATGGAATCCACTGCCTTGGTTACCATTGTCTCAATTCGTGAGCCTTATACACGTAGCTCAGTATCCCCTCGTAGTGGGTATACTTTCTATCGGTATTTTCCTCACCAAAGTTTTATTCATGATCTTTGTGTTCATGTGGGTACGCTGGACCGTTCCTCGTTTCCGCTATGACCAAGTCATGAAACTCGGATGGCAGAAATTACTGCCTCTCGCTATCATCAACTTACTTATCACAATAATTGCAATTGCGGTTATTCAACGCTGATCACCCATGGCTGTTATTAAATTAGAACGTAAACCTTTAACCTTAGCTGAGCGCTCCTATTTGCCTCAGATTGTAGGAGGTCTTAAGATTACTCTTAAGCACCTGTTCCAGCCTAAGATCACGCTACAGTACCCAGAAGAGCGTCCCGCTATTCCTACGGGTTACCGGGGTGCACCTACCTTAGTTAAAGATCCACACGGAAGAGAAAAGTGTGTTTCGTGTCAGCTCTGTGAATTCGTCTGTCCTCCGCGTGCTATTCGTATCACTCCAGGAGAAATTCCAGCCGATTCACCAAACGCTCACGTAGAAAAAGCACCGCAAGCGTTTGATATCGATATGCTCCGCTGCATTTACTGCGGACTTTGCCAAGAAGTCTGTCCTGAGGAAGCGATCTTTTTACAAAACGTATATTCTACAACAGGCTATACCCGGGACTCGTTAGTAAATCACAAAGAGGACTTATACCGGATGGGCGGCACCTTACCCGACGAACACTATAAGTGGGATAAAAAGAAGGAAGCTGCTGAACAGGGAGGAGGCCACCATGGTTAATCTCATGTTTATTATTTTTGCAGGGGTTACGGTCTTAGGAGCACTGGGTGCTATCTTAAATCGTAATACCGTGAATGCGGCGATGTCGCTTCTTGTATGCTTAGCAGGTGTTGCAGGCCTTTTTATCCAGCTCGATGCATTCCTCTTAGCCTTCTTACTCATCTTAGTTTACGCAGGTGCAGTCGTCGCACTCTTTCTATTCATCATCATGTTACTTGATGTGAAGGGAAGTTTAGGTGGCCTGAATCGCAGTATGGGTACTGTAGCGACACTCGTTGCGGTTGCACTCATGATTGCTGGGGTTGCTGCCTTTTTACGTCACGCAAATCTACCCAGTGTAGAAACACCTATGAGTGTTGGTGTTGGCTCTAGCTTAAAAGCGTACGCTGAACTTTTATTCACGACTTACCTCCTTCCTGTAGAAGTGGTGGGTTTCCTTCTTTTATCTGCGATGCTTGGTGTGATCGCACTATCCCGTAAACTATCATGATCCAATCAAGCCTCTTTGCTTATATCGGATTAAGTGCCGTTCTTTTCGCGATCGGTTTTATTGGTGTACTGATACGCCGTAATGCGATCGTTATTTTCATGTCCTTAGAATTGATGCTCATTGCATCAACTTTAGCACTGGTTGCTTTTTCAAAGTACAATCAAACGATGGACGGCAATGTGTTTGTGTTCTTCATCCTAACCGTAGCTGCTGCTGAAGTGGCTGTAGGGTTAGCGATCGTCGTCGCACTCTTTCGTCAGAAACAAACTATCCAGGTCAGTGAACTCGATTCCTTAAAGCACTGATGAATCCTTCTACTTTAGCTTTACTTCTTATTGTCGTACCCGTGGGTTCCGCGGCTTTGACAGCTTCTTTCTTACGAAAGAAGCATGCGCTTGCGACACTGCTCTCCGTCCTTGTTGCTACCTTTTATTTAGGGGGTGCTCTGCACTTAGCGCTCGGTGGTGCACGCTTTGAATCCAGCTACTCCTGGCTTAAACTAGCTAACCTCTCGGTTGATCTAGGCTTTAAATTCGACGACTTAGCAGCACTCATGCTTTCGATCGTTGGTATCGTTGGCTTCTGTGTTCATATCTTCTCGTTAGGTTACATGAAGGAAGATCCAGCCAAGGCACGCTACTTCGCAGGACTTTCTATTTTCATGGCTTCCATGACCGGTATCGTTTTTGCAGACAATCTGTTCATGATGTTTATTTTCTGGGAACTCGTTGGTTTTAGTTCCTTTGTTTTAATTAATCACTGGCACGAACAAAACGGTCCTATGAATGCTTCAAAGAAAGCATTCATTACAAACAGGGTCGGTGACTTTGGTTTCTTAATTGGAATTATTCTGTGTTACTACTTACGGGGTACAGTTAACTTATCCGAACTTTCTGCTCAGGCTAAAGCTGGCGGTGCAGTATTATCAACAGCAGTGCCTTTATTGTTATTCTGCGGCGCTGTGGGTAAGTCAGCTCAGCTTCCACTCCAAGTCTGGTTACCAGACGCGATGGAAGGTCCAACGCCTGTATCCGCTTTAATCCACGCGGCAACCATGGTCGCAGCAGGTATCTATATGCTCTGCCGTATTGAAGTACTGATGGTTCCTGAAGCACTGACAGTTATTAGCTGGGTTGGGGCACTGACAGCCGTCTATGCTGCCCTCTGTGCTATTATTCAGCGCGATATTAAAAAGGTTTTAGCGTACTCAACTCTTTCTCAGTTAGGTTATATGGTCACAGCCTTTGGTCTTGGCTCATTAACGGTACATTCAGAAAGTGGTGCAGAGATTGTGATTAAAGCAGGCGTAGGCGCTGCGATGTTTCACTTAACAACCCACGCATTCTTTAAAGCACTTCTCTTCTTAGGTTCTGGTTCTGTAATCCACGGATGTCACCACGAACAAGATATCTTTAAGATGGGTGGACTCAGTAAGACGATGAAAGTCACCTTCCTTAAGTTCACGATTGGTGTAGCAGCTATTTCTGGATTCCCACTCTTAGCTGGTTTCTTCTCGAAGGATGCAATTCTGTTTCTTGCGTACTCAAACAATAAAGCAATTTTCGTAATTCTAGCGCTTACGGCAGCGATGACCGCTTTCTACATGATTCGTATGTGGATCATCGTATTCTTTGGTAAAGCTCGCAGTGACAATGCAGCGCATGCCCATGAAGGTGGATTTATTTTCCAAGCACCGCTCGCAATTCTAGCTATCCTTGCAATCGTTGGTGGTTACCGTGGTCTTTATCCACACGGGTTTGATGGCATTTTAAACCTTGTTGCAGAAGCGGAAGGTCCAGCAAAACTGGGCATGTTAGTTGTAAGCTTAATCGTATTAAGTCTTGGTGCTGGAATCGCCTTTGCTCTGTACCGCTCGGTTGCAACGCTCACGCAGCGTGATCCACTCGAAGCAAAATTCCCTAAGCTTTTTGTAAGCCTCGTTCACTTAAAGGAAAGCTTCGATTCTCTTTATTCCTACTACGTCGAAAAAGTGCAGCAGCGTTTTGCAATGCTCCTTAATTTCTTCGATCTCCTCGGTATCGCAGGCCTTCTTCGCATCGGTGCTGGCGCCTTTAGTCTCTTAGGCTTTGGTGTACGTGCTCTTCATGTAGGACGTCTTAATGTTTATCTCTACTGGTTTTTCTTCGGTGTTGTTCTCTTATGGCTCTATGCAGCCGGAATATTCTAAAGCGCCATGTTCTTAACTCTTGATCCTTTCTTACCAGCCATCGCTGTACCGCTTGTTATCGCGTTACTGATTGGTCTTGGTCTTCCCAAGCGTTGGTCCGTCAGATTATCCTACGTAGGTTTTCTAGCGCCGCTTTTATCAGCACTCCATGTCTGGTGGTATTATTCGAGCGTCCCTCAAAACGCAGGCTTTGCTTTTTATCATACCTATTCCACAGGACTTGATTCGTTGGGGATTGGTTTAAAGTTTGGTGTAAATGGTATCTCCATGCCACTTTACGTCTTGGCTGCACTGGTTGGTTTTTCAGCAGGACTATATGCGATTCGCTCCGGTGCAGAACGCCTCAAGTGGTACTTGATGTTACTTCTTGTCATGCAAGCAGGCCTTATGGGCATCTTTGCATCGATTGATGTATTCTATATTTATTTCTTCCACGAATTAGCTCTTATTCCAACCTTCATCATGATTGGCGTATGGGGTGGACGTGATCGTAATTACGCTGCGATGAAGATGACGATTTATCTTACGGTCGGTGCGATGCTTTCCCTCTTTGGTTTAATCGCAATCTACGTGAAGAGTGGGGTACACAGTTTTGATTTAATCACCTTAAAAGCAACACTCGCTCAGTATCCTTTAGAAGTCATCAAACAAGAACACTTCGTTGGTATTCTTCTACTAGGTCTTGGTATCTTAGTTTCACTTTGGCCACTCCATACCTGGGCTCCTTTAGGCTACGGTGCTGCACCAAGTTCAGCTTCGATGCTCCACGCCGGTGTTTTAAAGAAGTTTGGTTTATATATGCTGATTCAAGTGGTGCTACCACTTTTACCAAATGGCTTAGCTCACTGGAGTCATCTTTTAGCACTCTTAGCTCTCTTTGGTAACGTGATTGTTATTGGCTTAGTCACCATTGCTCAGCGCGATTTAAAGCAGATGGTAGGTTATAGTTCAGTGATGCACATGGGCTATGCCTTCTTAGGTATTGCTGCAAATTCTGCACTGGGAACTGGTGGTGTCGTGATGCTCATGGTAGCGCACGGTTTATCGGTCGCTCTTTTATTCTTACTCACGACCTCGATTCATCAAAGAACAGAAACCTTCTCCTTTAATGATATGGGTGGCTTAGCCCGTAAGGCGCCTGTGTTAGCAGCGCTTTTTATGGCAGCTACCTTTGCAAGTATTGGTCTTCCTGGTTTTGCAAACTTCTGGGGTGAACTTTCTATCTTCGTAGCACTCTGGCATTACTCAGCATGGATGACCTCGGTTGCCATCTTAGGAGTTATTATTTCTGCAATCTACGGACTTCGCTCTGCAGCGTATGTCTTTTTTGGAGAGCCAAGTAACACCTTTGCCCTCGTTGATTCAAAACGCCCTGCATCTGATATCACGTGGTCAGAACGAATTCCGGCTCTTATTCTCTTACTTGCTTTATTATTTGTCGGTTTCTATCCGGCCTCACTCACAACTGCGATTAATGCAAGTTTACCTGCTTCAACTGTAACGCAGGTAGGCACGCATCCTTGATCACCATGGATACTTCCGCACTACAACATCTCGCTAATCAAAATGTTTGGGGATCACTCTGGCCTGAGTTGTCCTTAGGTACTTTAGCGCTCCTGCTTCTTGTCTTGGAAATTATTCTTCCAAAGAAGTCCCATGACGTGATTTCAAAAGTCGCGATCTTTGGCCAATTTATTTTACTTGGGCTTCTCGTTTTCGGTATCTGCTCCGATACACTATCAAAAACGGAAATCTTTAATGGTCTGATAACATTAACGAAGACGACACATTTATTCCGTATCTTCTTCTTACTCGCTTCGCTCCTTGTTTCGATGATTGCACGAGTCACCTTAGCTAAGCAGACCATGCCTAAGGTAGAATTCTATCACATCGTGATGGTCGTAGCTGCAGCGATGATGCTCCTTGTAGAAAGTACCCACTTAATGATGGGCTTTGTTGCTTTAGAAACCGTTACCATCGGTCTTTATGTGCTTGTGAGCTACTGCCGTGAAAGTGCACTCACCTTAGAAGCAGGTTTAAAGTATTTAATCATGGGAGCATTAAGCTCATCGCTGCTTCTTTTCGGTATTGTGCTTCTTTACGGGATTTCAGGAAATCCATCCTTAGTAGGGCACACGGCTGATGGCATGCATTTCCAAGCCTTAGGTGCATTTTTACAATTAAATCCTCATAACTTTATTGCGAGTGTGGGTGTCATTTTAGTGATCGCTGGCATCGCGTTTAAAATGGGTGTATTTCCCTTCCAAATTTGGGTACCTGACGTTTATCAAGGTGCACCAACGCCAACGACTGCGTTTCTTGCGGTTGCTTCAAAAGCAGCAGGTTTTGGATTTCTTTTAGGACTCTTTAAACTCGTTCTCTTACCTTATAGCTGGCTTGTAATTCCTGTCTTAAGTTTCATGGCAGGTGCCACGATTCTCTTTGGTAATTTTGCTGCATTAACCCAGACCAATGTGAAGCGCTTAATCGGTTTATCCGGTGTTTCTCATGCAGGATTTTTACTCTTAGGCGTAATTGCTTCAGCTACCATTCCGATGGCAATTGGAGCTGTTTACTTCTATCTATTTTCTTATCTCTTAGCGTCCTTCCTTGTCTTTTTTGTGATGGCACATGTTGCACAGGCAGACGATGCAAATCAGGAACTCACGCACTTTATTGGCTTATCCAGAGATAATCCTTTCTTAAGTGCTATCTTAGCAATAGGGCTTGGATCCTTAGCAGGTATTCCACCGCTTGCAGGATTTATGGGTAAGTTCTTTGTCTTCTTATCGGCTTACCAAGCTAAGATGTATAGCTTACTCTTTGTCGCGATCTTAGGCGTAGTGATTTCGATCTACTATTATTTTAGCTGGATCAAAGCTGCCTTTTTCGAATCCGTTGAACTCGATCCTGCTACACCAAAACGTGCACGGACAGAGGTTTGTATGGGTAACCGAATCATTTTTACTGTGATAGCACTTGCTACCTTAATCCTTGGTTTTTACCAAGGTTCACTCGGTCAGTGGCTAAGCTGGTAATTTAAAAGTAACCTTTTAGGCCTGACTTATTAGGCCAATAAAAAAAGACCTGCATCACTGCAGGTCTTTTTTTTAAGCTTCGTTGGATTATCTCCAGTAGCCTTCAATCCATACATGGCCATGACCACGATCTTCCCAGTGTCCTGGGTACCACATGGCGCCTTCATGGAAGTGAGGGTGACGTCTCCATTCACCTGGAATCCATACCCAAACGCCTTGCCATGACCAGTGACCACCCACCCAGAAGAAATCATGTCCTGGGCGTCTGCCTGGCGTTTCAACGATAAGTGCTGGAACAGGTTGCTCCACCATCACAACCGGTTGCTGAGGTTGTTCAATCACAGCCTGAGGTTGAGGTGCGTATTGTGGTTGAGGCTGAGGAACAATAACTTGAACCTGTGCCTGAGGTGGAGGAGGTGGGGCCATCGTTAACCACTGATCATCAATCCACATCCAACCTTGGCCGCGCTGTTCCCAGTGGCCTGCAATATAACGCATACCGGGTCTACGGTCCCAGTGCCCACGAATCCATTCCCAGCGGCCGTGGTGGTTATTCCAGTGGCCTTGTATCCAAATAAAATCAGGACCAGGAGCATGTTCATGGCGCTCCACACGTGGTGGTGGTGGTGCTTCGTGAATAAATACACCAGCGCCGCCTAAATTAATGCCAACCGAGATATCGGATGCATAACTGAGCGCAGGGAGTGCGAGAATAAGACCTGTATAAACGAGGTTTTTAACTTTCATGGTTTAGGTAATTATCTAACGAAAAGTGGTTATCTATGTCTATCTAAGATGAGTAGCTTAGCTAAGTAAGACCGTAAAAAGAAGCGTAGGTTTCCTTATCTTTTTGATTGCCCATAGGGTTGTATACTATGGTTTTAATATACGCTTTATGAAAGTAACTGGCTTAGCCCTTGTTCCACCTCCATCAGCTTCGGATGCTCCTAAGGTTACGCCTGAACTTTTAGCCTCAGTCCTTGCTCGTTATTCCCGCAGTAATGAGGGACTTGAATCGATTCTTTCTAAAGTTGATATTTCAAATCCGGATGCCTCGATTGATCGTATTTTGAAGTTTGTGGACTATGGTCACGCTTCTATCGGTGGATTAACGGGTGGTCTTGCCGTTGCGATTGACGAAATTTCGATGTGGCTTGCGTATAAGATTTTTGAATTTGCGCAAATGGCAGATGGTCAGGAATCGAGTACGCGCTATATCACGATGGATCAGACAAATATTCCAACCGCTGAAGAGTTGGGAATTCCTACGGATTTAATTCCGCAGTGGAAGAACGTGATGTCGCAAGCTTTTGCTGCCTATAATGAAGAATATACACGTCTTGATGCACTGGCAGTAGCAGAACCGAACCGAGTCCGTTTACCTGCTGATGCAAAGCCTGCGGTAGTGACTCGTCTTCGTAAAAATTACGCATTAGACCGTGCTCGTTATTTTATTCCGCTTGCGACCAAGACAAGTATGGGACTTGTGCAGTCCTCACGTATGTGGGCACTGACACTTAAGCAATTAGACGCGCTTCATCAGCCTGAGGCAAAACAAGCAGCTGATTTAATTCGTCAAGAACTCCTAAAACAATCACCGCGACTCTTAAGACATAGTACGGCTGATGTTTCTTTTAAAGAGCAAGCATCACAAGAGTTAGCTACGAGTATTGCCCTAGGAAAAAAACGTTTATCGCATACAGCATTAGAAGATCAGGTATGGGTGAGTGTTGACCGCTCGTCACCTCCGTTTTTACTCGAAGATCAAACGATTGCTGAATCCCTTAAGCACCGTTCTAACCGCTACGGTCAACAAGGTACGGCAACTCGCCGTATGCGCGTTGCCTTTGCATGGAATAACATGGCGATTGCAGAACTGCGCGACTTAAACCGTCACAGAACCGGTAATCGCTATTGTCCCCTCATTCAGGCAGGATTTTATTTACCGCAGGAAATTGACCGCAGTCATCACACCCCGCTTTTAAAAGAGCAGATGGCATTAACCGCAGCCTTACTTGAGCGTGGTTCTCCTGCGTATGTGTATTCACTGCTGTTAGGGGCACAAACTCCGTTTGAGCATAGTACCCACGCAGATAAATTTATTTACGAAGCAGAATTAAGAACCGGTATGGGTGCTCATTACCGGTATGCTGAACATTTAAGTGCAGCGCTCAGAGCTTTCTTTGATAAAGTCCCTGAAGCTAAGCAGTGGGTGGTAGAAGGTACGGCTGAACCAGAATAAAAAATCTTTTTTCTTAAAAAGAGTTTCTTAATTTTTCTTTTTCACTTTCTCTATCGTCTTCAAGACGAGACTTTTCGCTTTGTTTCTGCTTTTGAATTTTCTCTACTTCCTCTGCGTCGCCTTCAAGCAGAGCTTTATTAAGTTTCTCGTCTAAGAAAATCATGCGCTCAGCCAGTTTACTTTGATAGGCTGTATCAATCTCTTGCAGTTTCTTTTTCTGCTCAGGTGTGAGTTTTTTTCCAGCGGATGGATCCGCTTTTGCAAGGCGTTCCATGGCGAGTTCGTAAGCGCTTTTCATAAATTTAGAATTTATATTATAAAGTCTAGTTACCAGCTATTTCGTAGACTTCAATTAAAGTTACACCGGATTGTCCTGTAGCACTGGTTGCTTGGACTGTGTAGGCACCAGGAGCTAAACTTAAAACAACAGCAGAATCTTTACTTGATTGATTCATGAAGGGGAATGCACCAACCGCTTGTGCAGCGCTTGCTAAGGCTGGATCTCCCGCCCATCCAGCGTTGGTTGCGAGTACCTTGGAATTACTGTCAAAGACAGTGAGTTTAGGATCAGAGATCGTATTAGGAACAGCGTAGTTGCTTGCAAGGGTAGGTCCACTCGCACGAATAAGAACACGTAGGTTCGTCGTTCCAGAAATCACAAATCCCGCGGTGAGACTTGATCCAGAACTGACTAATTCTAAGCATGAAATATTAATTAGCCGTGGTGTACTGAGTGTATAATTAGACTGAAGCGTCGTATCATAGACTTCAGCAATCGCGTTACCGCTTGTATTATTTTTACCCGTAATTTGTGCTGTGTAAGAACCTGGCGTTAGGGTTGTCACAACGGCTGCATCAAGACTTGTTGGTGAGACAGGAGCGAATGCTCCTGTAGATGCATCGGCTGCTTGAACACTGGCTAAATTCGACGGAGTTGATCCCCAATTATCATTGGAAGCAATGACTGTCGTTGTACTCGAGAAAACATTTAATACGGGATCTTGTAATACACTAGGAACTCCGAAATTCGTGAGTGAAGGTCCCATGCCTCGAACTAACAGCTGCTGGGAACCAGTCGTATTACTTCCTCCTGTGACAAAGCCAATCGTCATGAGTTGTGAGCCTGGTCCATCCATAGAAAGTACCGAGAGATTAACTAGGCGTCCTGGATTTACAAAAACACTTACGGTGAGTGCTTGGGAGAGTGAGGTATAACTTTGTGAGCCAGTAGAAACGACTACCGAATAGTTTCCAGAATTGGTTACACTTGACGAGGTGAGGGTATAGCTTGCTTGTGTGGCACCCGCGATTAGTTGGTTATTGAAATACCACTGGTAGGTGTAGGTAGCTAATCCTAGATTTAAAACACTGAACGTTTCCTGGGATCCAACACTAATAGAAGCGGAGCTACTCGAGAGTGAAATGACAGGTTGTAATACAAGAGCTGCAGGCGGCGTACATTTTCTAATGAGGTTATTATAGGCGTCTGCTACGTAGAGATTTCCTAGATTATCTACGCAAAGGCCGTACGGATTATAGAACGTACCACTTGTACCGACTCCGTCACTTGAGCCCTGAGATAGGCCACACGCGGTTGTTACAACCCCACTAGGTGAAATTTTTCTAATACAATTGTTACTGGTATCACAGACGTAAACCGAGGAGGCAGAATCAACCGCTAGACCAAAGGGATAATTAAAGCGTGCTGCTGAGGTTGTACCGTCACTATAGCCACTACTTTCTGCAAGCCCTGCTAAGGTCGTTACTTGAAGGGTTGTATCAATTTTTCGAATCGTATTGTTACCTGTATCGGCTACGTAAAGATTCCCCGAAGAATCAACTGCAATCCCGGAGGGACGATCAAACCGTGCTTGAGTTGAAAATGCATCAACTGCACCTGCCGTATTTGCAAGCCCTGCGAGAGTAGAGACGAGGCCACTGGGAGTAACTTTTCTAATCGTGCAGTTATAGGTATCGGCAACGTAGATATTTCCCTGACTATCTAAAGTAAGAGCGAAAGGATAATTAAAGCGTGCTGCACTTCCTAGTCCATCACTAGAACCAGTAACACCCGGACTTCCTGCGAGAGTAGTTACTACGCCTAAAGGAGTAATTTTCCTAATCGTACTATTTCCAAAGTCGGCAACATAGATATTACCCGCTAAATCGCAGGCTACACTGTAAGGCGTATTAAAGGTGGCATTACTTCCTGTTCCATCAACTGAACCCGAAACCCCTGGATTTCCCGCGAGGGTAGTAACGGTACCCGTAGGAGTAATTTTTCTTATGATATTGTTTTTCGCATCTGCAACGTAGAGATTTCCTGTTGTATCTAAAGCGCAGGACGTAGGAAAATTATAGAGGGCTTTAGTTAAAGCTCCATTACTGGTTCCTTG